>Ga0214472_10001456_pt1 | contig 26561 bp, 18 predicted proteins | sample RVTome_6_FD_207662 | JGI IMG/M metagenome (GOLD analysis project Ga0214472, IMG submission 207662) | Soil microbial communities from uranium-contaminated site in the Upper Colorado River Basin, Wyoming, United States - RVT140D175 | ecosystem: Environmental > Terrestrial > Soil > Contaminated >...
GGGCGCCGCGCGCCGCGTCCGCGTAGAGCCACCCCTGGCGCGCGTACAGCCAGTCGTAGAAGAGCCAGCGGCTCGCGGCGCCGTAGGCGGCGATCCCCAGCTCGCAGGCCGCGAACAGGACCAGCGCGCGAGCGGCAGAGGTGCGCCGGCTCGCCACGGCCCCCAGGTGGCTGCCCACCCCGAGGCCGAGCATGAAGGCGGCGACGATGACCGCGATCGAATGGAGGCCGACGCCCGTGTGCAGCGCGAGGATGCGCTGCCAGGCGACCTGGTAGGCCAGCGCCGCTGCCCCGCTCAGGAAGAAAGCCAGCCCCACGAGGACCAGGTGGAGATGTCGGAGGGGCGCCGGCATGAACCGCGAATCTTAACTCGCAACCCTCACGTCGGCGCGGGGCGGCAGCACCTTTGCGCCGTCGATCATCGGGCTATCGATCGCCTACAATGGCCCATCGATGCGGGTGCCATCGAAAGGAGGCGTCATGAAGCGGCTTGTGGTGGCCGGTGTTGCGTGGGTGGGGCTGGCCGTACCATTGACGGGACTTGCGCAGTCGGGTGGTAAGACCGATCCGCGGCTGACGAAGCTCGCGAAGGAGTGGGAAGCCGCGTTCAACGCAAAGGATCCCGCTAAGGTTGCAATGCAGTACGCCGAAGACGGGATCGTGAACCCGCCGAATCAACCTGCGGTGCGCGGTCGCGCCGCCATCCAGAATTGGGCGAAAGAGACCATGGGCGCCTTCACGAGCATGACGCTTACACCCGCCGAGTCAGCCATCTCGGGAAACGTCGGGTACGAAGCCGGGACCTACTCGGGGACGATGGCGTCGGGCGGCGACAAGGGGAAGTACGTCGTCGTGTTGAAGCGGGTCGGCGGGAAGTGGCTGATCGCCCACGACATCTTCAACAGCGACATGCCACCACCACCGCCGCCGCCTCCATCACGCTGATCGCGTGATCCGCGTCGCTTGCGGCGCGGCTTCGCTAGTCGCTGGTCAGAGGGGCACAGCCGACTTTGGCGCTTCCTCGCAAAGGGTGTAGTGTCTCCGTCAACGTGTACCCCTGCAAAGCGGTCACGATCGCGTGATCCCGTGATCGGCCAGACGATCTCCCACTACCGCATCCTCGAGAAGCTCGGGGGCGGAGGCATGGGGGTCGTCTACAGGGCCGAGGACACGCGGCTCGGGCGCAGCATCGCGCTGAAGTTCCTGCCGCCGGAGACGTACCAGGATCCCGCCGCAGTCGAGCGTTTCCAGCGGGAAGCCCGGGCCGCCTCCGCCCTGGACCATCCGAACATCTGCGTCATCCACGACATCGACGTGCACGAAGGCCGGCACTTCATCGTCATGGAGCTGCTGGAGGGCAAGACGCTCAAGCACCTGATCGGTGGCCGGGCCATCGAGACCGACGCCATCCTCGACCAGGCCATCCAGATCGCCGATGCCCTCGACACGGCCCACGCCAAGGGGATCCTCCACCGCGACATCAAGCCCGCGAACATCTTCGTCACCCGCCGCGGCCAGGCGAAGGTGCTGGATTTCGGCCTCGCCAAGCTGCTGCCGGGCAAGTCGAGCGCGGACTCGGCGCTGCCGACGCGGGCGGCCGAGCCGGATCACCTGACGAGCCCCGGCGCCGCCGTCGGAACGGTCGCCTACATGTCGCCCGAGCAGGCCCGCGGCAAGGAGCTGGACGCACGGAGCGACCTCTTCTCATTCGGCCTCGTGCTCTACGAGATGGCGACGGGGCGCCAGGCCTTCCCGGGGACGACGTCGGCGGTGGTGTTCGAAGCGATCCTGAGCAAGGCGCCGGTTCCGCCGCAGCGCTTCAACCCCGACGTTCCCGCCGAGCTGGAACGGATCATCCTGAAGGCCCTGGAGAAGGACCAGAAGCTCCGCTACCAGAGCGCCGCCGACATGGAAGCGGACCTGCGCCGCCTCAAGCGAGACAGCGATTCCGGGCGGTCGGCGTCGCGGGCGATGGTCGAGACCGAGACCGCACCGGTCTCCGAGCCCGTGGCCGTCGCGACGGCGGCGTCCTCCGCGAACCGCAGCGCGATCACAACCAGCATCTCGCGCGTGCTGCCGACCCCCCGTTCGCGCTTCGTCGCGGCCGGCCTGGTCGTCGCGGCGCTCGCCGCCGGAACGTTCCTCTACGTCGGGCGCGGCCAGGCGCTGACCGAGCGCGACGAGGTGCTGATCGCCGAGTTCGTGAACACCACGGGGGACGCGGTCTTCGACGGCACGCTGCGCCAGGCCCTCGCCGTCCAGCTCGGGCAGTCTCCGTTCCTCAACATCGTCTCCGACGAGCGGATCCGCCAGACGCTGGGCTTCATGGGGCGGCCGCCGGGCGAGCGGATCACGGCCGCGATCGGCCGCGAGATCTGCGAGCGCGAGCGGATCAAGGCGCTGCTCACCGGTTCGATCGCCTCGCTGGGCACCCAATACGTGGTGACCCTCGAAGCCCTGAACGCCCGCAGCGGCGACCCGATCGCCCGAGAGCAGGCCGAGGCAGACAGCAAGGAGACGGTCCTGAAGGCGCTGGGACAGGCCTCTTCGCGGCTTCGGGAGCGGTTGGGCGAGTCGCTCGCCTCGCTCCAGAAGTACGACACGCCGATCGAGCAGGCCACGACCTCGTCCCTGGAAGCCCTCAAGGCCTTCACCACGGCGGAGGCCCTGCGTTCCACGGAGGGAGACATCCAGGGTCTGCCGTTCCTGCAGCGGGCCGTCGAGCTGGACCCGAACTTCGCGATGGGCCTGGCGAAGCTGGGGACCGTCCATTCGAACCTCGGAGCGGTCGAGCGCAGCAACGATTACACGACGAAGGCGTTCGAGCGGCGCGACCGCGTGAGCGAGCGCGAGAAGTTCTATATCTCGGTGCGCTACTACGGCAAGGTAACGGGCGAACTCTCCAAGGAAAAGGAGACGCTCGAGCAGTGGATACGCGTGTACCCGCGCGACTCCACACCCTACAACTACCTCTCGGCGGCGTACGCCAACATGGGCCAGTACGAGCGGGCTGCGGAAGCGGCTCGCGAAGAGGTCCGCGTCGGGCCGTCGAGCGCCTGGGCGTACCAGGACCTTGCCTTCCTCTACATCAATCTCAACCGGCTGGACGAGGCCAAGGCGGTCGTGCAGCAGGGTTTCGAGCGGAGGCTCGAACAGAACGACGCCCTACACGGCCTACTGTTCCAGATCGCGTTCCTTCAGGGGAACGTCGAGGGCATGCGGCGCGAGGTCGAATGGGCGCGTGGCCGGCCGAGCGAGTACGTCTTCAAGGCCAGCGAGGCCGCCGTGGCCGTTCAGCAGGGTCGCCGCGCCCGCAGCCGCGAACTGAGTGCCGAGGCTCTCCGAATGACCGAGCAGTCGAAGGAGGCATCCGCCCAGTTCGTCATGCGGGAAGCGCAGATGGAGGCGCTCTTCGGCAACAGCGCAAGGGCTCAGGAGCGGGCACTGGCCGCGGTGGCGCTCGATCCCGGGTTCGCGAACTCCATCGAGTGCGGGCTGGCCCTCGCTCTTGCGGGACGCCCGGAGAAGGCGCAGCCGCTGGTCGACGCCGCGGCGCGGCGCTTTCCCGCCGCGACGCTGTGGCAGAGCGTCTCGTTCGCGCGTCCCCGCGCCGCCGTGCAGCTCGCGCGCGGCAACCCCGCGGCCGCCGTCGAGGCGCTGAAGGAGGCGTCGCCTCATGAGATGGGCTTCCTCGCGGGCCACTGGGTCGTGTACTTGCGCGGCCAGGCCTTCCTGGACCTGCGTCAAGGGCAAGACGCTGCCCGCGAGTTCCAGAAGGTCCGCGACAACCGCATGGTCGATCCGCTCTCGCCCCTGTGGCCGCTCTCCCACCTGGGCCTGGCGCGCGCTCATGCCCTCGCGGGCGACGCCGCGGCGGGCCGCCGCGCCTACCAGGATTTCTTCGCGCTGTGGAAGGACGCCGATCCGGACGTACCGATCCTGAAGGAAGCCCAAGCGGAATACGCGCGGCTCAAGTAGACGTTTCCTCGGCTCCGCCTCCGGGAGCGTCGCCCCTCGCTACTCGGAAGTGGCCGCCGATGAAACATCCGAGCTTCCAATCCCGCTCGACCCTGCCGCGAAGCCTGCGAGATTGCCGGTGGCGACTCATGAGCCCCACAAGACCCATCCAGCCCGCGCGGCCGCGCGGCCGCAGGAGGATCGAGGTCAGGACGGCGGGCAGGCGCGGCAGCGAGAGCGAGATGAGCAGATAGCCGGCGGACTGGGATGTGACCCCCAAAAGCGCCAGCCATCCCAGGCTGCGCGCCGCCGGCAGGGGATCGAGGTCGCGGCCGAGCAGGCCGATGAGCGTCGCGGCCGCCGCCGTGGAGGCCGTCGCGATCGCCACCGGCCCCGCCGGCCGCCGCAGGTCCTGTCCGCCCCGGCGGATCAGGATCAGGTATCCGGCATAGAAGAACGCCGTCAGGATCCCCAGCACCGCCCCGCGGACGGGATCCGCCCCGTACGCGCCGCCTCCCAGCCCGGAAATGAGCGCGATGCCCGCGAGGACGATGGGCACGGCGGCGAGCGTGGACCTCGGCGGCCGCTCGCCGAAGGCGGCCCAGGCGACGAGCCCCACCACCAGCACCTGGAGGTTGCCGAGGACGGTGGCCAGGCCGGCCCCGACCGCCTCGATCGCGTGGTGCCACAGGACGAGGTCGCCCGCGAAGAGCACGCCGGCGAGAGCGGCCAGGCGGACGGTGGCCGCCGGCAGGGGCCCGTACCGCCGCCGCTCGAGACGGCCGACCGCGAGCAGGATCGGCAGGCCGAAGACGCAGCGGAACACGGCGCCTGTCGACGGCGAGGCCTGGGCGTAGCGGTAGAAGATCCCGGAGAAGCCGATGCACGCGGCACCCAGCAGGGCTGCGAGCCGCGGCCGGCGTGCGATGCCCTCCAGCGGCCAGGGCAGGCTCGCGGATGCGGCCGGAGTCGTCAGGGGCGGGCCTCGCCGCGCAGGTGGCTCAGGCTCCGTCCAGGGCCTGCCTCAAGTCGTCGATGAGGTCCTGCGGGTGCTCGAGGCCCACCGAGATCCGCAGGAGGTCCTCGCTCGTGGTAGAGCCCGGGCCCTCCGACGACGCGCGGTGCTCGATGAGGCTCTCCGCGCCCCCCAGGCTGGTGGCGTTCAGGAAGAGGCGCACGCGCGAGGCCACGGCCAGGGCGCCCGCCCTCCCGCCGGTCACCTGGATGGAGAGCATGCCGCCGAAGGCGCGCATCTGCCGCCGCGCGGTCTCGTGCCCGCGATGCGAGGCCAGGCCGGGGTAGTGGAGGGCGGCGATGCGCGGGTGCGCCTCGATCGCCGAGGCCAGCGCCATCGCGCTCGCGGACTGCCGCTCGACGCGGACGGCCAGCGTGCGCAGGCCACGCAAGACCAGCCAGGAGTTGAAGGGCGAGGCCACCGCGCCCAGCAGCGAGCGGAGCTCCGCCAGCCGATGGAAGCCGTCGCCGCGGCGCTTGAAGACGAGCGCGCCGCCCTGCACGTCGCTGTGGCCGCCGATGTACTTGGTCGTGGAGTGGAGCACCATGTCGGCGCCGAGGGCCAGCGGCTGCTGCAGCGCGGGGGTGGCGAAGGTCCCGTCGACGAGCAGCTCCGCTCCGCGGGCATGGGCCAGCTCCGCGAGCCGGGCCAGGTCCACCACCTTCATCAGCGGGTTCGACGGGCTCTCGGCCCACACCAGGCGTGTGGCCGGCGTGAGCGCTTTTTCGAACGCGCCCGGATCGGCCGCGTCCACGGCGGTGAAGGTCAGGCCCCAGCGCGGGAAGAGGTCGCGAGCGATGATCCGGTTGGCGTAGTACATGTCGTCGGGGAACACCACGTGGCTACCGGGCGGCAGGGCCTGCAGGCAGGCGCCGGTGGCGGCCATGCCCGACGCCCACACGAGCGCGGCCTCGCCTCCATCGAGCGCCGCCAATGCCGTCTCCAGGCGCGCCTGGGTGGGGTTGGCGTCTCGCACGTAGTGGTAGCCGTACGGGTCCTCGCTGGCGGGCCCGTGCTCGAACGTGGTCGAGAGATGGATGGGCGGGGCCACCGCACCGGTGGCGGGGTCGGGCTCGGCCCCCGCGCGCACGGCGATCGTCTCGAACCTCATCATTTGACGACCTCCCCAGCATTGAGTCCGTCCCCGGAAGCGCGTCGACCAACGACGGTCGTCCAGGCCCTCGGGAGCTATCGCGACGACCGGGCGACTCCCGGCTCGACCAGGGCGATCTTGTTCACGCCGCTGCAGGCCAGCACGAGGGTCCCGTCCGGTTTCGCCACCATGTGCCGCACGATGCCGCCTCCGGACGGGATCGCCCAGGTCTGGACGCCAGCCCGGCGCCCTTCGCGCCCTACGCGTCTCCCACGAGCCCGCGATCGGCGGGGAGTCGCTAGAGCCTTCGCCTCTGGAGCAGTTGGATGGCCACGATGACGATCACGATCACGAGCAGGACGTGCACCGTGTTCCCCGACAGCACGGGAAGCGAGACGGTCCCGAGCGCCCCGAGCAGCCACAGGATCACGAGGATCACGACTATGGTCCAGAGCATGAGCCCTCCTCGCCGGTCCTCGCCGGCCCCTTGATAGTAGCAGTCGGCGTGAGGATGGCCGGTCGTCGCTGCGAAAGACATTGACGGCGCGGCCGCCACGACATCTTCGCCCCCGCCGGATGGCGCTCCATCGGGGCATGTCGTATGCGGCCCTCGGGCTCGAGACCCGGCGCAGTCGCCGAGAAAGGCGTTGACGGGCGCACCACGCCGGGTCCATCGTGGGCCGTGCCGGTCCTCGCCGCGGCCGTGCTGGGGCCCTTCGGCGCGGTTCTCTTCGCGGCCTCGTCCGCCGGCTGCGGCGCCGTCTCCAGGATCGAGATCCTCCGCCACCCGATCTTCCAGGAGCGGGACGGCCGCGGTCTCTCCTGGCCCTATCGACTGGCCAACCGGCTGCACGCGCGGACCCGGGAGGACGTGGTCCGCCGGGAGCTGCTCGTCGCCGCCGGCGATTGCCCGGACGGGGAGTCGCTGGCCCAGACGGAGCGCAACCTCCGCGGCACCGGATTCCTGCGCGACGCGCGGGTGGAGACGGTGCCGGCGGAAGGCGGCGGGCCGGCCGCGGTGGACGTCCGGGTCTCGACCTACGACAAGTGGACGACCGTCCCCAGCCTCCGCCTCGCCCAGGTCGGCAACCGCCGCGTGTGGACGGTCGGCGTGGCGGAGCGGAACCTCTTCGGCCGCGGGCAGCAGGTCGAGATCCAGCGGCGCTCGGACATCGACCGGGACGAGACCCTGCTCTCGTACCGGGACCCCCGCGTGGCCGGCTCGCGCGCGGACGCGTCCGTATCCCTCGCGGACCGCAGCGACGGCCATCGCGCCGAGCTGCTGGTCGCGCGTCCCTTCTTCGCCCTGGATTCCCGCTGGTCGTTCCGCGCGCGGGTCGAGGCCTTCGATCAGCTCGACCCGTTGTACGAGGCCGGGGAGCGGATCGCCGACCTGCCGCACGACGGTCACGCCCTGGACCTTTCGGGCGGCCGCATCCTCCGCCGCACCGCGAGCGGCGCGCTCCGGCTGCAAGCCGCCTATCGCCACCGCCGCGACCGCGTCGCGGACGACGTCCGCCGGTTCGGCATCGCGGAGACGGGCGTGAGCCTCGTCGAGCACCGCTTCGTACGGCTCACCCACGTCAACCGGTTCGAGCGGGCCGAGGACTTCAACCTGGGCCACCAGCTCTCGGCCGCGGCGGGGGTGTCGCTGCCTGCGCTGGGGGGCGGGAAGGAAACGGTCTTCTTCCTGTCGGCGGCGGAGAGGAAGGGCCTGGCCCTCGGCCGGGAGCGCTTCCTCATCGGCGAGGCCGGCTGGGCGGGGCGCCGCCGGGGCGGGCGGTGGGAGAACGCGATCGGCGAGGCGACGCTCAGCGGCGCCGTCCGCCTGACCCCGCGCTCGCTGCTCCTCACCCGGGCCCGCTACCGCCACGGCTCGAACCTGGACCCGGAGACGCAGGTCACCATCGGCGCGCACAACGGCCTGCGCGGCTACGCCGTCAACCAGTGGGCGGGGACGCGCTCGCTGCTCCTCGCCACCGAGGCGCGCCTGTTCGTGGCCGACGAGGTCGGCCAGCTCCTGTCGTTCGCCCTGGCCGCGTTCGCGGAGACGGGCTACGCGTGGCCGCAGGGAGCGCGCGTCGCCCTGCGTGACCTGCGCGGGGACGCCGGCCTGGGCCTCATGATCGGCCGCAACCGCCTCACGTCGCGGCCGCTCCGCGTCGACCTCGCCTACGCGTTCAACCCGCCGCCGGGCCGGAGCCGCTGGCAGGTCTCCATGGGCGTGCAGGTCGGCTTCGTGGACTGAGCCGCGCCCGCCGGAGGCTCCGGACAGAGTCGAGCGGGCCTACCGTTCCTGAGGCCGGCTTCGCTGGCGGATCCAGATGGCCAGCGACTCGGGAGAGACCTTGCCCTGGGCGGTGGCGAAGGTCACGTCAACCCACTCGTCGTCGGTGGCCTGCAGATCGTAACCGTTCACCGCAAGGAGGAGCTCAGCGGCTATCGCGCCCATCCTCTTGTTGCCGTCGACGAAGGGATGGTTCATGACGAGGGAGTGCATGAGGGCGGCCGCCTTGGCCGGCAAGTCGGGGTAGAGGTCCTCCCCGCCGAAAGTCATCTGGGGCCGAGCCGCCCCGGCTTCGAGCGCGCCGCGGTCGCGAAGGCCCGTACCGCCGCCAAACGACCTGAACTGCATCCGGTGAAGCCGCAGCAACTGCTCCACCGAGAGATAGAGCGTCACCTCGCCAGCGCGCGGTACGCCTTCGAGCGCCGATCCATCAGCTCTTCCGCCATCTGTTCGAACCTGCGGGTGACCTTCCCGGCTTCGAAGAAACGCGCCCCGGTACGTATGGTGACGGCCCCGGTCTGCGGGTGAACGGAGACGTCAACGGACATTCCCTTCCGGAGCTTGAACTCCTGAACGATCTCTGCGGGGAGGGTAACGGCCAGTGAGCCGCCCGCTTGAACCAGTTTCCTCTTCATATATGTACTTAATATGTACAACGGCCCTCTGTCAAGCGGCCGGGAAGCCCGTGTGGCCTGGAGCGCCGGCGCCCGTACCGCCTACGGCTCCGGCGCGCTCCGCCAGAAGGGGCGGACCGGGGGCGGCTGCTCCTTCAACCGTTGCAGCCGTTCAGGCGGTACGTCGTACAGGTAGATCGACCACCCGATGCGGTCGTCCGGGGGATCGACGGTGAGCCAGTCGAAGCAGCCGGGAGGGACGCGCTTGGGACGGTGGACCTCCGTCGCGTGCAGCGCGTACTTCCCCGCCAGCTTGGGCTCGCAGGGCGCCTGGCGATAGACGATGCCCCAGGCCTCCGGCTGCCCGACGTAGTAGCTGTAGAGCAGGCGGTGCACGCGGTTCTTGTGCTGCCATTCTGCGAGCCGGCGCTGGTCCTGGCCCCAGTCGTCGGCCTGGATCAGGTAGAACGGGCCGTTGCGCGGGCCTCCGATCCACCGGTTGAAGAACATCAGGTGGTGGGGGTGGACGGCGAGGCTCTCCGCGATCGCCGCCGCGACCAGCACGCCGGCGAGCGCCCGCACCCGTCCGCCGAGCGCGCCCGCGACGCGTCCGAGCCACAGCATGGCGAACGGGAACGCGGGCAGGATGTACCGCACGCCGCCCTGGGTGTCCCCCGCGCTCATCACCGCGACGAGCGCGAAGGGGCCGAGGAGAAGGGCCAGGTCCGCGAGCGCGCCACCGGGGAGCCGGAGCCGCCGCCGCATCACCACGGCGAGCAGCGCCAGCAGCTGCGCGCCGATCGTCGTCTTCAGCGCGAGCACGACGAGGTAGAACCACCACCAGCCGGTGCGCTTCACCTCGCCGAGGAGGTAGTTGTGGAAGCCGACCTGCCCGCGGCGGTACTGCAGCAGCGCGCCCTCGAACCAGAGCGGGAAGGGCAGGGGGCCGACCTGCAGGTCCCACACTCCCCGTGGGGTCCCGCACGGCGCCGCCGCGTTCACGATCCCCACGCGGAACCCGTAAAGGGTCCAGAGCACAGCCGCGAACGCGGTCCCGGAGGCGGCCAGGCCGACGAGGGCGGGACGCCGCCAGGCCCCGCCCCGGCGGCGGAGGGCCAGGAGACCGATCGCGAGCGCCACCGGCGCGAAGAACAGGCTCGTGACCTTCGAGCCGCCCGCCAGGCCGAGCGCGATCCCTAGCGCGGCCCAGCGCGGCACGGTGGGCGCATGCCACAGGCGCGCCGCGCACCAGGCCGCCGCGCACAGCAGGCTCGTGGCCCAGGCGTCGAGCGTCGCCAGCGAGCCGTGCGCCAAGAGCGAGGGGGAGAAGCACCACAGGAGGTGCGTCACGAGCGCGGCCCGCCATCCGAACGCCAGCAGCGCTGCGCGCCACAGGAAGAGGCCGCCCGCCACGGTGACGAGGACCGTCGTCATCCGCGTCGCGAAGAGGTTGCGGCGGAGGTCCGGCGCGGAGCGCGAGAACAGCGGGTGGGGTGCCGTCCAGCGGTTCGACTCCGCCCATTGCGCGAAGAGGGGGGCATCGACCACGCGCAACGCGGCGGCGTAGGCCCACCGCGGCAGCGGTGGGGCGTGGCAGTTCTCGAGGTCGTCGCCCCACACCCACTGGAACATGCCGCCCACGATGTAGGACGGCTCGTCCGCGGTGTCGGACTTGTCCCACGCGGTGAGGGCGAGCAGCCCCGCCTGGAGGACGGCGAGGGCCATCACCGCGGCCAGCGCAACGCGAGGGGGACGCGTTCGGGTACGCTACCCGTTGCGCCGCCCGTGCGTCAAGCGGGCCGCGGCATGGCAAGATATCGGCCACCCGCCGAGGGGATGGACGGATCAAAGACCTGAGGAGCCTCCCATGATGCCGAGAGCCGCCGCCTCCTTCGTCGCGTTCGTCGTGGCCACCACCGCGTGGGCCGCCGACGCCAGGATCTACGGCAAGCCGCTGCGAGGCCTGTCACCGACGCCGCTGGCCGACGTCCTCGCCAAGCCCGAGGACGGCCGCGTCGTCCGCCTCGAGGGCAGGATCGCGGCCGTCTGCCGCAGGAAGGGCTGCTGGATGGAGCTCCGGCAAGGCGAGAGCGCCGTCCACGTCACCTTCGAGGATTACTCGTTCTTCCTGCCCACGGACGCCGCGGGCGGCGACACCGTCCTGGAGGGCAAGGTGGTCGTGAAGCGGAGGGACGCCGGCGAGGTGGACCACCTGAAGGGTGAAGGGGCCGGCGACGCGGCCGCCGCCCGGGTGTCGATCGAGGCCTCCGGGGTGGAGCTGCGCAAGGGAAGCTAGCTCCGCGCGTGGCTGGCCGCGTCGAGCGCTGGCTGCTCCAGAGCCGGCTCACCCCCGATGACAGCGTCGAGGCGCGCGTCCGCGAGCTTCTGGAGTCGGTTCGCCTGGGCTGTGAGCGCCGTCCCGGCGAAACCTGGGACGCGGCCAACGAGCGCAAGGCCGAGGAGTTCATCGCCTGGCTGGAGCGCGAGTTCCCGGGCCGCGTCTTCGCCGAAGGCACGCCGCCGCCGGCAGGCGAGGCGCCGGTCGTCGTCGTCCGGCGCCAGAAGCTCGGCCTGCTGGCGCGGCGCACGACCGGCTACAACTACGTCTTCACCGTCCCCGGCGAGCGGCCGGAGCGGCTCGTGCTGGTGGCGCATTACGACACCTGGCGGGGCCCGGGGGCGGACGACAACACCACCGGCGAGGAGATCGTCAAGCAGTACCTGGTCGGGGCGCTGCGCGCCGCGCGACGTCCGCCCTTCACGCACACCTACCTGCTGGCCGGCTCGGAGGAGTGCGGCCTCATCGGCTTCACCTCGCAGCTCGTGCTGGGCGTCGGGCTGTCCCTCGCCAACGTGGCGTGGGCGTACGGGGTGTACGCCATCGCCGGGCTCGGGCTGGTGCTCATCCCCCTCTCGCTCTTCCGGTTCGGGGTCTCGGGTTCGCGGGAGTACGTGCGCGGCCTTCCCGCCGCCGAGCGGGAGCTGATCCAGGCCGCCATCTCCGTGGACTCGGTGGGCGAGGGCCGCCTCTACATCCCCGACAGCGCGCTGGGCGCGTCCTTCGCGCGCGCGTTCCTTCCCCTGGAGGGGCACGAGCGGCTCAACGACGTGCTGCACGAGGCCGCGCATCTGCACCACATCAAGTACAACACCTACCTGGCCGGGGGCACGACCGACCACATCAGCTTCCTCGAGGCGGGCCGGCCGGGCGCCGCGCTGGTGGCCCTGCTGCCGGGCAAGGCTTCCCCTCTGGTGCTCGGTGGCAAGATCCACACCGCGGCCGACACGCCCGATCGGGTCTACCCCGAGCCCCTGGGCCAGAGCCTGCGCATCCTCGACACCTGGTTCCACCTCATGCAGGGTGGGGAGCGGCTGGCCGAGCCTCGCGAGCTCGACGAGTTCCACTACGCTCGCCTCTACCGCGTCCGCCTGCCTTCGGCCGAACGCCCGCCGCGGGAGGAGCACTGGCTGGCCCTGAAGGACGCCGTCGAGCCCAACCGCCGCAACGTGAACGTCGTCTACCGCGTGGAGGCGGAGATCGAGGGCGGGCGCGCCCGCTGCCGCGCGCCCGAGGTGGTGGGCTGGGGCGTGGAGACGCGCCTCGCCCGCGAGGTCTGCGACCTCGTGGCCGGACGCGGCTCACTCACCCGCGTGCGCGTCGGCCGGGTGGAGCTCGCGGCGCCCGGCGGCGTCCTGACGTTCGTCGGCCCGAAGCGGCCGCTCTGGAGCGCGGCGCGCGCCGCCGGCCAGACGCTCCTGGGGTGGCTGGAGGGCCTGATCGGCACCCACAGCTTCCTGGTCTTCTTCGCCACGGCCTTCCTGCTCGCCCGCGGCGCGGAGCTGGTCCTGAGCGTGGCCTTCCGCTGGGCGCCGTTCCAGGCCTTCTTCTTCGACTGGTTCCGGGTCACGGTGCCGGTGGTGCTCGTGGGCCAGATCTGGGCCGTGGTGTGGCTCGTCGGCACGAAGCTGCCCGCGATGGCCGACAACAGCTACAAGCACTCGAGCCGCGCCGACAACCTGGGCAGCTTGCGCCGGACGCGGAGCCTCTCGCCGCCACGCTGACGCTGGCACCTGTCATATGCGCGCCGGCTTCGCGCCACTAACACCGGCAAAGGAGGCGCACATGACGAGGAGAACGAGGGTGGCCGGCGCGGCGGTCGCGCTGCTGCTGGCGGCGGCAGTCCCCGCACGGGCCGAGAAGGTGTCGAAGCGCAGTGGCGACCCGGCGGAAGCCGCGAAGGGTCCGGGATGCGACGGCGGGCCGCTGGCCGTGGTCGCGCAGTTCCTGGCCCTGGCGCCGGAGCAGGTCCAGGCGGTGGGGCAGTTGCTCCAGGAGCGGGAGCAGGCCCTGGCGCCCATCCATCAGCAGATCGCCATGCGCGAGCAGCTCCTCGAGCAGCTCCTCGCGTCGGGCGGCGACCCGGCGGAGGTCGGCCAGCTCGTGGTCGAGATCCACCAGCTCCGACAGGCCGCGCAGGCGGTGCAGGCGCAGTTCCTGGACGGCTTCCAAGCCGTCCTGAGCGAGCCGCAGCGGCAGCGTTGGGCGCAGGTCCAGATGGCGGCGCAGCTTCAGCCCGTCCTGCCCGCGTTCGTTGCCCTGCGGCTGCTGTAGGCGAGGTGAGGGATCGGGCTAGACTCCGGCGGCGATGTCGAGGGCCCGGCTGGAAACGGAGCTGGCGGAGCTGCACGCCGCCAGCTTCGGCTGGGCCCTCGGCTGCTGCAACGGCGATCGCGGGGAGGCGGAAGAGGTGCTGCAGGTGGCTTATCTGAAGGTGCTGGACGGCCAGGCCCGCTTCGACGGCGGGTCGGCCTTCAAGACCTGGCTGTTCGCGATCATCCGCCGCACCGCGGGCGAGCGGCGCCGGCGCGGCTGGCTTCGGGCCCTGGCCCTGGACCGGTGGCGGGGCGGCTCCGTAGGGCCCGCGCCGTCACCGGATCCCGAGCGACTGGCCTCCGGCTCCGAGACGGCGGCGCGGGTGCGCGGCTGCTTGCGGATGCTTCCGGCACGTCAGCGCGAGCTGCTCCACCTCGTGTTCTACCAGGACCTCACGATCGAGGACGCGGCGGAGGTGGCCGGCATCTCGGTCGGCACCGCGCGCACGCACTACCATCGCGGGAAGGCGCGGCTCCGCGAGCTGATGGGAGAGCGATGAACAGGCGGGACGACGACCCCGAGGCGCGTCCGGACGACGGGGCCGATCTGCGCGCGGCCTTCGCCGTCGTTCGCCGCGAAGACGCCGCCGGCGCCCCGCCGTTTCAGGCGGTCCTGGCGGCGTCCCGGCGCGCCGATCATCGCCGGCGGCCCTGGCTCATGCCCGCCCTCATGGGGACGATGACGGCCGCGGTGGTCGCCGTCGCCCTCGTGGCCGTGACGCGGCGTCCGGATCCGCGGCCTCCGTCGCCGGTGTCGATCGAGGACTGGACCGCGCCCACGGACTTCCTCCTGGAGACGCCCGGGCGCGAGCTGCTGGAGACGGTGCCGAGTATCGGAGGCGTGCCCATGGTCCGCCCACTCGACGCGGACGGCCGCCCTCCAAAGAGAAGGAGCGTTTCGCCATGAAGCCTGCTTGGACGCTGATCGTGATCGCGGTCCTGCTCGCCGCCGGGGCGCGCGCCGAATCGCCGCCGGCGCCCGGACAGGATCCACTGGCCCCGTTCGTGTTCCCGCCCGAACTGGTGATGCGCCACGCCTCGGAGATCGGCCTCGACGAGCGTCAACGCGCGGCCGTCAAGGACGCGGTGGTCAGGATGCAGGGCCGTTTCCTCGAGCTGCAGTGGGACGTGCAGGCGGAGTCGGAGAAGATGGCGCGCCTGCTCCAGGCCAGCCCGGTGGACGAGGCCGCCCTCCTCGCCCAGGCCGACAAGGTGATGGCGCTCGAGCGCGAGGTGAAGCGGACGCACCTTTCGCTGCTGGTGCGGATCAAGAACCTCCTGACGGACGCGCAGCGTGCCAAGCTGACCGAGCTGCGCCGTCGCGGGGACGGCCCTTCGTGAGGCCGGCCACGCCGCGCCGCCGTCCCCCCTGGTGGCTGCCCGCGGTCCTCGCGCTCGCCTGGCCGCAACCGACACCGGCCGGCGAGTCCGAGTCCGCGCGGTCCCTGAAGGGGCTCTCCGCCTTCCGCGTCGTGGTGGAGCAGCTCGGGTCGAAGGTCGACAAGGATGCGGCGCTCCGGCGCGAGGACCTTCAGGCGGACGTCGAGGCGCGGCTCGCGAAGACCGGCGTCCGTGTCTCCAAGGATGCCGCGGCGATCCTGTACGCGAACGTGGCCGTGGTCTGCAACCGTGGGAGCTGCGCGTTCCACATCGTCCTGGAGGTCCAGCAACGGGTCCGGCTGGCGGTCCGGCCGGACGCGGGCACCCTGATCGCTTCCACGTGGACCACCGGCGTCACCGGCCTCGCCGCCCGCCGATCGGACCTGATCCGCGAGAACCTGCGCGACCAGGTAGACCAGTTCGTGACCGCCTACCGCTCCGCCAACCCGGCCAAATGAGACGGGGCGGCGCCGCTGCGCCGCCCCTCGGCCGAGACGTCCGCGAGCTTCAGTGCTCCGGGAAGTCGAACGGGTACGCGGGCTGACCCTGGCACTCCGCGATGTCGGACTTGCGCAGGCCCTCGGGCGTGTGGACGAGCCGGTTGAGGTCGCAGGTCAGGTTCTTCAAAGTCTGGATGATCATGTCCCGATTGGCGTTGTCGTTGTCGATGATCATCTGGGTGTGGACTTCGATGCTGGTGAGGATGTCCGCCCTGGCCGTCTCCACGTCCAGGTGGATGTGCTCGAGCCGGTCGTAGCTGCCCTGGCCGATCGCGGAGTCTTCCTCCCCGCCGCAGAAGTCGGCCAGCTCGTACGGGATCGCGGCCACGTCCTGGGCGACCGCGAAGGGGATGCACAGCGCGGCGGTGTTTCCGCCCTCCCCCAGGATGACGATCGTCTCCAGGCAGGCGAACTCCGCCGCGGCGAGGACCGTGCGGAGCACCTGGAAGGCGACGAGGGCGCCGAAGGTGAACTCGGAATCATGCAGGATGTCGTCGCACGCGCCGATGATCGGAGGAGCGTTCGGGAAGCCGGGCGTGTAGCCCCGGCCCGTCTCGCCCCGCGTCAGGACGTCCAGCCGCGCCGCCGCCTCGACCGCGGCGGACAGGTCCTTGACCCGGCCCGTCGCGAACACCTTCGCCAGCTGCTCGTCGCTCACCGCCCGCAGGCTTTCGCGACCCTGAGCCGCCAGCCGAACTCCTCGCGCATGCCCGAGCTTGCTCAAGACGGAACCGTAATGGTCCATGACCTTGTTGTAATCGGCGCGGAAGGTGACGATCCGGTCACCATAAGCTTCCGGCGCGGTCCCCTCCTGGCCGGCAACGACGGGGGAAGCCAGGATCGCCAGCGCGAGCACGGCCCCGGGACGGAATATCGTTCTCAAAGTGTCCATGTGTGCTCCTCTCTCTCCCCCGCGAGAGCGGGCCCTTCACGACGGCGCGGTGTTGTCGCGCTGCGGCTCCCGCCGCACTCTGGACGGGGCCAGAGCGACCGACCATCCGAACGTCGAGGGATAGGGAGCGAGGCTACGCTCGATGGACCCGCGAGTCAATCACCGGTGAGAGGGTCCGCCATCTTCTTCTTTTTCCTTGACAAGGCCCCGGCTCCTTCATAGACTGCGCACCGTTTTTCGTATCCTTTTCAGGCGAAATCCCTCCCCGCCGCAAGAAGGGCTCGCATGTCGGTCCGCGCCAAGACGGGCCGTCGCCGCTCCGTCCATAGGTTCGTAAGCAACTTACTGCTCTGGACTTTCTGCTTACAGAGCGGAGCCGTCGCGCAGGTCCCGCCGCCGTTCCCCCCCGTTGGCCCTGACTATCGAGTATCCAATCTGCCGGGAGCCGAAACGGTGGTGACGCCCCCGGCGCAACCCGCAACTCCCGTGGCGGCGCCGTACCCGGGGCCGGCGAGCAGCGCCGCGCCAGAGTCCGCGCCAGCACATGGCGCGGAAGATCCCACCGCTCCCGACATCAGCGCGTTCGTCGTGCGCACACTGCTCTGGCCGCCGAACCACGAGATGTGGGACATCGGCCTCGCGGTGACGGCGAGCGACGGATCGGGGTCGACCCTGGCGCTCTCGGTTCGGGCGTACAGCGACGAGCCGCCGAACGACACGGGGGACGGCGACAAGGCGCCGGACGCGTTGATCGACGCGCCGAACGTGTTGCTGCGCGCGGAGCGCAAGGGCGACGCGGACGGCCGCGTCTACCTCGTGGTGGTGACGGCGGCGGGGGATTCGGGGACCGCGACCGCGTGCGTGAACGTCGTCGTGCCCCAGTCCAACAGCGCCGCCTCGATCGCCGACGTGCGCGCCCAGGCGGACGCCGCCCAGGCGACCTGCGACCAGACGGGCTCCGCGCCGGGCGGGTTCTTCCCGATCGGCGAGGGCTCCCTGGCCCCCACCAACCACGCGCCGGTGGTGGACTCGGGTCCGGACCAGGTCACCGCCTTCCCGGCCGAAGCCGTTCCGTTGGGCGGCTCTGTCGTCGACGACGGATTCCCGGCGGGCACCATCGCCGTGAGCTGGAGCAAGGTGGCCGGTCCGGGAGCCGTCGTGTTCGCCGATCCGCACGCCGCGGCCACCACGGCGTCGTTCGGCATGCCGGGCAACTACACGCTCGGGCTGGCCGCCACCGACGGGCAGCTCACCGCCTCTGACCAGACGACGGTGTCGGTCGGATCGACCAACCATCCACCGGTCGTGGACGCCGGCGTCGATCAGGCGCTCACGCTGCCGGAGACGACCGTCACCCTGGCGGGCAGCGTCGCCGACGACGGCCTGCCCCCGGGCGGCGGGCTCGCCATCTCGTGGACCGCCGTGAGCGGGCCCGGACCGGTGGTGTTCTCCGCCCCGGCCTCGGCCGTCACCCTGGCCACCTTCGCCGACCCCGGCTCCTACACGCTGCGCCTGGCCGCCACCGATTCCGAGGCCTTCACGACCGACGACGTCGAGGTCACGGTGAGCGCCACGCCGCTCCCGGCCCTGACCATCGAGGACGTGGCGGTGGTGGAGGGCAACGACGACGGCGTGAACGCCGTGCTGACGCTGACCCTGTCCGCGCCCGCGGCCGAGCCGGTGGGATTCGCGTACACGACGGGAGAGGGCACGGCGTCGGCGGAGTGCGACTACCGGCGCCGGTTCCGGGCCCTGGAGTTTCCTCCCGGCACGACGACACAGCTCATCGCGGTGCCGATCGTCGGCGACCTCTCTCCGGAAGGCGCGGAGACGTTCCGCGTCGAGGTCGGCGAAGTCTCCGGCGCGGTTCTCGCCGACGCGGAGGCGGAGGTCACGATCCTCGACGACGACGCGCCGAACGACCCGCCCGCCGCGCCCGCGAACGTCTCGCCGGCGGATGGAGCCACCGGGACCGGCTTGAACCCCACGCTCGCCTGGTCCAGCTCGGACCCGGACGGCGACCCCGTCACCCACGACGTGTATTTCGGCACCTCGTTCGACACCTCCGGTCAGGGCTGGACCCGCCTCTGCGCGGCCGGAGACACTCCGGGCCCACGCTCGGGGGCGGCCACCGCCTACGACGACGGAACCGACCGCCTTGTCGTCTTCGGCGGTTCGGACGGCGGCGACGAGGAGGCCGCCGACGTGTGGGTCCTGGCGAACGCGACGGGGACCGGCGGCGTGCCGACCTGGTCGATGGTGCCCGCCGGCGGCGGTCCCGCCGGCCGGCGGCACGCGACCGCCGTGTACGAGCCGCAAACCAACCGCCTCATCCTCCACGGCGGCTGCCAGGGCGACTGCGCCAGCGCCCTCGCCGACGCCTGGGTGCTGACCGCCGCCAACGGTCTGGGCGAGCCAGCGGAATGGATTCCCCTCCCTCCCGCTCCCGCGGGCAGGACCGGGCACGTGGCCGCGCTCGACCCCGTGAGCGGGCGCATGATCGTCTTCGGCGGCTCTCCGGGCCTGGGCGGGCCCGACCTCAACGACGTCTGGGTGCTGAAGGACGCCAACGGGATCGGGACTCCCGCCTGGGAGAGCCTGGCGCCCGAGGGCGTGCCGCCCGAGGCGCGGAGCGGAGCGGCCGGCGTCTACGACGCGTCCACCAACCGGCTGATCGTCTTCGGCGGCCGCCGGTCCGACGACGTCTTGTTCGGTGACGCCTTCGTATTGACGCACGCCAACGGTCTGGGCGGCACGCCCGAGTGGACGGCCGTTCCGGCCGCGGAGACCTCGCCCGCGCCCCGCTGGGGGCATGCGGGCGTCTACGACAGCGCCAGTCGCCGCCTGCTGGTGTTCGGCGGCACGGGACCCGGCTACGAGTCCGGCCACAACTACGTCGCGAACGACACCTGGGTCCTGGACGACGGGAGCGGGGGCCCGGCGTGGCTGCCTCTAGCGGTGGCCGGCGCGCCGCCCGTGGGCCGGCTGCTCTCCTCCACGGCCTACTCCGCCACGCGCAACCGCATGGTGGTCACGCTCGGGATCAACAACCGGACGACTCCGGCCCACCTCGAGGACCTGTGGGTCCTCACGAACGCGATGGGCCGCCTGCCGCTCGTGTCCGAGAACCAGTCCGAGACGACGTACGCCGCGGACGCTCCGTCCGCATCGACCGCGTATTACTGGAGGGTCGTCGCCCGCGACAGCCACGGGGCCACCCGGGGATCACCCGTCTGGCGCTTCCGTCCCAACGGCGCGCCCCTGGTCGGCGCCGGCCCCGATCAGTCGATCGCCCTCCCCGAGGCCACGGCGACGCTGAGCGGTACGGCGACCGACGACGGCCTCCCCGAGGGGAGTGGGCTCACGGTCGAATGGACGGTCGTGGACGGACCGGGAGGGGTCAGCTTCGGCGATCCGTCGGCCGCGAGCACCACGGCCACGTTCGCGGCGGCGGGGACCTACGTCCTCCGTCTGACCGCAACCGATGCCGACCTTTCCGCCAGCGACGACGTGACCGTGAGCGTCGCTCCGGCCAACCTGCCCCCGCTCGTCGACGCGGGAGCGGACCAGACGACCACGTTGCCGCAGGACACCGTGACGTTGGCGGCGTCGGTGACGGACGACGGCCTGCCGGTGGGCGGCGCCCTGACCCTCACCTGGAGCAGTGTCAGCGGGCCCGGCCCCGTGGCGTTCGGCGATCCGTCGGAGCCGGCGACCACCGCCTCGTTCGTGCTGCCCGGGACGTATCTGCTCCGCCTCGCGGCCACCGACTCGCAGCTCACGGGGGACGATGAAGTCGCCGTGACCGTGGCTCCGGCGAACCACGCGCCCACGGTCCTGGCCGGTCCCGACCAGGCCATCGTGCCCCCGCAGGACAGCGTCGCCCTCGAGGGCACCGTCGTCGACGACGGGCTTCCCGCGGGCGTCCTGTTTTCGGCCTGGAGCCTGGTCAGCGGTCCGGCGCCGGTATCGTTCGCCGACGCCGGGTCGGCGGCCACCACGGCCACCTTCCCGGTGGCGGGCGTTTACGACCTCCGGCTGACGGCCGGAGACACCGAGCTCACCGCCGCCGACGACCTGACGGTCGTCGTGGCGTCTTCCGCCTTCCCGCCGGACCTCGTCGTCACCAGCGTCGACGCGTCCGCGCTCGAGGTCGATCCCCAGACGTTGGAGATGCAGGGGACGGTGGCGGCGGTGATCGCCAACGCCGGCACCGGCCCGGCCGCGGGCCCGCTGACCGTCCTCTTCTTCGAGGACCGCGAGGTGAACGGCGCGTTCGATCCGGGGGCGGACGTCGTCCTGGCCTCGGCCAGCCACATCGGCCTGGACGCCGGAGGCTCGGGCTCGGTCGCCGCCGGCCTTTCCGGCACCGTGCTCTTCGCCGGCAACCTGATCTACGCCTTCGTGGACAGCGACCAGGGCGTGATCGAGAGCGACGAGGCCAACAACTACGGCAGCTCGGCGCCGCCGTGCGTCTTCGACCCGCCGGCCGGTTGGAGCCCCGCGCTCGAATGGGCGTGGACGGGCTCCACGACGCTGCCCACGTCGTACCGGGTGGAAATGGCGCCCGTGGTCATCGACCTCACGGGCGACGGCGTCCCCGAGGCGGTCTTCACCACCTGGCAGGGCAACTCCGAGCAGTCCAACGGCCACCTGAGGGCCGTCCGCGGCAGCGACGGCGCCGAGCTCTTCACCGTCGTCGATCCGCTGTACAACCTCTATCCGCTGGGCCAGCTCGCGGTCGGGGACGTCGACCTCGACGGCCACCCCGAGATCATCGGCGTGCACGAGTCCCGCCTCCACCTCATCGCGTTCGAGCACGACGGCACGTTCAAGTGGCAGAGCCCGCCCCTCGAACTGCCCGGCACCAGCTGGGGCGGCGCCGCCCTCGCGGACCTGGACGGCAACGGCGTCCCCGAGATCGTCATCGGCCGCCAGGTCCTCGACGGCAACGGGGCGTTGCTGTGGACGGGCACGGCCGGACGCGGCGCGGACCTGCACGCCACCCTGCTCTCGCTGGTGGCGGACCTCGACATGGACGGCGTCCCGGAGGTGGTGGCCGGGAACACGGCCTACCGCGCCTCGGGCGCGATCTACTGGACGAACGCGGTCCTGCCCGACGGCCACAACGCGATCGGGAACTTCGACCCCGACGAGTTCCCCGAGATCGTCCTCGTGAACTCGGGAAAGGTCTGGCTGCTGGAGCACACGGGCGCGGTCAAGTGGGGCCCCGTGAGCATCCCGCAGGGAGGGATCGGCGGCGCCCCCACCGTCGCCGACTTCGACAACGACGGGCAGCCGGAGATCGGTGTCGTGGGCCAGCTCCGCTACGTCGTCTTCGAGACGGACGGGACGGTCAAGTGGGAAGCCCCCGTCAAGGACGGCACGAGCTCCACCGGATCGACCGTCTTCGACTTCGAGGGCGACGGCGCCGCGGAGGTCGTGTACGCCGACGAGCTCAACCTCCGGATCTACCGCGGCACCGACGGGGCCATCCTGTTCCAGGTGCCGATGGGGAGCAGGACCGCGCAGGAGCACGCGGTCATCGCCGACGTCGACGGCGACGGCAACGCCGAGGTGGTGGCCACGAGCGACGGATCATCCAGCTTGGACACGCGCCGCGGGATCTACGTCTTCGGGGACGGCGGCGACGGGTGGGTGGTGACGCGGAAGGTCTGGAACCAGCACACCTACCACATCACGAACGTCAACGACGACGGCACGGTGCCGGCGCACGAGCCCAACGGCTGGCAGACCTTCAAGAGCTACCGGCAGAACGTCCTGACCGTCGGCACGCCCCAGGGCCCCGGGCCGGGCTGTGTCTACGCGAAGCCGGACCTCACGGCGTCCTATCTGCGCGTGACCGCGAGCCAGGACCTGCGCACGCTGCTCGTCCGGATCGGGAACGGCGGCGCCGCCGTGACCGGGCCGGACGTGCCGGTGTCCTTCTACGACGGCGACCCTTCGTACGGGGCCGCGCGCCTGGGGACGGTCCGGACCTCGGCCTACCTGGACCCGGGCCAGTTCGAGGACGTCGCCCTGTCCCTCCCCGCCGCGCTGACGACGACGGCCTCGGTGTGGGTGGCGGCGGACGACGTGGGCGGGCTCAAGGGGTTCGTCATCGAGTCCGACGAAGGGAACAACGTGTTCGACTCGGGCCAGGCGCTCCTGAGCGGCACCGGCCAGGTCGACCTCGTCGTCACGAGCCTCGATACCACCGCCATGTCCGCCGAGGGACAGAGCCTGTCGGTGGCGGGCTCGGTGTCCGCGGAGATCCGCAACCAGGGGGGCGCGGGCGCCGCCTCGGGCTTCTCGGTCTCCTTCTTCGAGGACCGGGACGGCGACGGCGCCTTCGAGGAAGGCGTCGACCTTCTCCTCGGGAGCACGCCGCATCCGGGCCTCGAAGCCGGCGCCGCGGCCACGGTCAGCGCGCCGGTCGCCGGCACCGTCCTCTTCCGCGACAACGTCGTCCACGGGTACGTGGACAGCGCGGGCGAGGTGGCGGAGGCCAACGAGGCAAACAACGTCGCCGCCTCGGGGCGGACCTGCTCGTTCCGGCCCCCGCCGGCCGCCTTCTCGCCGCGCGCGGAGTGGGCCTGGACGGCGTCCGCGAGCGTCCCCACCCACACCAACGTCATGGCCACGCCCGCGGTGGCGGATCTGGACGGCGACTCCGTTCCCGAGGTCGTGTTCTCGACGTTCAGCGCGAACACGATCCTCGACGGCCGCCTCCGGGCGGTCCGCGGCGGCACCGGTGAGGAGCTGTTCACGGTCTTGGACCCGGCGGGCAAGGTCATGGGCTCGGCACACATCGCGATCGGCGACCTCGACGGCTCGGACCCCGGCGGGGACGCGCTGCCCGAGATCGTGGCCGTGCAGGAAGGCGGACCGCGGCTCGTGGCCTTCGAGCACACGGGGGCCGTGAAGTGGGTGAGCGCGCCGCTCGACTCCTCCGGCGCCAGCGCGCCGTCCCTGGCCGACCTCGACGGCGACGGGCACCCCGAGATCGTCGTGGGACGACAGGTCCTGAACCGCGACGGGACGGTGCGCTGGACAGGCGCCGGAAGCAGCAAGGCGGTGAACGGCCCGGGGGGCTCCATGTCCATCGTGGCCGACCTGGACCGGGACGGAACGCCCGAGGTCATCGTGGGGAACACCGCCTACAAGGTCACGCCCGGGGGCCTGGCGATCTACTGGCAGGACGTGACGCTGCCCGACGGATACAACGCGGTCGGCAACTTCGACTCCGACGACTTCCCCGAGGTCGTGCTCGTCTCGCAGGGAGAAGTCTGGCTGATGGAGTACGACGGGGACGTGAAGTGGGGCCCGGTGGAGGGGCCGGGCGCCGGCTTCAGCGCGGGGCCGGTGGTGGCGGACTTCGACGGGGACGGGAAGCCCGAGATCGCGGTGAGCACGAGGTCCAAGCTGAGCGTCATCGAGACCGGAGGCTTCGTGCGGTGGACCGTGGACACCGACCAGGCCTCGACCGCCCCCAACATCGGCGTCGGCGCCTCCGCGTTCGACTTCGACGGCGACGGCGCGGCGGAGCTCGTCTACGCGGACGAGTCCGGGGTGTGGGTCCGCCGCGGCCACGACGGCCTCGTGTTGTTGCAGCAGCCGCTCGACACCTGCATCCTGGGCCGCGGCTACCCCCTGGTCGCGGACGTGGACGGCGACGGCAACGCCGAGATCGTGGGGGGCTCCAGCCAGCTCTGCGCCGGCAGCGAGACCCACGGCCTCTACCTGATCGGCGAGGCCGCCGACCGATGGGTGGGCGCGCGCAGGATCTGGAACCAGCACAGCTACTCCATCACGAACGTCGAGGAGAACGGCGCCATCCCGGCGGCGCCCGCCCCGAGCTGGCTGGCCCACAACGGCTTCCGCTACAACGCCCTCGCCGTCGGATCGCCCTTCGGCGCGCCCGATCTTACGGCCTCGTTCGTACGCCGCGCCGAGGCGGGCACGGACCTCGTCTTCACGGCGCGGATCGGCAACGCGGGAGCGGCCTCGGCGGCCGCGGGCCTGCCCGTCTCCTTCTACAACGGCGACCCGCGGCCCGGGTTCCCGCTGCTGGGCACCGTCGCCACCACCCAGCCGCTGGCCCCCGGAGAGTTCGAGGACGTGGACTTCACGGTGCCGAGCGCCACGCCCGCCGAGAGCATGCTGTTCGTGGTGGCCGACGATCCGGGCGACCAGTCGGGCACGGTGAGCGAGTGCGACGAGGAGAACAACTTCCACGGATCGGGCTTCTTCCTCAACCTGCCGCCCGAGGTGGGCGCGGGACCGGACCAGTCCATCGCGTTCCCCACCGACACGGTCGCGGTGGCCGGCTCGGCCTCCGACGACGGCCTTCCCCTGGGCCCGCCGCTCGTCACCACGTGGGAGTACGCCGGCGGACCCCTCGATCCCACGGACGACCCGCAGCTCTTCGCCGATCCCGGCGCCCTTTCCACCACCGCGACCTTCCCGATCCCCGGCGTCTACTCGCTGCGCCTCAGCGCCGACGACTCCGCGCTCACGACGACGGACACCCTCGTGGTGACCGTCTATGCGGCGAACAAGGCGCCCACCGTCAGCGCCGGTCCCGATCAAGCCATCGGCTTGCCCGCCGACACCGTCGCCCTGTCCGGAACCATCGCCGATGACGGCTTGCCCGCCGGGAGCACGCTGACCGTCGGATGGAGCACGGTCAGCGGGCCGGGCCTGGTGACGTTCGGCAACCCGGCCGCGGCGGCCACGACCGCGCAGTTCGGCGCCGCCGGCCTCTATCTCCTGCGCCTGACGGCGAGCGACGGCGATCTCTCGGCCACCGACGACGTGGCGGTCACCGTCAGCCCGGTCAACCAGCCGCCCAGCGTCGACGCGGGACCGGACCAGGTGGTCGGCTCGTTCGCGGCGAGCCTCGCCGGTCTCGTCACCGACGACGGCCTTCCCCAGGGCGGCGCGGTCGCCTACGCCTGGAGCCTTTTCAGCGGCCCCGGGACCGCCACCTTCGCCGATCCCTCCGCGCCGGCGACGACCGTCGTCTTCGATGCCGACGGCGATTACCTGCTCCGGCTAACCGCCGGCGACGGGGCGCTGACCGCCTACGACGACGTGCTCGTGCAGGTCAATCCCACGAACCAGGCGCCCGCGGTCGACGCGGGCCCGGATCAGTCCATCACCACGATCGGCACGACCCTGGCGGGCGCGGTCGGGGACGACGGCCTGCCCGCGGGCGCCGTCCTCGCCGTGTCGTGGGCCGTGATCAGCGGGCCCGGTTTGGTGACCTTCGGCAGCCCCGCCCTTCCGACGACGACCGCGTCCTTCGGCGCGGACGGAGCGTACGAGCTTTCGCTGACCGCCTCGGACACCGTCTTCACCGTCAGCGATTCGGTCATGGTCGCCGTGAACGCGGGGAACCGGGCGCCGGTGGTGGGCGCGGGACCGGATCAGGCGCTGACCCTGCCCGACAACGACGCCCTTCTCGCGGGATCGGTGAGCGACGACGGCCTCCCCGGCGGCTCGCTCACCACGACGTGGTCGAAGGTCAGCGGGCCGGGCGTGGCCACCTTCGCCATTCCGTCTTCGGCGACCACCAGCGTTTCGTTCGACCTGCCCGGGGCGTACGCCCTCCGGCTCACGGCTTCCGACGGCCTGCTCTCCGCCTGGGACGACGTCCTCGTCAACGTCGAGGCCGGCACGGCGCAGGGACCTCCTCCCGCCGTCTCCATCCTCAGCCCCTTGGAGAGGCAGGGCATCGTCACGCTCGTGGACGTGGTGGGGAGCGTCGCCAGCCAGTCGCTGCTGGGCTGGAACCTCGAGCACCGGCGAGCCGGCGACGAGTCGTGGATTCGCTTTGCCTCGGGCGAGACGACGGCTGAGGCCGCCGCGCTGGGCCCGTTGGACCCCACGCTGCTGCTCAACGGACTGTACGAAGTGCGCCTGATGGCGACCGACAACGCGGGGCGCTCGGCGGCCGCCTCCGTGCACGTGGTGGTGAAGGACAACCAGAAGGTCGGGCACTTCACGGTGTCTTTCGTCGACCTGGAAGTCCCCCTGGCCGGCATACCGATCCGGGTGACGCGAACGTACGACAGCCGCGACAAGGGGAAGGGCGACTTCGGGCGCGGCTGGCGGATGGATCTCTCGAACGTGCGCGTGGAGGAGAACGGCACCGCCGGGCTGTCGT
>Ga0214472_10001458_pt1 | contig 26548 bp, 22 predicted proteins | sample RVTome_6_FD_207662 | JGI IMG/M metagenome (GOLD analysis project Ga0214472, IMG submission 207662) | Soil microbial communities from uranium-contaminated site in the Upper Colorado River Basin, Wyoming, United States - RVT140D175 | ecosystem: Environmental > Terrestrial > Soil > Contaminated >...
GCGGCCCCGATGGCCGTCTCGCACACGACCGTGCGCGTCCGCTACGCCGAGACCGATCGGATGGGCGTCGTCTACTACGCCAACTATCTCGTCTGGTTCGAGGTGGCGCGGACCGAGCTCCTCCGCCAGCTCGGCTGGACGTATCGCGAGATGGAAGAGTCCGGTGTGATGCTGCCGGTCATCGAGGCACAGTGCGAGTATCGCCAGCCGGCTCGCTACGATGACGAGATCGAGATCCGTGCGGAAGGACGGGCCAGGTCGCCCGTGCGGATCCAGTTCGACTACGAAGCGGTGCTCAGGCCGGCCGGGAGCCTTGTCGCAACGGGCCGGACCGTGCACGCCGCCATGGACAGGGACGGCCGGATTTGCCGGCTGCCCGATCGGGTGAGGACCGTGCTCGCGTGAAAGCGCTCGTCACCGGCGCCGCCGGCTTCATCGGGTCGCACCTGTCGGCATCACTCCTCGAGTCGCAGGCCGAGGTCGTGGGGCTGGACTGCTTCACGGACTATTACGCGCGCGAGATCAAGGAAGCCAACCTGGCGCCGATCCGCGCGCGGAAGGGCTTCCGGTTCGTCGAGGCGGCACTCGGCAGCGCCGACCTCGGCGAGCTGCTCGATGGCGTCACGCACGTCTTTCACCTCGCCGCGCAGGCCGGCGTCCGCCGGAGCTGGGGCGCCGACTTCCGCGTGTACTCGGCGCTCAACGTGGAGGCCACCCAGCGGCTGCTCGAGGCGGTCCGCGACCGCGCGATCGAGCGGCTCGTCTACGCGTCGAGCTCGTCGGTCTACGGCGACGAGGTCCCGATGCCGATGCGCGAGGACGCCGTGCTGCGGCCGGTGTCGCCCTACGGCGTCACCAAGCTGGCCGCCGAGCATCTCTGCCACCTCTATCACGTAAACTATGGCGTTCCCGCGGTCTCGTTGCGGTATTTCACCGTCTATGGCCCACGGCAGCGACCTGACATGGCGTTCAACCGCTTCATCCGCGCCGCCTTCGAGCGGCGGCCCCTCTCGCTCTACGGTGACGGCGAGCAGACGCGCGACTTCACCTATGTCGCCGATGCGGTCGCGGCCACGGTCGCGGCCGGAAGCCGCGGCCGGCCCGGCGCCGTCTATAACATTGGCGGCGGCAGCCGCGTGTCGATGAACCAGGTGCTCGAGCTCATCGGCAGGCTGACGGCCTCCCCGCTCGAGGTCCGGCGCGAGCCGGCGCAAAAAGGCGACATGCGCGACACGTTTGCCGATACCTCCCGGGCCCGCCTGGACCTGGGTTTCGAGCCCCGCCACGCGCTCGACGAGGGCCTGGCGGCCGAATGCGACTGGATGGCCCGCCAGCTGACGGCGCGCTGAGGGCTGAAGACTCATGACCGATTTTCGCACCGCCCGCCGTCGCGCGCTCCCGGCGCTTGCGCTCGCCGCGAGCCTCGCGACGGCCGCGGCCTGCGGCTCCCGCATGCCGCTGCCGCCGCCGGGGGCCGTCGATGCCGACCGCTTCCTGTTCGAGCGCGGCACTGAGGCGCTCGCCGAAGAGCACTGGCTCGAGGCCCGGGAGTACTTCCGCCGCCTGGTGGACACGTACCCGCAAAGCCGCTACCGGCCCGAAGCCAAGCTCGGCATCGGCGACGCGTTCTTCGGCGAGGACCGCGTTGACTCGAACATCCTCGCCGCCAACGAGTACCGCGAGTTTCTGACGTTCTTCCCGCTGCACGCCCGGGCCGACTACGCGCAGTACCGGCTGGCCATGGCTTACGCGCGGCAGGTCCTCGCCCCGCGCCGCGACCAGTCCTCCACCAGGGAGGCCTTGACGGAGATCGAGCGCTTCATTGCGAGCTATCCGCAGAGCGACCTGCTGCCCGAGGCTCAGCAGCTCGCGCGCGATCTGCGCGACCGGCTGGGCGACTACGAGTACGCGATCGGCCTGCAGTACTTCCGGCAGAAGTGGTACACGGGCTCGATGATGCGGTTCCAGTACATCCTGGAGAGCTACCCGGAGTACTCGGGTCGGGACCAGGTCTACTTCCACGTCGGGGAGATGCTGTACCGGGCCGATCAGAAGACGGATGCGCTCGTCTGGTACGAACGGCTCGTCACCGAGTGCCCCGACAGCGAACGGCTGGAAGACGCGAAGCGGCGGATCGCCGAAATCAAGCGCTGACGTGCTTGCGGGCCCGCGCCGGGTCGGCCCGGCCGGGTTCCGGCTCGGGCGGCACGCGGCCGGCGAGGATGTCGTTGAACCGGCGCGAGTACCCCACCCCGGAGATCACGGCCGTCACCGCGGCGACCCAGAGCGCGTAGTTGCCGATCACGACGAAGCCCTGCAGGTGGTCCTGGCCCAGGATGAGGACCAGAATCGCCGTCACCTCGGCAATGAGCTTGACCTTCCCCAGCGGCGACGCCGGCATCGTGTGGCCTCGCGCGTGCACGATGCTGCGCAGCACCGTCACCGCGAACTCACGCCCGAGGATCACGGCCACCAGCCAGGCCGGCGCCAGCCCCAGTTGCACGAGCGAGATGAGCGCCGCCGTGACGAGCAGCTTGTCGGCCAGCGGGTCCATCCACTGGCCGAGGCCCGTGACCTGATGCCGGCGGCGGGCGAGGAACCCATCCAGCCAGTCGGTGAACGACGCGATGCCGAAAATGGCCGCGCCCAGCAGCTGCCAGCTCACGCCGAAGAGCTGCCGCCCGTCCGGCTGCGTCATCAACACGACGACGAGCAGCGGGACCAGGAAGATCCGGCCGAGCGTGAGCGCGTTCGGAAGGTTCACGGCCTGTCACCGGGCATTCTACGGAACTCGTGCGGCAAAGGCCACCCGGCGCCGCGCGATCCCGCCGGTGCGCGGCCCTGCTAAGATTGGTCGGTTGACATGAAGGCGATCCTGCTCGCCGGGGGCAAGGGCACCCGGCTGCGCCCCCTGACGCTCCACACGCCGAAGCCCATCGTCCCGATCTTCGACCGGCCGTTCCTGCAGTTCCAGATCGACCTGCTGCGCCAGGTGCCCGAGGTCGACGAGGTGATCCTCAGCCTCAACTACCAGCCGAGGCGGATCGAGGAGGTGTTCGGCGACGGCGCTGACCTCGGCATCCAGCTCCGCTACGTCGTCGAGCCGACGCCGCTCGGCACCGGCGGCGCGATCAAGTTCGCGGCGGGCAGCCATCGCCGCGATCCGATCGTCGTCTTCAACGGCGACGTGTTCACGGACGTCGATCTGGCCGCCGTGCTCGCGCTCCATCGGGAGCGCCGGGCCAAGGCCACGATCGTGCTGACGCCGGTGGACAACCCGTCGGCGTACGGCCTCGTGGAAACCGACGCGCGGGGCAACGTCCTCCGGTTCCTGGAGAAACCGTCGCCCGAGCAGATCGTCTGCGACACGATCAACGCCGGCATCTACGTGCTGGAACCGGAGACGCTGGACCGCATTCCCGCCGATACGGTGTTCTCGATCGAGCGGGGCTTCTTCCCGGCTCTGATCGAGGACGGCGAGCCGTTCGTGGCGCACGTCTCTCGCGGCTACTGGCTCGACATCGGCACGCCCGACAAGTACCGGCAGGCCCACCGCGACATCATGGACGGCGGGTTCGCCATCGAGCCCTACGCCGGCCGCGCGGGCCAGGCCGTCGTCGCGCCCGAGGCGCGTATCGAAACGGGCGCCGTGCTGGAGGCCCCCTGCTTCGTCGGACCGGAGACGGTGATCAGACAGGGTGCGCGGATCGGCCCCTACACCGTCGTGGGCCGCAACTGCCACGTGGGCGAGGGCGCGGTGCTCGAGGGCACCATCCTCTGGCCGAACTGCTGGGTCGCGGCCGAGGCGCGTCTCGGCCGGTCGATCGCGGGGCGCCACTGTCATTTCGGCCGGAACGTCCAGGTCGGCGGTGACGCGCTGTTCGGGGACAAGTCGGTCGTCACGGACTACTCGACGATGTGAATCTGGAATCTGGCGTTCCGAGAACCGCGAACCGAGAACCGAGAACCGAGCACCGCGAACCGCGAACCGATGACCCCAGCCATCTTCAAAGCCTACGACGTCCGCGGCATCTACCCGGCCGAGCTCGACGAGCAGACGGCCCACCTGATTGGCCGCGCGTTCGTCGCCTACCTGGATGCGAGGCGGATCGCGGTGTCGCGCGACATGCGCGTGTCGTCGCCGACGCTGGCCGCGGCGTTCATCGACGGCGCGCTCGAGCAGGGCGTCGACGTCGTCGACTTCGGGCTGGCGGGCACGGACATGCTGTATTTCGCGGTCGTCCGCGACGGCCTCGATGGCGGCGCCCAGATCACCGCGTCGCACAACCCCAAGGACTACAACGGCATGAAGCTGGTCCGCCGCGAGGCGTTCCCGCTCTCCGGCGACGCCGGCATCGGCGAGATCCGCGACATGGTCACGGGCGGGACCATCCCGGCGCCGTCCCGCCCGCGCGGGCGGCGGGAGTCGCGCGAGATGCTCGCCGACTACGTCGACAAGGTCATGTCGTTCATCGACCCGGCGGCGATCACGCCGTTCAAGGTCGTGCTCGACGCCGGCAGCGGCATGGCCGGGCTGGTCGCGCCGCGGCTCTTCGAGCGACTGCCGTGCGTGACAACGCGCCTCTGCTTCGAGGTGGACGGCACGTTCCCGAACCACGAGGCCAACCCGCTCATCGCGGAGAACCGGCGCCACATCGTCGAGCGCGTGGTGGCCGAAGGCGCCGATATCGGCATCGCCTGGGACGGTGACGCGGATCGGTGCTTCTTCATCGACGGCAGCGGCGAGTTCATCGCCGGCGACTTCATCACGGCCCTGCTGGCCGAGGCCGCGCTCCTCAAGAGCCCTGGCGAGCCCGTCGTCTACGACGTGCGCGCGAGCTATGCGGTCAAGGACACGATCGCCAGGCACGGCGGCACGGCGCTCATGAACCGCGTCGGCCACGCGTTCATCAAGCGCCGGATGCGCGAGGCGAACGCCATCTTCGGCGGCGAGGTCACGGGCCACTACTACTTCCGGGATTTCTATTACGCCGACAACGGCTTCATCCCGGCGCTGCTGATTCTCGAGCTCATGTCGCGCAAGGGCCAGACGCTGCGGGATCTGCTCACCCCGTTCCGCGAGAAGTACTTCATCTCGGGCGAGATCAACACGAAACTGGCCGACACGAGCCTCGCCGCGGCGCGCCTCGACGAGCTCGCCGGGCGCTACCAGGACGGCCACACCTACACGCTGGACGGATTCTCGGCCGAGTTCCCCGACTGGCACTTCAACGTGCGTGCGTCGAATACCGAACCCATGCTGCGGCTGAATCTCGAGGCGCTGACGCCTCAGCTCATGCGGCGCCGGCGCGACGAGGTGCTCGCGCTGATCAGGGGCGCCGGGAATTGACGATCTGGCGATCTGAGATTGAGAGATTGATTGCCGATTTGAAGATTGGGACATTGCGTGATTGAGAGCGGCCAATCCGAAATCACCCAATCCCGCATTCTTCAATCAATCCTCAATCTCAGATCGCCAGATCGTCAATGCACGCATCATTTCCTCTTTGCTATGATGCCGTTCGGGCGGGCTTAGCATAGTGGTAATGCTCTGGCTTCCCAAGCCAGCTAGACGGGTTCGATTCCCGTAGCCCGCTCCATGCAGTCTCAGCGCGACGCCGCGATCAGCTCCCCGTACCACCGGAACCGGCCCTGCGCGTGGCCGTCGAGGAGCGCGCCGATGTCCTGCGTCAGCGACGCGCTGTTGTAACCGGGCGCGACCGCCGCATTCCGGCCGAACGCGCTCCGAATCAGCTGCGCTCCCTCCCGCCGCGGCAGCCGGCGGAGGTTGGCCACGAAGCGGTCGAACAGGCCGTCGCCGAAGAGGTAGAACTCCACGTTGGACGCGTAGAACGCCGACACCGATGCGCCGCGCTCCGAGAGGAAGCGGCCGATCGCAGAGAGCGCCTTCGGGCCGGCCACGTCGCCGACTACGGGGATGACGAGGCTGCGGGCCTGGAGCGACTTGATGAACTGGAAGTCTTCTTCCGAGGCCAGGAAGTTCCGCTCCGCTCCGAACTGGTCGGTCTCGAGCAGCAGGTCGCGGTACGTCGGATAGCCCCATTGCGGCGGACGCCCGGTGCTGTTGAACTGCAGTGACAGGCCCGCCTCGATGAACCGGCGATGGAAGCGGGCAATGGTCGCGTAGTCCCCGTCCGACAGCGGCACGCCGTCACGCTCGATCGCCGCGGCGATCCGCGACGATGAGGACAGCAACGGCAACCGGGCGCGCGCCGCTCGACCGAACGCCCTCGATGATTCGATTCCTCAATCTCGAAATCATCAATCAATCTTCAATCTCAGATCGCCAGATCTTCAATGCATTCGTCAGATCACCGTGTCACGCGAATCGCGACGACCCTCCGCTCGGCCACGCCCCCGCTCCCCACCGTGAGCTCAATCGCATACTCGCCTTCGGTGAGCGGCGCCAGGTTCAGATCGGCGGCAAACGCCGCGCGCCCGCCCGTCTCTCGCTCGGTCAGGGTCACGGGAATCGGCAGCGCGTTCCCGTCGCGGCCGAGCAGCCGGACCTCGCGTCGGTCCACCTCGGCCAGGCGCACCCACTCGACGTGCACGCGCTCGGTGCGCCGGAAAAGCTGGTCGGCCACCGGGATCAGCAGCGACCGTGGCGACGGCGTCGCCCGATACAGCACGGCCGGGCCGGCCAGCACGCTCGGGTCCGCCACAATCTCGACGCTGTCCTGCCGGCGGCCCGACCCGGTCCCCGCGACGACGTTGGCGCGCCACGGCCCGCTGGCGCCAGCCGGGATCGGCACCCTCACGAGCACGCCCCGCGTCGCCGGCGCTATCTCGCCCTCGGCCGAGCCGACCGTCGTCCCCTCAGGCCCGAGCAGGCTCACTGCCACTGGCGTGCCCGCCTTCGCGGCCAGCGCCTCCGCGGGTGACAACTCCACCACGACGACCGCTTCGCCCGCCGCCGCCCCACCCGCCGTAAAGAGTGGGGCCTCGCGACGCAGCCGCGCCAGCCAGCCGAACGCCGCCTCACGCTCGCGCGCGGCCTCGGCATCCTCGAGCGCCGGGCCGACCTCCGGCCCGGCGACCGGCGCCGCCGACGGCCCGCGGTACCCGCGGCGATGACGCACGTCGAGGCCCGGCTGCTTCACGGTCACCCGAATGGTCCGGTACTGCCCGTTGGCCTCCGTGTTCGTCGAGTTGTATCCCAACAGGTAGTACGCCGACACGTCCTCGGCGATGCGATCGAGCCCCCTGGCGAGATCGTTGGTGTTGACCACGGCGAACCCGTCGGTGCCCTCGGCCAGCTCCCGAAGCTGCTCGATGCGGTCCCGAACGCGGCGGCTGTGACGCGCCTCGGGGTCGCCCGGCCGCGCGCCAGCGTTCGGTCGCGTGCGGTCGCTCGCCGGCCGGTTGTCCGGCGTGAGGCCATCCGGGTTGATCGGGTAGATCGTCACGCTCCGCCGCCGGGCATCGTCGATGAGCGTGCGAAGCCGCCGCGGGTTGTCGAGATTCGCCAGGCGGATGAGCTCCTGGTTGCACTCGTTGCGGCTGTAGCGATACGGATCGCGCGTCGTCAGGTTGCCGCCGGGCGGCTGAAACAGTGGCGGGCTCGCCGACGTCGGCGCGTCGGTCTCCGTCATGTGCTCGGCGAGCGGCCGGTCCACCGGAAACCAGATCCAGCCGTCCGTCACGACCAGGAGCGAGGACCGCCCGTTTCGGATCTCGCCAAGGTAGGCCACGAGGTTCTCGACTGCCGAGATGACCTTGTCCTCGCGCAGTCGCTCGATCAGCACCTCGCTGTACAGCCGCCGCGTCGGGCCATCGTCGATGTACCAGGGGAAGATCCCGGATGGCGTCACCTTGAAGCTGAAGCACGCGTCGAGCAGCGCCTCCATCCGGTCGCTCTCGTCGAGGCCGGTGAGCACGCCCTCGCCGAGGTCCACGAGCGAGTGCCGCTCGCCCCATGCCCAGTAGTTCCGCATCTGGTCTTCGATGGAATCCAGGCGGCGGCCCAGCACGAGGTCCCGCGCGCGCTCCCGCTGTGTGATGACGCCGAAGAGATCGGCCGGCGTGACGAGGCGATTGAGCGCATTGAGCACGGGCCGGCGGATGGCGTGAGACCCGGAGATGGACGTATGGAACGTGTCGAGCAGCACGACGAACACGCGCGCGTACGGATCCGCCGCGGCCGCGAGCGCCTCGCGCTGGCTGTTCGGGTCGCGCCGCACGACGTCCAGCGGGTTCGGCTCCACGCGGACGAACTCGACCGCTTCGATCGCCTGCGGCACGTTGTTCTCGAAGACCTCGAAGTCGTCGCGCGTCAGCCCTTCGACGATGCGGCCATCGCGCTGCGGATACACGTCCACCAGGACCAGATTCGTGGCGCCACGAAAGACCCGCTGCTGGCCCTCCGGCGACGTCTCACCCGCTCGAAGCGCCGCCGAGGCGGCCAGACCAGCCACAACGGCGACGACACCAGCCACCGCGATCCCGCCAATCCGAAGATCGCGCAATCTCGAAATCATCAATCAATCTCTCAATCTCAGGTCGCCAGATCTTCAATGCGACCTTCGGACCTTCACCGCGTGACGCGAATCGCGACGAGGCGCCGCTCCGTTTCGGCCCCGCTCCCGACGGTAAGCTCGATCGCGTACTCGCCATCGGTGAGCGGCGCGAGATTCAGATCGGCGGCCACGACCGTTTGCCCGTCCACCTCGCGCTCGGTCACCGTCACCGGCACGGCGAGCGGCTGACCGCTCCTGGCGAGCAGCCGGGCCTCGCGCCGGTCGACCTCCGCGAGCCGGGTCCACTCGACGTGCACGCGCTCGGTGCGCCGGAACTGGAAGTCGGCCACCGGTACGAGCGGGGACCGCGGCGACGGCGTGGCGCGGTACACGATCGGCTCCCCCACCAGCGCGCCCGTGCCCTCGACCACCTCGATGCTGTCCTGCAGCCGGTCTCGCCCGGTGCCGACGACGACGTTGGCGCGCCAGGGACCGTCCAGATCGAAGCCCAGCGGCACGCGCACGAGCGCGCCGCGCGTGGCCGGCGCCACCTCGCCCTCCGCCTTGCCGACCGGCGAGCCGTCGGCCTTGAGCAGATCAACCGTGACCGGCGTCCCGCTGGTCGCGCGGGCGGCCTGAGCCGGCGTCAGCTCCACGACGACCGCCGCGTGCTGGTTCGCGATGACCCCGTAGGTGAAGAGCGGCGCGTCCACGCGCAGCCGCGACAACGCGCCGAACGCCTCGGCCACTTCGGCGGCGGCCGGGTCCGGCGCGACGCCGACGACCCGCGCGGCCAGCTCGGATTCGGTCGGCGCGAAGTATCCCCGGCGCGCCCGCACGCGGACGTCCTCAGGCTGCTTTACTTTCACCTCGATCCGCCGGTACGTCCCGTCGGCCTTGGCGTTCGTCGACGCGTACGTCAGCACGTAATACGCCGACATGTCCTCGACGATGCTCCGGAGGCCCGCCGCCAGATCGTTGCCCGTCACCGCCAGCCCGTCGGTGTTCTCGGCGAGCGTCAGCATCGCGTCCTGCCGCTCGCGGACGCGGCCCATGTCCTGGCTCAACGCGCGTGTCGAGTCGAGCACGGCCGACCGCTCGTTCAGGTCGCTGTCGAACACCTGCAGGCCCGTGGGGTTCACCGGATAGAACGTGACGTTCTGCTGGTTCGCGAGCCGCAGGATGTCGCGGAAGTGCCGCTGGTTGTCGAGCTCGAACAGCCGGATCAGCTCCGTCGAGCAGTCCGTCCCGCTTGCGTAGCCTGGCGGCGGGCGTGTCGTCATTCGGCCTCCGACCGAACCGACGGCCGGCACGCCACCACCGACGCCCGAAGCCCCAATCGCCTGCTCGATGGCCGCGCGGTCGGGCTGAAAGAGAATCCAGCCCTCCGTCAGGACGAGCACGGACTTGCGCGCCTCGCGGATGCCGCCCAGGAACCGCACGAGCTCGTCGAGGTGCGTCAGGACCAGGTCCTCGCGCCGGCGCGCCCTGAGGATATCGATCAGCGGGCGCCCCACCGCGCCGTCGCGCCCCCAGATCTCCTGGCCCGTGCTCGTGCTCTCGTAGCACGCCGCGAGCATGTCTTCGGCCGGGTCGCGCCGGGTCGAGCCGCGCTCGGCCAGTTGCCACCAGTACTCCTCGAGCTGCCGCTCGAGCGTGTCGGTCCGGCGGCCGAACGCCAGCACGTTGGCGGGCACGCCCGTCGTGACCACGGCAAAGAGGTCGTTCGGCGCGAGCAGCCGGTTGAACAGGTCGACCAGCGCCTTCCGGGCGTTGAACGAGCCCGCCAGGTGCAGGTGGTACCGGTCGATGTACAGCACGAACACGCGGTTGGCCGAGTCGGCCACGAGCGAGTACATCTCGCGCGTGTTGTTCGGATCGCGGGCCGCCGTCGTGGGCGACGGCTCGACCCGGACGAACTCCATGCTCTCGATCGCCTGCATCACACCGTTCTCACGGACCTCGACGTCGGCCGGCGTCAGCCCTTCGACGATCCGCCCGTCCTTCGTCGGATAGAGATCGACCTCGACGACGTTCGTGCCGCCGCGAAAGACCGGTGTCTGTGGCTGTGGAGGCGGCTGCTGGGCCTGGTGACCCGCCGGTGCCCGCTCCTCCCGGAACGCGCCGATGGGCAGCGCGAGGACGAGCGCCAGACAGGACGCCGCAGCGCCCGTCCGGAGCGGCGGTCGGGTCATACGGAGATCTCCTGGGGCGCCGGCACGTCCCAGTGTACCACCGCGACGCTCGCACGCTTTTCGATGGCCCCTTCGAAGGCTCGCTCCCGAGATGTCCGGATTCACAGAGGCTCCGTGCCTTCATTCAGGATGCCGAGATACTGGTCGTAGCGGTACACCCGGTTCCGCTTCTTGCCTGTCGTCTCGCTCACGATCTTGCGGTCCATGAGCACGTCCAGCGCCTTGGCGATGGTCGGCAGCGTGAGACCGGTCCGCTTGGCGAGGCGCGCGATGGTGCAGACCGGCGTACGAAGGAGGGCGGCCTGGACCGCGGCGGCCGAGCCGGCCTTTCGGCCCAGTCGTGCCAGGCGTTCCCGGTCCTTGTCGGCCAGATCCAGCAGTCGCCTCGCCGTGGACACGGCGCCGTCGGACACCGCCGCCACGCCTTCGCAGAAGAATGCTACCCAGGTCTCCCAGTCGCCGTCGCGCCGGACCGAGTCCAGGAGCTCGTAGTAGCGGGCGCGGTGCTGCTTGAGGAACAGGCTCAGGTAGAGCATTGGCTCGCCCAGGACGCCTTCGGCGCAGAAGAGCAGCGTGACCATCAGACGGCCGACACGACCGTTGCCGTCGAGGAAGGGGTGGATGGTCTCGAACTGCACGTGCCAGAGCGCCGCCTTGAGCAGAGTGAGTGGCGCCTTGGGATCGTGGAGGAACGTCTCCAACGCGCCCATGGTTTCCGGAACCAGGTGCGGCGGGGCCGGAACGAAGCGGGCGTTGCCCGGCCTTGTCCCCCCGATCCAGTTCTGGCTGCGTCGGAACTCTCCGGGACTCTTCCCCCCTCCGCGACCCCGCGAGAGCAGGATCTCGTGGACCTCGCGAATCAACCGGTTGGAAAGGGGGAACCCGCCGCGTAGTCGCTCGAGCCCGTGCTCGAGCGCACGGACGTAGTTCGACACCTCGACGACGTCGTCCAGGGGAACGCCGGGAGTTTCCTTCAGCTCGAACAGCAGCAGGTCGGAGAGAGTCGATTGGGTGCCCTCGATCTGGGACGAAAGCACCGCCTCTTTACGGATGTAGGTGTAGAGCAGAAGGTGCGTGTCGGGCAGGACGCTGGAAACGCCGTCCAAGCGGCCCAGGGCGAGCAGAGCCCCGTCCATCGCCCCGCGGGCCTTGTCGTCCAGAGCGAGGGCCGGCACCGGCGGCAGCGGCGAGGGCACGAAGGCCTTCACCGTCTCTCCGCCCGTGGACGTCGTCACGTACGTGCCCGTTCGGCTCCGTTTCACCGGCGCGACCCCTTTGGTAAAGCGACTTTAGCTCCGCTCAAGACAACTAAAGCGAAGCCATAATAGATTTATTACCGACGACCGTCAATCTTGCAGTGCGACTACCGGGACCGCACGCTTCCCGGTGCGCCGGGAGCCGCGATGAGCAGGAGGACGAGCGAGAGCCACATCCGTGCGTCAGAAAGACCGGTGGTGCGGGCGACGTTCCTCACCGTCGTGGCTCGACGAGGCGCGTCAGGCCCTGGATAAGCGTCAGCGGCTCGGACGGCTCGGGGACGTTCACGAGGAACCGCTGGCCGTCGGCCGTGACGTCGTACGGCGCGTACGCACCGCGAATGACGTCGTTCACGACCAGCCGGAAGAGCGTGCGCCGCGCGCCAGCCTGCCGCGTCTCCTCGAGGCGCGAGACATCGACGGCGACGAACTCGTCCGATGGCGAGAGGTAGTACAACTCGCCGCCCTGCCGGCGCCAGATCGGGTGCTCGCCGCCCTCGGCCGAGAGCCGCACGGCGCCGGCCTCGCCGGAAAGCGGCCGCGCGTAGACCTCGCGCCGACCGGTCACGTCCGAGACGTACCCCACCCAGCGCCCGCTCGGCGAGAAACGCGGGTGCGTCTCCTGGAACTCGCTCGGAAAGAGCGGACGCAGCTCGGCGCCTCGTCGATGTCGAGCCGCACGCTCGACATCGAGTCGAGCCGCGCGCGGCGAATCGCGCGCGAGGCAGCGCGCGAGCAGCCGACGGACGACCAGTGGCGTCGATGCTGGCAATTGCTGCCAGTCGGGCTCGCGCGTGAGGACCGCCGCCAGCGTCTCCGAGGCATCCTCGCCCTCGAAGAGACGACGTCCGGTCAGCATCTCGTACAGCACGACTCCAAACGCCCAGACGTCGGCTCGCCGATCGGTCGGCTTGCCCTTGGCCTGCTCGGGCGCCATGTACCCGGCTGTGCCGAGGATCACCCCGAGTTGCGTCCCCATGCGACGTCAGCGTCGGCGAATTGGACGGCGCCGACGCCGCGCTCGCGGCGTCGGCGCCAAGCGCCTTGGCGAGCCCGAAGTCGAGGACCTTCACGTGGCCGTCCTCGCGGATCTTGATGTTCGACGGCTTCAGGTCGCGATGGACGATGCCGATTTCGTGGGCGGCTGCCAGGGCGTCGGCGATCTCGCCCGCGATGCGAAGCGCCTCGGAGGTCGATCTGCCCGCGATCCTCGACGGCCTGCGCCAGGCCGCGCCTCCCCCTGCTCCGCGATCTGGTTGACCCCATCACCTCGTTCGACGGGTCTCGCGGCCCGCGCCCGGACCCAGGGATTCGCGCCCAGCCAACCTCGCCTTTTCCGAGAGAAGTCTGCCGCCTGCTGGTCTTTCCCTCCGTTGAGCCTCGCTTTCACCTTTTCTTGAGAGTTCCCTGAAGACGCGACAGGCTGCCCGCGCGTAAGTTCAGGTCACGCTCACCTCACACAGACTCGGTCGGCTTGTCCCGGATGGAAGGCGCCGTCGGTTGACTGTCAGACCTTGGATTGCCGTCGGAGTGACCGCGCTTCTGTGCCCGCTGCTGCTCGACGCTCAGAAGAAGCCGCCGAAGCCAGCCGAGGCAAACCCGGCCATCGCCTACGAGGCCAGGAGTTTCTCCGGGTACGACAACGACCTGATGGCGATGGACGCCGATGGCGCAAACCAGGTCCGTCTCGTGAGAGGCGGCGACAACCTGACCCCGAGCTGGTCGCCCGACGGGGACTGGATCGCGTTTGCCCGGTCGGCCCTGGCCGCCCCGGGGATCTACATGGTCCGCCCGGACGGTTCGGGCCTGTGCCAGATCGTGCAGACGACCGGCCTGGAAGCCCACGGCGCGCCGGCGTGGTCGCCAGAGCCCGATGCCGCCGGCGACTACTGGATCGTCTACGCCGATCGGCTGGTCGGAGACACGCGACCGGACCTCTTCGCCAGCCGCGCCGCGTGCGGTGCGGCCGAACGGTGGCAACTGACGGACACGGCGGGCTGGGAATCGTGGCCGGCTTGGTCTCCCGACGGCCGGCTGGCCGCCTACGTGGAGGGTGACATTCACGTGTTCGACATCGTGTCGAACGCGCTCGGGGGCATCGACCTCGCCCCGGCTGCCAATCTCACGTCCACGGGCCCGCTGGCTGGCGGGGTCGTCTCGGGTCCGTCCTGGACGTCGGACGGAACCGAGCTGCTCGTGAGCGGCCTGGCGGAGCTGTGGATCATCTCGGCCGCAACACCGGGAATCGCCACGCAACTGACCGACAGCGAGGACGTCTTTGAAGGGCGGGCGTCGTGGTCCGCCGATCGCACCCGGATTACGTTCGACGCAGCCGGCGACCTCTACGTCGCGGACATCGCCAGCAACTTCGGGTCGTGGACGCTCGCCGAGCCCGTCCTTCTCCTGCGCGCCAGGCGGAGCGCGTTCGGCCATCCGAGTTGGCGGCCGATCCAGTGATTTCCGTGATTGCTGTCGAAGTTTGGAGGCCCTGATGACTGCCCGACCCTGGATGCTCGCCGCAACCGTACTCCTCGTGCTTCCGCTCGTGCTCGACGCGCAGAAGCCGACAAAGCCGCCCAAGCCGGGCAATCCCGCCAATCCGGCGATCGCTTACCAATCGAATCGGAAGAACGGATACATCGACCTGATGGTCATGGACGCCGACGCTCGGAACCAGACACGCCTCGTGCAGGGGGGGGACAACTTGGCACCGGCATGGTCCCCGGACGGCGACTGGATCGCATTCTCCCGGTTCTTTACATCTTCACCCGGCGTTTACATGGTCCGCCCGGACGGCACGGGACTTTGCCAGATCGTGGGCACCAGCCAGGAGAGCTCCCCTGGCGTGGCCTGGTCTCCGGCTCCCGCCGCTGATGGTGCCTATAAGATCGTCTACGTGGACGGTACGACCTCCACAGGTGGTAATCGGCTGTTTGCCGTGAGCGCCGTGTGTGGAGCGACCGACAACCAAGCGCTGACTCAGGCGGGCGAGTGGGGGTACCCGGCATGGTCAGAGAACGGCCGCCTCGCCGCCTCTTTCCGCCGAGACATCTACGTCTTCGATGTCATAGACACGCTCGGCACGATCACGCTCGAGAATCAGCTGAATCTGACATCGACCGGACCCTTGTCCGATGTGGGTGTCCCGTCGTGGACGCCTGACGGCACGGAATTGCTGGTTAGTGGCAGGGAATTGCTGGTTAGTACGGATGCTGACCTGTGGGTCATCTCCGCGGACACACCGGGAATCGCGTCACAGTTGACGCACACGCCTGAGAGCCCCGAATGGCGAGTCACCTGGTCGCCCGACCGCATGACGATTGCGTTTGGCGACGCGTTTTCGGGCGACCTATATACGGCAGACATCTCGCAGCCGTGGGCCGTGGGCACGCCCGAGCTGCTGTTGGACTCCCGCTACAACGTTCGCAGTCCCAGTTGGCGTCCGGCGCCGTGAGGCCGGTTCCGGCACGTGCGCCAGCGTGTTTCATCCGAGGAGGCTCGGGTGAAACCTCCCTTCACCATCCAGCCTGGCGACCGGTCCAGTGACGCTCACGGTTACGCACTCTCATCCAGGATGCCCGCGGTCGCCTGGACCCCGGCGGACGGTCACAGCGCAGGGAAGCCCGCTCGTCGTACCAGCTCTTCGTACCGCGGGTCGGCACGCAAAGGATCGAGCCGCGGATCCACCTTGAGGTAGATCAACTGGAAGCTCCGCTCGTCATAGGCCTTGTTCATCCAGTAGAACGCCGAATCGAGGTCCCCGAGGCCGATGTACACGCCTGCCTTCCCGAGGGCCAGGTGTGTCGGACTCTGCTCGTGCAGTTGTCTGAGGACGTCGAGGGCGTCCTGCCGCCGGTTGAGAAGGCCGTACGCGAGGCCCAGATTACCCAGGGCGACGCTTCCAGCCTCCTGCCAGATTGGTATCGCCTCGTCATACCGCCCGAGCGCCGCATAGCAGTCGGCGAGTCGAATCCGCGAGTACACGTGGCTCGGATCGAGCTCGATGGCCTGCAGGAAGTGGCCGATCGCCTTGGTGTACTGGCGCGCGTAGAAGGCGTGGAACCCGGCGGCATGCCACGCGAGCATGTTCAGCGGGTCGTTCTCCAGCGCGCGTTCGGATTCCGCCAGTGCGTCGTCGGCCTGCCCGCGGATCAGCATGAACTCGGTGCTGCGAAACGTGGGGTCGAGCTCCTCGGCCCGCCGGAGTGCGCGCTCCGCGGTCGGCCAGTCGAACAAGTGCATCGCTGCGGCCGCCAGCGAGATGTGCGCCGCTACCAGACCGTCGTCGATGGCGAGCGCTTTCGAAGCGGCCTCCAGAGCCAGTTGGTAACCGTCGATCGAGGTCGGATTCGGCACCGCGACATGCACCTGACTCATCTCCGCGTAAGCCTGGGCGAACGTCGGGTCGAGCGCCACGGCCTGCTCGTACAACCGAAGAGCCTTGAGCTGCATGTCCGGCATGCGTTTGTTCCACAGGAAGTGGGCTTTCAGGTAGAGCTCGAAGGCCTGCGGGTTCTCCGTGCCCCCCCGGATGACAAGCCGCTCCGACGGCAACGACAGCGTCGTTTGGAGGCGCGACGTCACCGCCCGGGACACGCGGATCTGCATCGGCAGAGCTTCGCCCATGTCCTGCTCGTACGAGTCGGCCCAGAGCAGTGTCTGCCCAGGCGTCTCGAGCAGCCGCACGCTCACGCGAACGCGCGACCCTTCGCGGCGTACGCTGCCCTCGATCACGTACCGCACGCCGAGAACGGTGCCGATGTCGGCGGCCGTGTGGCCGTTCGCCAGGTAGCGCGCGACCGTCACGCGTCCCAGCACGGCGAGCCGTGGCGGATGCAGGCGACCGACTTGTGTGACCAACTCCTCCGTGAGGCCGTCTGACAGATATTCGTCGTCGGGGTCGCCCGTGATGTTCGCAATGGGCAACACCGCCAGGATGGCGCGAGTGTTCTCCCGCTCGACGGGGCGCGCGACCCACGCGAGAAGGACGATGATCGCGAGCGTTGCCCCAGTGATCGCCGCGACCGCGAGACGGGGCACGTTATTGCGGCGTGGCGGCAGACTCGCGACGGCGGCCGGGTTCGGCCGACCGCGCGTGACCGGCGCCACGAAGCGATAACCCCGCTTGGGCACCGTCTCGATGTACCGCGACTCCGCGCCGTCTCCCAGGATCTTGCGGAGGACCGAAATGTTCTGGGCGAGGTTCGCCTCCTCGACGAATGTGTTCGGCCAAACCTCCTTCATAAGGTCGTCCTTCGACAGGAGGCGACCGGTGTGGCTGACAAGAGCCAGCAGCGTATCGAAGACCTTCGGCGTGAGGGCAACCGGCTCGCCGGCACTGGTGAGCGTCTTCTCGGCAGGATCCAGCCAGAAAGGACCGAAGTTATAGGGAGCGTCGGCGTCAGTCGTCATGCGGGCTCTGGCGAGGTGGGTGTCCCCTGCTGATGCTGCACGGCGACGTGGGTTCCGGGTTTCGGTAGGCTACTTTGAATCCTCGTGCCTACCGTATGCAGTCCCGATCCGTGCTACTCGTGGCACAATCGTACCACGCTACTAGGACGCTCGAGCACGGCCAAGCCGTCGAAGCACCCGGAACCGCCAAGGACCACGACTTCGCCACGGTCGCCCGGAGCGCAGAGCGTTTTTAGCGTGTCGACGCGGCGGCGAGGCGTTTCGGCGAGGGCAAGCGGACGCTCGCTGCTCACTCGCGACCCAGGTTTTCTCTGAAACGGAACTGCTGCGCGAACATCTCATGGACCAGATCGTCCGGCGCCTCCTCGACCATCTTGATTTCTTCGAGAATGACGCCTTGCTCGCGCACGATGTCGGCCGGCACGAACGCAGGCCGACGAATCATGTCTGCGAGCTGCGGCTCCTCCCGGCGGCGCGCACGGTTAGCCGATGGCTCTCGCTGGCCTGGTGCCGCCGTCGTGGGATGATGCGAAATGTCGGGTCATGAACGCAATCCCCGACGTTTAGTAACTGTGGCCGTCACCACACGTCGGCAGATCGGCCCAAGTGCCGACGTTTCCGGTCAGCCCGTCGCCCGCACGCCCTCGGCATCCGCAGGGTCGTCGCCCGCGGGCAGCGGCACGCTCTCGGTGCGCAGCTCCGGATCGGGCTCCGCATTCCCGTCCGCGTCGCGACAAATCGCGGCCGTCTCGTCGCGTTCCGAGAGGGCGGAGAGAATTGCCTTCTTGGCTGGCGCCGCGAGCTTCAGGCCGGCCTTTTGGACCGTCGCACTGAGAACACGAGCGAACTCCTAAGCCAGTTCCCCGAGCGACGATCACCTGACACTGATCGTTAAAGCCCCCGAGGTAGACCCCGAACGTCTGGACGCATGGAGGTTTGACCGAGGACGCTAACGTACCAACGCCCTCCGCCTAACTCAGTAGAGATCCGCAAGGACCGGAAGACAGCCACGGCGAAAAAAGGACTGGAGCCAGCGGACTGCGGTGGTCGACGTCCCGGGGCCCGGCGTGGTATCGATCGCGGCCCGACGTCGCGAGCGCCGAGGCCCACCCAGCGTCAGAGGTGCGGGCCGAGGCAAGCGTGCGAGCCCGGAGGGCGGCGAGCGACGCCGCGTCGGGCCCCGCGTGGCTGACGCGCGGTTTTCGTGTGATCCAGACGCGACCCATGGAGGGAAGAGCGGGGCGAAAATTGGTCGGGATGCCGAGATTCGAACTCGGGACCCCTTGACCCCCAGTCAAGTGCGCTACCAGGCTGCGCTACATCCCGACCTGAGAGACATGATGTCGTCAAACGGGCCGGCGAGGCAAACCGCCCTCACTGCTTCCGTCCCCGGCGCGCCCTCTTCGCCCGGCTCGATGCCCGCGCTGGGGCCCTGGCTGGCTTCGGCTTCGAGCGCGACTTCGACTTCGCGGCCGCGGCACGTCGCCGCGGCTCGGCGACGAGCACGTAGTCCTCCGGCGTGACGCCGTCGCCCGAGAGCACGCCCAGCACCCACTGCAACCCGCGGCGGATGTCGCGCAGGCTCTCGCGCATCTCGCGATCGACCATCGCCGCGACGTCGGCGTCGGAGATCTCCTCCTCAGGCTCCGGCCGGCCCCGCTCCTGACCGAGCTGCTTGCGCGCCCCGGCCAGGGTGAGGCCGTCAACGAACACCAGGTGCTTGAGCCGAAGCACCCGCTCGACGTCGCCGCGCCGGTAGACGCGCGGCCCACCCGCGGTTTTCGCGACGCCCAGGTCGGGAAACTCCGCCTCCCAGCTCCGCAGCACGTACGGCTGCACCTGGGCGATCTCACAGACTTCCTGCGCCCGGAACACCGCTCGGTCGGGAATCGACATGTTCTCCGGAATCAGCGAAAAACCGGCCCAGTATAGCCTGAAGACGGTCCAAGGGTCCGACGGTCCGGAGGTCCGACGGTTCTGCGAGCGCGCCGTCAGCGCCTCCTACGCGCCTTCGCGGACCGTCGGACCTTCGGACCCTCGGACCGTCGGACCTTCGGACCCTCGGACCGTCGGACCTTCGGACCCTCGGACCGTCTCCTCACGCTGAGCCTGATCGGCGTGCCCTCGAACCCGAACGACTCACGCAGGCGGTTGACCAGAAAGCGCTCGTAGGAGAAGTGCAGCGTCGTGGCCACGTTGGTGAACAGCACGAACTTCGGCGGCGCCGTGCCGGTCTGCGCCGCGTACAGGAGCCGGACGGCGCGCCGGTCGGGGCTTGCCGGCGGATGGGTGCGCGTAATCACCTCGAGGAACCGGTTCAGCTCGCTGGTGGGCACGCGCTGCTGGCGCGCCTTCGCTACCCGGTCGACGACCTCGAACAGGCGCGGCACGCGCTCGCCCGTGAGCGCGGACACGTGCACGATGGGCGCGTACTCGAGGAACTTGAGCTGGAACCGCAGCTTGTCGTCGAACTCCTTGACGAACGCCTGCCCCTGCGCCCGCACCTTGTCCCACTTGTTCACGGCAATCACGATGCCGCAGCCGGCCTCCTCGGCCTCGCCCGCGATGGCCCCTTCGCGGTCGCCGGCGCCTTCGACCGCGTCGACGACGAGCACGGCCACGTCGGCGCGCGCTATGGCCCGCCGGGCCAGGGCGACGCTGACCGCCTCGACGGCACCCCCGCTCGCCACGCGTCCGGGGCGCCGCATGCCGGCCGTGTCCAGAAGCCGGAACTGCCGCTTGTTCCACGTCAGCGCGACATCCACGGTGTCGCGCGTCGTGCCGGGCAGCTCGCTGACCATCACGCGCTCCTCGCGCAGCAGGCGATTGACCAGCGACGACTTGCCGACGTTCGGGCGCCCGACGATGGCCACCGCGGTGGCTGGTTCGGGCTCGGCCGGGTCGCGGCCGACCGGCAGACGCGCGACGACCTCGTCCAGCAGGTCCGCGACACCGTCGCCATGCTCGGCGGCAATCTCGATCACGGGCTCGAGCCCGAAGCCGAAGAACTCCATCATCCGGTTCCGGGCCCGCCGGTCGTCGGTCTTGTTCACCGCGAGGACCACCGGCTTGCCCAGCGTGCGGACGCGGCCCGCGATCTCCTCGTCGGCGGGCACCAGGCCCTCGCGGCCGTCAACCACGAAGACGACCACGTCGGCGGTGGCCAGCGCCTTCAGCCCATGGTGGACGACCAGCTCGTGGAGCGGGTCGGTCGTCGCCCCGAAGAGCCCGCCCGAGTCCACGAGCTGGAACCGGCGCCCCGCCCACTCCGCCGCGGCCGAGAGCATGTCCCGGGTCGTGCCGGCGACCGGCGCGACGATCGAGCGCCGGTGTCCGGTGATGCGGTTGAACAGGGTCGACTTGCCGACGTTGGGCCGGCCGACGAGCACCACGGCCGGGCCTTCGGCGCGCTTGGCCATCAGGCGAGTGTATCCCGAACGGCCCGGGCAGCCCCACCAGTTAGCTGCATACTTGACACGGTAAGTGCTTTTCCCTATTGTCACTTACGGACAGCAGGAATCCCCTAAGTCATGATCAAGCTGGACATCGTCAACGAGGTGTCGCGCCTGGCCGAGATCACCAAGGTCAAGGCCGAGGTCGCCGTCGACGCCGTCTTCGAGGCCATGCGCGCCTCGATGATGCGCGGCGAGCGGATCGAGCTGCGGGGCTTCGGCGTCTTCCAGGTGAAACCCCGGAAGCGCGGCATCGGCCGCAACCCCCGGACCGGCAAGGAAGTGAAGATCCCGCCCGGCCGGACCATCCGCTTCAAGCCAGGCAAGGACCTGCAGAACATCGGCGGCTAGGCGGCGTGGATACCGATCAGCACGACGGCCACTCCCCCGGGCCGTTGGAGATCCAGCCGGCGGTCGGCCCCGCCTCGCCGCTCTGGGTGAGCCCTCGCCGGCCGCCGAGATTCCAGCACCGGTACGCCCGTCACGTCGTGCTGTTCCTGCTGACGTTCGCCACGACGTCCATGGCCGGCGCGTGCCACCAGCTGAGCTTCGAGGCGAGCATGGGCTCGATCGCCCTGCCCGTCGAATGGCAGTGGTCGTACGTGCTGGGCGGGATGTCCTACTCGGTGCCGCTGCTCCTCATCCTCGGCGCGCACGAGTTCGGGCACTACGTTTACTGCCGGATCCACCAGGTGGACGCCACACTCCCCTACTTCCTGCCGTTCCCGGTCCCGCTCACCGGCACGCTGGGGGCGGTCATTCGGATCCGCGAGGCGTTCCCGTCGAAGCGCGCGCTCTTCGACATCGGCGTCGCCGGCCCCATCGCGGGCTTCGTCGTGCTGCTGCCCTTTCTGTGGTGGGGCATGACGCTGTCGGGCGTCGTGCGCTTTCCCGACTCGACCGAGTTGATCTATTTCGGCGAGCCGCTGCTGCTCAAGGCCATCGCGGGGCTCCACTTCGGCCCGCTGCCCGAGGGCTTCGACATCGTGCTGCACCCGATGGGCTTTGCGGCCTGGTTCGGCATGCTGGCCACCGCGCTCAACCTGCTGCCCTTCGGCCAGCTCGACGGCGGCCACATCGCGTACTCGATCTTCGGCGCCCGAACGACCTGGGTCTCTGCAGCCACCCTCGCGATCGCGATCCTGCTCTTTGCCACGCAGTCGAGCAGCTGGTTCGGGGTCGCGCTCATGATGCTGGTCATGGCGCTCGTGCTGGGCCTCCGCCACCCGCGCATCATCGACGAAGACACCCGGCTCGACGCGGGCCGCGTCGCCGTGGCCATCCTCTCGCTCGTCATCTTCGTCATCTGCTTCACGCCCGTGCCGATCGAGATGTTTCTGTCGAATCCCTGAATTGACGCCCGGCTACAAGACACTGACTGGATCCACATCGACGACGACCCGCCCGCGCAGGTCGGGCCGTTCGGCGAGCCCGCGCGCGACCGCCCGGCGCATCGCCGGGCGGTCGCCGCCTTTGAGGAAGAACTGGACGCGCCACGCGCCCTTGATCCGGGCCAGCGGCGCGGGCGCCGGTCCGATCACCCGGGGCCGGGGTCGCGTGCGCCGCAGCCGCGCCACCAGGTCCGCGGCCGCCGACATCGCGCGCTCCGCCGACCGGCCCGTCACGACGACGTTGATGAGCGACGTGGCGGGCGGGTACTCGAGGCCGATGCGGAACTTCATCTCCTGCTCGAAGAAGGCCGCGTAGTCCTGCGCGGCGGCCGCCCGGATGCTGTAATGGTCTGGATACAGCGTTTGGATGATGGCCTCGCCGGGCACGCTCCCGCGGCCGGCCCGGCCCACGACCTGGGTGAGCAGTTGAAACGTCCGCTCCGACGCGCGGAAGTCCGCCAGCCCGAGCCCGACGTCGGCGAGCACCACACCCACGAGCGTCACGGCCGGAAAATCGTGGCCCTTCGCGATCATCTGCGTGCCGACCAGCACGTCGATGCGGCCGGCCTCCACGTCGGCGAGCACCCGCGCGATGGCGCCGCGCCGCCGGATCGTGTCGCGGTCCACCCGCACCACGCGCGCCCCTTGAAAGCGGGCCTTGACGTCGGCTTCGAGCCGCTCGGTACCGAACCCTGACTGCTCGAGGTACGTCCCCCTGCAGATCCCGCACCGCGCCGGGACCGCCGCCGCGTAATTGCAGTAGTGGCAGCGCAGCCGCCGCGCCGCGCGGTGAAACGTCAGCGTGACGCTGCAGTGCGGGCACTCGATCGACGCGCCGCACTCGCGGCAGAAGACGACCGTGGAAAACCCTCGGCGGTTCAGCAGCACCAGGCTCTGCTCGCCGCGCGCGAGCCGCGCCTCGATGGCCTCGACCAGCGCGCCGCTCAGCGTGACGTCGGACCCGTGCGCGGCGTACTCCTTCCGCATGTCCACGATCCGCGTCGCGGCCATCGGCCGGCCGAGCACCCGGCGCGTCAGCCGCTCGGTACCGTAGCGGCCCGCGCGCGCGTTGGCCGCCGACTCCATCGAAGGCGTGGCCGAGCCCAGCAGGACGAGCGCGCCCTCCATCCGCCCGCGCATCACGGCCACGTCCCGGCCGTGGTAACGCGGCGCCTCATCCTGCTTGTATGACGACTCGTGCTCCTCGTCCACGACAATCAGTCCGATCGACTCCAGCGGCGCAAACACCGCGGAGCGGGTGCCCACGACGATGTCCACGTCGCCCCGGCGGATGCGCTGCCACTGGTCGTGGCGCTCCCCGGCCGACAGGCCGCTGTGCTGAATCGCCACCCGCCGGCCGAACCAGCCGTGAAACAGGCCGGCAACCGCCGGCGTGAGCGCGATCTCGGGCACGAGCATCAGCACCCGGCGACCGGACGCCATCACGTGACCGGCCAGGCGGAGATAGAGCTCCGTCTTGCCGCTGCCCGTGACGCCGTGCAGCAGCACCGTCCGGAACGCGCGCGCGTCGGCGGCCTGCCGCAGGGCCGCGAGCACGTCCGTCTGCTCGTCCGTCAGCCCCCGATTCGGGTCTGACGGCCGGCGGAGCGTCCAACCTCCGCCATCCGCCTCGGCGCCAGCGGCGAACGGGTCGCGCTCCAGGATCTCGTCGTGGATCGTGACGAGACCACTCTTCGCCAGAGACGAGATGGTCCCGGAACTGATGCCAGCCTCGGCCAGCACCCGAACGGGCGCCGCACCGCCGCGCTCGGCCACGAGCGCCAACGCCTCGCGCTGCCGGGCCCCTCGCGGCTCGGCCTGGCTCCCCGGGGATCGCGCGAGCGAGACCACGCGCGCCGTCCTGAACGCCGCCGCCCGCCCGCGCCTTGCCGACGGGGGCATCGCGATCGCCAGCGCGCCGCCCGGCCCGGCCATGTAGTACTCGCCCACCCAGAGCGCGAGATCCACGACGGGGCCGGGGAGGAACGCCTCGGCGTCCAGGACTGCGGAGATGTCGCGCAGCGTGGCGCCCGGCGGCGGCGAGGCGTCGGTCTCGACGACACATCCGGTGACGGCACGGCGGCCGAGCGGCACCACCACGCGCGCGCCTCGCGAAGGCGGCGCGACGCCGTCGGGCACGCGGTACGTCAGGAGGCCGAGACCGGGGACCGGCACCGCGACCGAGACGAGGGTCAGTCGGCCTCCGAGAGGAGCGCGCGCACGGTCTTCATGTCTTCCCATACGTCGCGCTTGCGGTCCGGGCTGCGGAGCAGGAACGCGGGATGGAACGTCGGGACGAGCTTCGCGCCGCCGCGGAAGTCGTGGACGCGCCCCCGCAGGCGGGAGATCGGCGCGTCGGTGCCGAGCAGGGCCTTCGCGGCAAACGTCCCGAGCGCGACAATTACGCGAGGGTGGACCAGCTCGATCTGCTCGGCGAGGAACGGTTGACAGGTCGCGACCTCATCCGGCTCGGGATTGCGGTTGCCCGGCGGCCGGCACTTGATCACGTTCGCGATGTACACGTCGTCCCGCTTCAATCCGATCGCCTCGATGATCTTCGTGAGCAACTGGCCGGCCCGGCCCACGAACGGCTCGCCGATCCGGTCCTCATCGGCGCCCGGCGCCTCGCCGACGAACATCAGGTCGGCCCGCGGGTTGCCGACGCCGAAGACGACCTGCTTACGCCCCATCGTGTGCAGCTTGCACCGCGTGCAGTCGCCAATATGCGCCCGCAGCGCCTCGAGGCTCCCGTTGGCGGAGCCGCCCGCACCGTCGGCGGCCGCCGCGGGGCCCGCCTCGGCCGGGGCTTCGAGGCCGGCGCGCGCACGCCACGCGCGGTCGCGCGAAACGCCGGTCACGCCGAGCGAGGCAAAGAACTGAAGGTGGTCGGCAAGCTCGCGACCGGACGTCATGGCCGCGCCGTGGCCGCGGGGCGCGCAGCCAGCGCCGCCTGGATCCGGTCGAGCACGGCCCCGGCGACGTCGGCCTTGGACATCAAGGGCAGCTCATCGGCGGCATCCGCGGTGACGAGCGTCACGCGGTTGGTCTCAACGTCGAACCCGGCGCCCGGCGCGCTCACGTCGTTGGCCACGATGAGGTCGATGCGCTTGGCGGTGAGCTTGCGCCTGGCCGACTCGAGCACGTCGCCCGTCTGCGCCGCGAAGCCGACGAGCACCGGCCGCTCGGCGCCGCCCCGCGCCCGGCCGAGCTCGGCCAGAATGTCCGGCGTCCGCTCGAGCGCCATCGTCAGCGCTCCGCCCTTCTCGATCTTCGCCGCGGCCGCGCCCCCGGCGGGCGTGTAGTCGGCAACGGCCGCCGCCATCACGATGACGTCGGCCCGGCCGGCCCGCTCGAGCACGGCCGCGTGCATCTGGCGGGCGCTGCGGACGCGGACAAGCTCGCCGACCGGCGGCGGCTCGACGCTCGTCGGACCGGCAATGAGCGTCACGTCGGCCCCGCGGCGGCGCGCCTCGGCCGCGATCGCGAAGCCCATCCGGCCGCTCGACCGGTTCCCGACGAATCGGACCGGGTCGAGGTCCTCGAACGTGGGGCCGGCGGTGACGAGTACGCGCGTACCGGCGAGCGTCTGCGCTGGCCGCAGGATCCGGTCGGCCGCGTCGACGATGGCCTCGGGTTCGGCGAGCCGCCCCTTCCCCACCCATCCACAGGCCAGATAGCCGTCGCCGGGCTCGACGATGCCGACGCCGCGCGCGGCCAGCCGGTCGAGGTTCTCCTTGACGGCCGGGTGTGCCCACATGTTCGTGTTCATGGCCGGCGCGACGAGGACCGGGGCGCGCGTCGCCAGGTACAGGGCGGACAGGAAGTCGTCGGCGATTCCGTTGGCGAACTTGCCGATGACATTGGCGGTCGCGGGCGCGACCAGCAGCAGCTGCATGTCCGAGGCGAGCGCGATGTGCTCGATCTCGGCGTTCATCCCGCGCCTGAACTGGCTCGTGACGACGGGGCCGCGCGTGATGGCCTCGAACGTGAGCGGCCCGACAAAACGCGTGGCCGCGCGCGTCATCACGACGCGCACGGCGTGCCCGCGCTTGTCGAGCAGCCGCGCAACCTCGACGGCCTTGTAGGCGCCGATGCCGCCGGTGACGCCCAGTCCGACCAGCGCCATCGCCCTACTCGAGGTCCGACTTCGATCGCTCGACGGCGCCGGCCGACACTTCCTGGAGGGCGCGCCGGGCCACCTTGGGGGACCCGTCCACCTTGGGCACGCAGCCGGCGACGAGCTGCTTGGCGCGCGCCGAGGCAACGGTGACGAACTCGAAACTGTTGGCGGGCCGGCTGGCCGGCCGCGGGGAATCACTCATGACGGAACGCGCTCCTTCTGTTGCGGCGTGAATCCGGCGC
>Ga0214472_10001459_pt1 | contig 26544 bp, 26 predicted proteins | sample RVTome_6_FD_207662 | JGI IMG/M metagenome (GOLD analysis project Ga0214472, IMG submission 207662) | Soil microbial communities from uranium-contaminated site in the Upper Colorado River Basin, Wyoming, United States - RVT140D175 | ecosystem: Environmental > Terrestrial > Soil > Contaminated >...
AACCCTGGTTCCGCTTGCTGATCTTTGGGCTCTCGAGGATGCTGCGGAACTTATGGCTTGAGGTTCGATGGCTTCTGGGAGACCCCCAACGCGGGCGCGGGGGTCGCAAGATCGCCAAGTCGCTGTTTCCTTTTCCCATGTTTCTGCGGTGGCTTGCCTGGGCGGCCTGGAAGACCCTACGTTTCAAAACCTGGCTGTACCCTCAAACTGGGCTGCCGAATCCATTGTGGGCGATTCCGTGAACTACTGAGACTCGGCCCAAATGATGACGAAGAGCCTTAGTGGGTTGTGGTATTAACCGCGTCGATACCGGACAGGTTGAGGAGTGGATACAATAGGTAGGTCAGGCATTATAATGGAAACGACGGCTTGATTCCCAAGCCAGAAGTCATAAGGAGACCCCCCGATGTCCAACCCAGATGTGAGATTGAACCGGCTACCGGTATTCGACAATCACTATGGTCGTCCCGAGCACTGGACGGGCTTGCGTGTCGATGGCCTGGTGGCTGAGCCTCGAACCTTTTCCGCAACGGATCTCGAAGCCTTGGCGGATGCCATGTTGACGGATGATTTTCGCTGTGAAGAGGGGTGGCGGGTCGACGACCAGGTGTGGGAGGGGGTGTCACTCGCCGAGCTGTTGCAAGTGGTGCGACCTCTACCCACGGCTCGGTACGCCGAAGTGTCAGCGGCCGGGTACTCCGTGGCGGTGCCCCTGTCTGCCTCCCAGGAGTCCGATTCCGAAAGGCTTGCACCAGCGCGTCTACTGCTAGCCAACCGGCTGAACGGTGAAGCGCTGCCGGAGGCGCATGGCGGGCCTTGCCGACTGGTGATTGCCGGGTCGGCCTGCTATGCCAGTGTCAAGTGGGTGGACCACATCTGCTTAACGGCGGCGCGGCCGGAAGAAACCGCGCCGCACATCGCGGCGCGGCGCAATAACGAGATCGCATCACCTTGCGGTGGTGGCTCGGCGAAGATGTAGCGGCGATGCACACCCAGGGAGGAGGTCGACCGCGTATCGTACGCATGATACGATAGGTGAATCACGTCAGTATGTGGAGCACTATGAATATTTGCCCGAGTACGAGGGACACCGCAATCCTTAAAGAGCGACAAGCAACTGACAGCCTTCCCTGGGCATGATAATATCTATGCAGACTCAGGAGACAGATCACCGCCATCGCTATCGATAAGGGAAGTATTTTACCATGGCGCTATTGATAAAGCCCGCTGTGTCGGATGAGATGTCCAATCACAAGATACCGCCTCTGGAAAACGGTGACCGGCTGTCGCGCGTCGAGTTCGAACGCCGCTACGGTGCCATGCCGGCTCTGAAAAAAGCCGAGCTCATTGAAGGAATCGTCTACATGCCGTCTCCAGTTCGTCACTGTCAGCATGGTGCGCCCCATAGCTATCTCATGGGCTGGCTTGTCGTGTATAAGGCAGGCACCCCCGGCGTTCAAGTGGGCGATAACAGCACCGTCAGGCTCGATCTGGACAACGAGCCCCAACCGGACGGCAGCTTGCTCATCGACCCCGAATGTGGCGGACAGACGCGGATCAGTGCAGACGGCTATATCGAGGGCGCCCCCGAATTGGTGCTGGAAGTGGCCTCCAGCAGCGCGAGTTATGACCTGCACGCCAAGCTGCATGTCTATCGCCGCAATGGCGTGCGGGAGTATGTGGTCTGGCGGGTGTTGGATGAGGCGATCGATTGGTTTGTGCTGCGCGACGGCGAGTACGAGCGCTTAGCCCCTGGCGACGACGGCATTCTTCGCAGCGAAGTCTTTGCGGGGTTGTGGCTCGACCCCGCCGCCCTGATCCGGCGCGATCTGGCTACCGTGTTGGCCACCGTCCAGCGTGGCGTGGCCGGCCCCGACCATGCGGCTTTCGCCGCCATCCTGCCGCCGAAAGCTTAGTCCTCCCACCCTTTGACCTCTCTAGACATTTCAACCGTCTGTGATAGACTCATCCCCGGCGATCTGAGCTTGCGTGTGTGTATCCTAAGGAGAGAGCCCTATGGCCTATGAGACGTTGTGGCTCGACCAGCAAGAGGCAGTCTTGACGATTGCCGTCAATCGTCCGGAAGTCCTCAATGCCCAGAGACGCTTCATGCGGGAGGAGCTTGATCGGGCTCGCAGAAAAGACCATGGCACTGGCCCAGCGCATCGCTATGCAAGATCCTGTCGCCCTGTGGTTTAGGCAAATTTTCACTGAATCAAATGCAGGATGAAATGCAATACCAAATGCCGGCATCCCCTGGACAATGCCCCGCACGCCTGGCCGGGTGCGCCTGGCCCCGCCCGGCGTGGGACCACACCATGAAGCCATTTTGGCAGGCGAACTCGGCTTGTCGCCAGAGACCCTTGCAGACCTAACCGCTCGCGGGGTCACCGGACGCCTCCCGCCGCGCAAGATATGACATGAAATGAAATGAAATGGCCTCAGGAGAGAAGGAGAGGGTACCATGGCCGAATTTCACTACCAGGCGATGTTTGAGCACGGCGAAGATACCACCTCGTATCGCCAGCTCACGTCCGACTACGTTTCCACCACTGAATTTGAAGGCCGCGAAATCCTCAAAGTCGATCCGGCCGGCTTAACCCTGCTGGCCCGCGACGCCCTGGATGATGTCACCCATCTGCTGCGCACCAGCCACCTGCGGCAATTGGCCCGCATTCTCGACGATCCCGAAGCCTCGGACAACGACCGCTTTGTGGCTTTGGAATTGCTCAAAAACGCCAATATCGCCGCCGGCCGAGTGCTGCCCGGTTGCCAGGACACCGGGACCGCCATTGCCCTCGGCTACAAAGGCGAAAATGTCTTTACCTTTGCCAACGATGCCGAGGCGTTGTCGCGTGGTATTTACCAGGCCTATGACGAGCGCAACCTGCGCTACTCGCAGATGGCGCCGCTCGACATGTACACGGAGAAAAACACCGGGAGCAATCTCCCGGCGCAAATCGAGATCTACGCCGATGAGGGCAATGCCTACCATTTCCTGTTTATCGCCAAGGGCGGCGGCTCAGCCAATAAAACCTTTCTCTACCAAGAGACCAAAGCCCTGCTCAATCCGGAGTCTCTGCTCACCTTTTGCGCCGAGAAAATCCGCACCATTGGCACCTCGGCCTGCCCGCCTTATCACCTGGCGTTCGTCATTGGTGGGCCGTCGGCGGAATTCACCCTGAAAACCGTGAAACTTGCCAGTTGCCACTATCTCGATGACTTGCCTACCAGCGGCAATGTGCATGGCCGGGCTTTTCGCGATCTCGATCTGGAAGAAAAAATTCACAAGCTCTGCGCCGACACCGGCATCGGCGCGCAGTTTGGCGGCAAATATTTTGCCCACGACGTCCGGGTCATCCGCTTGCCACGCCACGGCGCCTCCTGCCCGGTGGGTCTCGGCGTCTCGTGTTCGGCCGACCGCCAGATTCTGGGCAAAATCACCAAAGATGGCATTTTCCTCGAACAACTCGAAACCCACCCGGCGCAATTCTTGCCCGAGGTCACCGAAGCCGACCTCGGCGGCGATGTGGTCAAGATCGATCTAGACCGCCCTATGGCCGACATTTTGGCCGATCTGCGCCAATACCCGGTGGCCACCCGTCTATCGCTCACCGGCCCGATGATCGTGGCGCGGGACATCGCCCACGCCCGGCTCAAAGAAGAACTCGATGCTGGCGGAGAATTGCCACCGTACATCAAAGATCACGTTATTTACTACGCCGGCCCGGCCAAAACCCCGGCTGGCTACGCCTCAGGCTCCTTCGGCCCCACCACTGCCGGACGCATGGATTCCTATGTCGATTTATTGCAAAGCCTGGGCGGCAGCATGGTGATGCTAGCCAAAGGCAATCGCTCCAAGCAAGTGAGCGATGCCTGCGGGCAATACGGTGGCTTTTATTTGGGTTCGATCGGCGGCCCGGCTGCGCAGTTGGCTCAGCACAGCATCAAAAAGGTGGAGGTGCTCGAATACGAAGATTTGGGCATGGAAGCCATTTGGCGGATTGAAGTAGAGGATTTCCCGGCGTTTATCGTGGTCGATCACCAGGGCAACGATTTTTACGCCGATTTGGCGGCCCAGCGGCCGCCGTCGCTCGTGTCGCTAGAGTTGTGAGGGGTCATGAAAGCACATGTCCTACACAGCCTGTACGAAGCCAAAGCCGCACTCGATACCCTCTTGTCGAACCCCCGTGCCATCGAAGCCATGACGATCGCGGGCGACGCCCTAGCCGACGCTTTTAGGAACGGGCACCGGGTGTTCAGTTGTGGCAACGGCGGCTCGATGTGCGATGCGATGCATTTTGCCGAAGAGCTGTCGGGCCGCTACCGGCATGACCGCAGAGGTCTGCCCGCCGTGGCCATCAGCGACCCTGGGCATATGAGCTGTGTGGCGAATGATTATGGCTATGAGCACGTGTTCTCGCGTTATTTGGAGAGCCACGCCCAAGCGGGCGATTGTCTGGTCGGGATCAGCACCAGCGGCAGGAGCGCAAATGTGCTTCTGGCCGCTCGTGTGGCGAGAGAGCTAGGCATGGTGGTGATTGCCTTGACCGGGCGGCCTGACTCCAGTTTGGGCCAACTCGCCACGATCGAGATCTGTACGCCCGGGGGCGGAGGGTTCGCCGACCGGGTGCAAGAACTGCATATCAAAGTGATCCATATTCTCATCGAACTGGTGGAAAGGGGGCTCTTTCCGGAGCATTACGGGACCCCTCAGATCTAACGCCCCTGGCCGAGGGCCGAGACGTACGCGATCCTCTTCACTGACGCCTAAGATCCACATAAAGAAAGGACGATATAGTTATAAAACAACGCGGTGATAGCTGCATTCGATAGGAGTACACATGAACTGGGACGCGTGGATCACCCTCGGGGTCATGGGGTTGGTATTGAGCCTCTTAGTCGGCACACGGATCGGTCCAGACGTAATTTTGTGCGGGGGGGTGACACTGCTCGTCACCCTTCAGGTTTTGACCCCTGCCGAGGCCATCGCAGGCATGGCCAATGAGGGCATGGTCATCGTCGCCCTGCTGTTTATCGTCGCTGTGGGCCTGCGCGAAACCGGCGGCATGGCCATGTTGATGCAGCCCTTGCTCGGGCAACCTCGCTCATTACCTCAGGCCCAAGCTCGGCTTATCGCGCCGGTGATCGTGATGAGCGCGTTCCTCAACAATACACCCTTAGTCGCCATGCTGTTGCCGGTGGCCAGTGACTGGGGCCGACGATATAAACTCTCCGTCTCCAAGCTGCTCATGCCGTTGAGTTTTGCATCGATTCTCGGTGGCACATGTACCTTAATTGGCACTAGCACTAACCTCCTCGTCAGCGCCTTATTGGCCAAAGAGCCCGGCATGCCACACCTCGCTCTCTTAGATCTGGCCTGGGTGGGCTTGCCGTGTGCGGTCATTGGGGGTGGTTTCATGCTCTGGAGCAGCCGTTGGCTGTTGCCGGAGCGGCGCACCGCGAACCCTATTGCTGATGATCCCAAGGAATACACCATTGAAATGCTGGTGGAGCCGGGGGGAGCTCTAGAAGGGCAAACCATTGAACAAGCCGGCTTGCGGAACCTGGCTGGCATGTACTTAATGGAAATCAATCGCGACAAGGAAGTGTTGGCCGCGGTGTCGCCGCACGAGCGTCTCTGGGGTAACGATCAGCTGGTCTTTGTCGGTGTGGTGGAGTCGATCGTCGATTTGCAGCGCGTGCGCGGTCTCATTCCGGCTACCGATCAGTTGTTTAAACTCTCCCAGCCCCGTGGCAACCGGCGTTTGGTCGAGGCGGTGGTCTCCTCGTCCTGTCCCCTGGCCGGTCAGACCATCCGGGACGGGCGCTTTCGCACCGTCTACAACGCGGTGGTCATTGCCGTGACCCGCAACGGCGAGCGACTGCACCAAAAAATCGGCGATATTGTGCTGCGGCCTGGCGACACCCTCTTGTTGGAAACCCATTCCTGGTTTGCCAACCAGCACCGCAACTCCCGCGATTTTTATCTGGTCAGTTGCATCGAAGACTCTGCGCCGCCCCGGCACGATCACGCTTGGGTGGCGATGGGCATACTCGGCCTGATGGTCGCCCTGATGATGTTCGGCTTGATGCCCGCACTCAATGCGGTGATGCTGGCCGCCGGTCTCATGATTCTCACCAAATGCTGCTCGGTAGCCACTGCCAGGAGCAGCATCAATTGGCAAGTGATCATCGTGATTGCCGCTGCTTTTGCCATGGCCAAGGCATTGGAAAACACTGGGCTAGCCACGGTCGTGGCCCACACCCTGATAGGCTTGGCCGGTAACAACCCATGGGCGGCCCTCGCCATGCTGTATGGGGTCACCATGCTGTTTACCAATGTGATCACCAATAATGCCGCCGCTGTCCTGATCTTTCCCATTGCTCTCGAAACCGCACACACCTTGGACGTCAGCCCGATGCCCTTTATGATTGTCCTCATGATGGCTGCCTCGTGCGGCTTTGCCACGCCGATTGCCTACCAGACCAACCTCATGGTGTATGGCCCAGGCGGCTATCGCTTTTCAGACTACCTGCGTTTTGGGGGGCCGCTGAGCTTGCTCATGTGGGGACTCACAGTAGGATTAACGCCGCTGTTGTGGCCGTTTTGAGGTGCCAAGGTGTGAGCGGGCTGCAAGGGCGTTGGCGGTCGTATGCCGGCGGCTTGCAAGCGCCGCGCGGTTGAGAGCCACTCGAGGATTGCAAGCGCTATCAACTTGTGTTTTATTATACGGATTCGTCAATCTATTTCCATGGTGGTGGGTAGGGCAGGAGTCAGACCATGACGAAAGGTATAAGCGCAGCGACAGCTAGCACAAAGTTAGAGTTCAGACCCTTAAAGCCCAATATCGGGGCTGAGGTCTGCGGTGTGGACCTCAGGGAACCGCTTGAGGCCGAAGTCGTGGAGACGCTCCACCATGCCTTGGCCGCGCACGGGGTTCTCGTCTTTCATGATCAGGACCTGACGGTCGAGCAGCAAATGGCCTTCGGTCGCCGCTTCGGCGACCTCTCGGTGCATCCCTTTTCCGCTCACCTGGCGGCACATCCCGAAGTCATTGTGCTCGACTACACGGCAGAGAATCCGCCGTCGCTCACCGATATTTGGCACAGCGACGAGACGTTTCGAGCCGAGCCGCCAATGGCCACGATGTTGCATGCGAAGATTGTCCCAGCCTTGGGTGGCGACACGCTGTTTGCCAATATGGCTGCAGCTTATGCAGGCCTGAGTGCCCAGATGCAGGGGTTCATTGACGGACTCGAAGCAGTGCATGACTTCAAGCCCTTTCGAACCCTGTTTAACAATAGCGAAGCGCACCGCAAAAAGTTGCATGAATTGGAGAACCAGTATCCCAATGTCACGCATCCGGTGGTGCGGATACACCCGGTATCCGGGGCAAAAGTGCTATTTGTGAATCCACAGTTCACCCTCCACCTCAACGGTATGAAAGCGGATGAGAGCCGCGCCTTGCTCGACGTTTTGTGCCGCCAGGCAAGTGTTCCCGAATATCAATTGCGCCTAGAGTGGCGGCGCCATACCGTGGCCCTCTGGGATAACCGTTTGGTCCAACACTATGCGGTGCACGACTATTATCCGCAGCGTCGGCGCCTGGAACGGGTGACGATCAAGGGAGATCGCCCGGTGGGGCCAGAGCGCGCCGCGGTGGCTCTCAATCCCGAGGTGCCTCCCAAAGCCGAGGGCGGACCCTGGTCGATCGATCGCCTTTGACGGCCTGACCATATCAGCGCATCCCTACGCCGTCGTTGCCCCCGGAGGCAACGACGCATCGTGGTCTGGCAAGTCGTCTTCCACTTGCCGAATGGCGCGAAAGGCGTAGCCGATCGCACACACGATGACTTCTCGCCCGACCGCCAAGATAAAATCGCCAAGTAGAAACGAGATGCCGGCGGCAGCCAAAATGCCGTGAATCCGGCGTTTGGGTCCCCCCCCACACGCTGACGCACAACCCACCGCCTAGACCGCCCAGGCCGAGAGCCGCTTGCACGCTTGCCAGCACCATGCGGTTACTGCCTGAGCGAGCCAACACCATCGTCGGCACGATAAAGTACGAATAAGAACAGGGTCATCAAACCTGCACCCGTATCCGCACCGATGAGCACCCAGCGCCGGTCGAGACGGTCCACCACGACCCCGGCCAAAGGACTGATCATCACTGAGGCACCGAATGAGAAAAATCCCAATAGTGCGATCGATGTGGCCTCGCCGGTTTGCTCATAGAGCCAAAGGAGTAGAGCAAATCGCGTGAGACCGGTTCCCAAAAGCGAGACTAACTGTCCGGACCAGATCACGGTAAACGTGGTGAATCCGCGAAAGAGAGAAGGGCGTTTCATGATGTACGGTCCTTTAAGTACAGAGACATCGCGATTTAGCCTCATTGTACATCTATATGAGGTGGGCCGGGCCGGTATTGACCAGACCCTGACCTTGACTTATCAATCGTTCTCACTAAAAATAGATTGGGTCTTCAGACGATCTATCCTCATTCGTTTGTGAGATGAAGATGAAGATCTGCCGTGGTCTCTTTTGAGGATAACGTCATGATGGGATGGTTGTGGATATACTTTAAATTCGAGGAGGAGTCTATGAAATGCTTGTTTGCCATCGTGATCGGCCTGATGTTAGGTTTCTCAGCCAGTTGGGCGGTAGCCGCCGATTGTGGTAAAGTCACCATTGGCGAGATGAACTGGAGCTCCGCTCAAGTGATTGCCAACGTTGAAAAATTTGTGCTTGAGGCGGGCTATGGCTGCCAGGTCGCAATCATTCAAACGTCGACGGTTCCGGCTATGACCTCGATGACCGAAAAGGGCGAGCCCGAGATCGCCTCAGAGATTTGGAGCAACTCGGTCAAGGCATCGCTTGACAAAGCGATCGCCGAGGGCCGCTTGGTCTCCGCCGGCAATGTGTTGGCCGACGGTGGTGTGGAGGCCTGGTGGCTACCCAAGTATTTTGTTGATGCCCATCCCGAGATCAAGACGATTCAGGACGTGATGGCCAATGCCCAGATGTTCAAGGATCCCGAAGACCCGTCCAAGGGCCGCTTTTACAGCTGCCCCTCGGGTTGGGCCTGCAAGATCATCAACACCAACTTGTTCCGCGCCTACGGCATGGAAAAGAGCTTTACCAACTTCGATCCGGGTTCGGCCGAAGGCTTGTCCGCTTCGATTGCCAAGGCCTATGAGCGCAAAGAACCCTGGTTCGGTTATTACTGGGCGCCGACCGCCGTCTTGGGTAAATACCCCATGGTGCAGGTCGAATTAGGCGAGTTTAGTGCCGCTGGCCACGCCTGTAACATCAAGGAAGATTGCGATAAACCCCAGGCCGGGCGCTATCCGCCGTCGCAGGTCTTGGCCGTCACGACCAAGGCGTTTGCCGACGCTCACAAAGCGGAATTTGAATTTCTGCAAAAGATCTCTATTCCCAACGATGGGATGAATGAGGTCTTGGCATGGGGTGAGGACGAACAGGCTGAAGGCAACGAAATGGCCGGTTATTTCATGCAGAAATACGGCGATTTGTGGGCATCTTGGCTGCCGGATGATGTCGCTGCCAGGGTCAAGGCAGCCTTGCCGTAACAGCGTGTGTCAAATCGGTGGCGGGAGTCCGGTTCTCGCTGCTGAGCGGGGCGCTGCGCGTCGTCGCCTCGCATGATTTCAGAGGGGAAGCCGTGAAATGTGGCTGGAACTTATTATTGCGACTTTGGGACTAAAATCGGCTTGCACACCCGAGGGCGAACCGGCCGAAACGTTGTTTGCCCTCAATCGGGTAGAACCGAATTTCCCCTCGCTCGATGCGTTCCATGCCGTCTGTCCGGCGATGCCCCGGATTCGGGATATTCAAAAAAGCATCGATGTCGGCTTCAAAGGCTTTACCCGCTCGTGGGGCAACCAGATCGAGGCCTTTTTTGATCCCTTGTTGGATTTTCTCGTCTGGACGGAACGGCTTGCCGTGGCCTCGCCGTGGTGGCTGACCCTGTTCGTGATCGCGGTGGTCGTCTATCTCATGACGCGCGATTGGCGGCAGACCATCGGGGTGGTGGTCACGATGCTGGTCATCGGTTTCTTTGGCATGTGGGACGACTCGATGCGCACGCTGTCCTTCATGTTGGTCTGCACCATGATTTGCATTGTGCTGGGCATTCCCCTCGGTATCTTGATGGCGCGTCGCGATCGCGTCCGCTCGGTGATCATCCCCATCTTGGACGTGTTGCAGACGATGCCGAGTTTCGTTTATCTCATCCCCGTGGTCATGCTGTTCGGAGTGGGGAAAGTGCCCGGTGCCATTGCCGTGATCGCCTATGCCATTCCACCGGTGATGCGCCTGACCGACCTGGGGATTCGACTCGTCGATAGCGAAGTCTTGGAAGCCAGTGAAGCCTTTGGTGCCAGCAGTTGGCAAAAACTCGTCGATGTGCAAATTCCCCTGGCCTTGCCGACGATTTTGGCCGGTATCAACCAGACCATTATGATGGCTCTCGCCATTGTGGTCATCGCTTCGATGGTGTCGGTACGCGGACTTGGTATCGAGGTGCTCGAAGCGGTCAACAATCAGTATTTGGCCAAAGGCTTATTCAATGGTTTAGCGGTGGTGGCCTTTGCTATTATGTTCGACCGCGTGACGCGGCGCTCCATCACGCAGAGTCAAAAACACGTCGTGGACTGAGGTCTCTATGCGCAGCGATAAAATTGTAGTCCGACAGCTCTATAAAATTTTTGGCGACGCACCCGAGCAGGCATTGACACGGGTGCGATCCGGCATGAGCAAGCAGGAGCTGTTAACCGACTACCATCACGTGTTGGGGTTATCCGACATCAACTTGAGCATTCCAGCGCAAGAAATCTTTGTGGTCATGGGCCTCTCCGGGTCGGGTAAGTCGACGCTGATTCGCCATCTTAACCGCTTGATTGACCCCACGGCCGGTGAGGTCTTGGTGGACGGACAAGATATCGTGTCGCTGTCGCGCAAGGACTTAGAGGCATTTCGGCGCGACAAGATGGGCATGGTGTTTCAGCGCTTTGGGCTGCTGCCGCATCGCACGGTGTTACAGAATGTCGGCTATGGCTTGACGATTCAGGGGATGCGCAAGACGAAAGTGACGGATCGCGCCATGCACTGGATCGAGCAAGTGGGGCTCGAGGGCTATGAAAATCATTATCCGGGGCAGTTATCTGGTGGCATGCAGCAGCGCGTGGGATTGGCCCGGGCATTGGCGACGGATGCCGAAATCCTCTTGATGGACGAAGCGTTTAGTGCGTTGGATCCGCTCATCCGCACGAGTATGCAAGACTTGCTCCTGGAGCTGCAGGCGAAACTGAATAAAACCATTGTCTTTATCACCCACGACCTGGACGAAGCCTTGCGTCTGGCGGACTCCCTCGCTATTCTCAAAGACGGCTTTGTGGTGCAGGCGGGCGATCCGCAGGAGATTGTGATGCACCCTGCGGATGAGTATATTGAAAATTTTGTCAGAGATATCAATCGGGCGCGAGTGGTGCGGGCGCGGGCGGTCATGCAACCGGTTTGCGATGCTGACGTGCTAGGGAGGCAGGTCGCCGCGGATGACAATTTGGAAACCGTGCTCAATGCCCTACACGGCGATGCCACTGGCTGCGTCGGGGTGGTCCACGAGGGCGAGACCATCGGCATGATCAACGCCCACACCCTGCTCGACGTGTTGCAATCGCCGCAGCGCTAGCGAAGGCGCAGGTTGTGGCATCGCCACGCGGCGTGCCATAATACAGAGAAAATGGCTCAGTACCACCCAGAGGAAATCACCATGATTGAACTCAAACGGCTCGGGCATATTTTATTACGCGTGGCTGACCTCGAGCAGTCCAAGGCGTTTTATAGCGATCTGTTGGGATTCGAAATCGTCGAGGAAGACCCGAATCACGGCGGCGTGTTTATGAGCTTGGGGGAACACGGCCACACCCTCGACCTCATGCCCGCCGATGGTCCGGCACCGGCTCGGCGATCGCCGCAACAGGTGGGTTTGCAGCACTTCGCCTTTCAAGTCGATAGTTTTGAGGCCCTAAAAGACGCCTATTTTACGCTTCAGGACCACGGCATTGAGGGCCTTCGGGCAATCGACCACATCAGCCAAAAAAGTATTTACTTCCTGGATCCGGACGGTCATACCGTTGAAATTTACCACGAGCTGCCCAACGCGCTCGACATGTTCCGGGAGGGACGCGAAGACCGCGACGAACCCATTACCTTTGAGCGCTAGGGGCCGCTGCAGACATGCACAAGGCGAAAACGCTGTACCTGGCCAACCCCTACGGCTTTTCGTCGCAGCAGCGTGCCCGGTTGCTGCCGGAAGTGATCCGGGCGCTTGAAGTTCTGGGGGCTGAGGTGTGGGAGCCGTTTGACCGCAACAATCAAGTCGACCAGGCCCAACCGGGTTGGGCCTACGACATTGGGCAGCGGGATTTGCAAGATGTGCGGCAGTGTGATGCCATCTTGGCCATCGTCAACGGCACGCCGCCGGATGAAGGTGTCATGATCGAGCTTGGGGTGGCCATTGCCCTTGGCAAGCCGACGTTTTTGTTCCGTGACGATTTCCGGCGCTGCACCGACAGCGAATTCTATCCGCTCAATCTCATGCTGTTTACCGGTTTGCCGGCCACGGGATGGGAAGATTACTACTACACCGATCTCGATGAACTCAGCCATCCGGACAAGGCATTGGTGCGATGGCTCAACGGGCCATAGTGTGCCCCAAGGAGAATCCTATGCAGCGGAGTGAGTCCCGTATCCTCACCACCCATGTCGGAAGTCTGCCAAGGCAGGCGGTGCTGCGGGACCTGTTGATCCAGCGTGAACGGGGCGTGGCGATTGATAGCGAGGCGCTAACGCGTGAAGTCGATGCTGCCGTGCGGATGGTAGTGGAGAAACAACTTGAGTCGGGCATCGATATCATCAACAACGGCGAACAACCCCGAGTGGGGTTTTCGACTTACGTGGTGCAGCGCATGAGCGGCTTTGGCGGTGAGGGCCAGCGGCCCATGGCCCTCGACTTGGAGGCGTTTCCGGATTTTGCCGCCAAGCTGCTAGAGAGTCGGCGCCAGGCGAGCCGCATTACCTCTACGGCGCAGGCCATCGACGAGGTCCGCTACGAGGATCTCAGTGAAGCCCGGCAGGAGTGCGAGGGGTTTTTGCGCACGAGTGACGCCGTGGCCGGGACGTTTACCGAGCGCTTTATGACCGCCGCCTCGCCCGGCATCATTGCCACCACCATGCTCAATGCCTATTACGATACCCACGAGAACTATGTTTTGGCTTTGGCGCGGCAGATGCAAAAAGAGTACGAGCTGATTTACGCCCAGGGATTGTTGCTGCAGATCGATTGCCCGGATTTGGCCATGGAGCGCACCCGACTCTTCAAACATGATTCGCTCAGTGAATTTCAGTCGCGTGTGGCCCAGCATATCGACGCCATCAACCTCGCCGTGGCCAACATTCCACCGGACCGCATTCGCCTGCACGTGTGCTGGGGCAACCACGATGGACCCCACAATTTCGACGTGCCGCTGGAAGACATTTTGCCGCTACTGTACAACGCCAACGTCGGTGCTCTGTCTATCGAGTTGGCCAATCCCCGGCATCAGCATGAGTACAAACAGTTTAAGCAATATCCCTTGCCCGAATCGATGTTGCTGCTGCCTGGAGTCATCGATTCGACGGTCAATTACATCGAACACCCCGAAGTGGTGGCTGACCGAATCTGCCAGGTGGTGGAGGCGGTCGGAGACCGCCACCGGGTGATCGCCTCGACCGATTGCGGCTTTGGCACCTTTGCCGGCTCTGAAGCGGTGGCCCCAAGTGTGGTGTGGGCGAAGTTGAGAACCTTACGCGAGGGCGCCGATCTCGCCACCGCACGGCTCTGGAACTGATACTATGCCTGACTAAATTGCTCGGACTCAAATAGAACCGCCAGATTCTGCACGTCCGCCTGGGCACGGTGGATGGGTTTTTACTTTTAAAAGTCTGTGGCGGAAATGTGATAACATAGAGGCTACAGGACGTCGTCATTGATCATCACAGGTGTTCTCGGAGGCAACCGTACCGGTAGCGCACCGGCATGCAGAGGATGAAAAGCAATGGATTTCGAACAAGCCCGGCCATTTATGGAAACCCATCACTGGGGTGTCATCACCACGTTTCAAGCCGATGGGGCAGCGCAAAATTCGGTCGTGGTCTGCGGCGCCTACCAAGGCCATGCGGCATTTTGCATTGTGCGCGGCGCCTCGCAAAAGGCCCGCAATTTGCGCCGCGACCCGCGTTGTACGGTGCTGGCGGTGACTAAGGATTGGCGCAGCTGGGTGACGGTGGAAGGCGAGGCCAAACTCTACGACTACCATAATACCGATGCCGAGGAAATGCGTGTTTTGCTCCGTGACATCTTCAATGCCTGCGGCGATCACGAACACTCCGATTGGGAAGAGTACGACCAGGCGATGGTGAAACAGGATGCCGTGGTGGTGTTGGTCACCCCGCAGCGCGTCTATGGGCAGCTGCGCTAGGGGCTGGAGAGGAGACTGCATGCGGATTGATATGCATGCCCACTACGTGCCGCCCAAGGCCGTAGAGGCGATTGAACGCGATGCCACCTCGTTCGGCATCCACCTGGAAGACGCGGCTAACGGGGCGCGCTGTGCCTGTTTTAACTACGGCCTGAAAATTCGCCCGTTTCCCGAGCCGCTATTGGATTTGGACCGGCGCTGGCAAGTGATGGAGACCATGCGGGTGGATCGGCAGATTCTGTCGGGCTGGGCCGATCTCTTTGGCTACGGTATGCCGGCGGCAGAGGGGGCCCGGTGGTGCCGGTTGTTCAATGAAACCTTAGGAGAGGTGGCACAACAACATGGGGCGCGCTTGTCGGCGCTCGCCACCGCGCCGCTTCAAGATGCCCAATTGGCAGCCCGGGAGCTGGAGTACGGGGTCAAACAGTGTGGCGCAGTCGGGGGCGTGATTGCCGCCAATGTAGACGAAGTGAGCCTTGGCGAGGCCGATCTGGATGCGTTTTGGGCCGCTGCTGTGGCATTGGATGTACCTATCTTTATTCATCCCGCGCAGCCGCAAATGCCGCCACGCACCGGCAAGTACGGCATGCTTCAGGTGGTGCAGTTTACCTACGATACGACTGCCTCGGTGGGCGCCTTGATTTTTAGTGGCGTGCTCGATCGCTTCCCGACCCTCAACCTGATCTTGTCCCACGGCGGTGGTTATTATCCGTATCAGGCATTTCGCTTTGACCGCGTCTATCGCAATATGGCGGCTTCCGAAGCGGCTTCCAAGGCACCCGAACAGGCACCCTCGGCCTATCTGCGCCGGTTTTACTACGATACGATTCTCTACGATGCGCAGCCGTTGGGTTATCTCAAAACCTTGGTGGGCAGTGACCGTCTGTTGCTGGGCACGGACTATCCCTTCCCAGTGGTGGAAAACGATCCGGTAGGACTGCTCGAGAACGCCGGCTTAACGGCTGCAGAGCTGACCCAGATCAGCGGCGGACAAGCCAAAACGCTGTTTAAACTCTAGCTCGAGGATCGCCCCTGGGACTTGACCATCTGCCCGGTGACGCGCAAAGCGCCACCGGGCCTAAACGTGTTCGCCATCAAGCGAATACGGTCTACCCCTTTGCTGCTGGTATCGCACGCCCCCCCAGAGAGTCCCTGTCTCCCTGTCGGTATGGTCCCCCCGTACGCCTGTTTTACCCGTCTTGGCATGATGCGGTGGCCTCCGAGGAGCTCCCCGCAGCGGGCCGTGTGACACCATCGACGCATGACCGCCATGCGTTTGACGATGCGCTGTAGGCGAGTCTAAGGGTACACTTGTGACATCTCCCCCACCTCACGGTGGGGGCTTCTAGGAAGACATGCTTCCAGAGACCCATGCCCTGGTCTCAACTGCACATTAGCTCGCCTCGAAAGAGGGCCAACATGCGAATGAACAATCAGTCGCTTGCGAACAAACGCTGGTTCAGACCTGGCAGTATATGTTGAAGTACAACACGAGTCAACAACTTTTACGCTTGACTGAGTACCCTCGGCTCTTCGAGCCGACCAACTTTCATCCCCCAGCTCACGCAAGGGGACTTCCCGTTGGAAAAGTTAAAGTTGGGAATAGGCACGTTCACGAGCCCCATGCGACCACGGGACCTGAGACTTTTCTTATTGCATACAAAGGGAGCAGAATCGTGAACAGGATTTTAGTATTGGTAAATAACTTGCCGGCACCTCAGCACACCGCGCCGAACATTCTCATTGGCCATGAGACCCTCACCATCGATGATTTTCGCCTGGTTCGCTACAGCGCTCAAGGTGCGATCGTCCCCCTTCCAAAGGCGCCATGAGATGCAAACGCATGCGCCGATTCTCAAGGTGATTCTTTTACGGGTTCTGCCGCCGACCATTTTCGTGCTTTTCGGTATCTCGTATGTGGTCGGCCAGGTTGCCGGGAAGGCGGTGAAACGCGCGGTGTATGAACAAACCAACACCCAGGCGCGCTATGCCGTAGCCGTCACGTCGAGGAAGATGCAGGCCATTATCGATTCGATCACTGCGCTTGCTTCAAACGACTTGGTGGTGAGCGCGTCGATGCATACTAGCCTCCACAAACACTATATCCATTCTTTCTTCCGCTCTCTGCGGCTGCCGGGAATGGCGGAAGCACGCATGACGATGACTGATCATCAGGGGAACACCATCGCCTCTAACTACCCCAACCCCACCTCGCATCGCAACGCGCCCTGGCTCCAACAGGTCATGACCGGCAACTCGCACATAGAACTCTCCAGCGATGGGATGTTGATCGCCGTGCCGGTCAAATATGACAAACTCCCCGAAGGTAGCATTGTGATGGAATTCAGCCCCCATGATGTCGCCACCATCCTGACCCTCATACCGCAAACAGGGGCTCACGCCATTGCGGATGCCACTGGCACGGTCCTCTTCTCTTCTGATGTGCAATTGGCACAAGTCGGACGTCCACTGCCTGTCGTCAACCCGGCAAGGTGGCTACACATCAGAAAAGACATACCGGGCCCTCCGCCACTCACATTGCTCACCGCCCAGTCTGTGAACGACGCCTTGGGTCCGCTCAAGCAGTTGCAACGCTATCTCTGGTTTGCCATGCAATTAGGGCTACTGGTGCAGACGCTCGGCGTCATCTTGACGGTGCGCTCGGTCACCCGGCGCCTTTCCGCTTTTGTCGACAAGCTTAAGACCATCGGCGGGAAAGGAGATCTGAGCGAACAGATGCCCGAGACTGGTCCGGCGGAACTGCGCGACATGGCCCGGTCCTTCAACCACATGACCGAGAAGTTGCAACAGACGACCGTCTCACGCGACTACGTGGATAGTATCCTGAACTCGATGACCGACACCCTCTTGGTGACGACACTCGAGGGCCGTATTCGGAGAGCGAATCCAGCCGCTTGTGCGCTCTTGGGGTATCGCGAGGAGGAACTGATCGGGCAAGCGTTAAGCGTGATCTACCCCCAGGTAGAAGCAGAGTTCCTCGCCATCAACCGCCAAGCTGGTCCTCTGTCGGGCGACCACACATCGTTCCGATTGGAGACGACCTACCGAACGAAAAACGGGGTCGATATCCCGGTATCCTTTTCGGGGTCACTGATGGATAGCCACGACGGCACTTTGCAGGGCATCGTCTGCGTGGCCCGAGACATTACGGAACGCAGACGATCCGAAAATGCGCTACGTCAGGCCAAAGAGCAAGCGGAGAGCGCCAATCAGGCGAAAAGCGTTTTTTTGGCGACCATGAGCCACGAGATTCGCACCCCGATGAATGGTGTCATTGGCATGTCCGGCTTGCTGCTGGACACCACGTTAGACGACGAGCAGCGTGAGTTTGCCGAAACCGTACGGCAGTCCGGCGAAGCGCTCTTGGTGATTATTAACGATATCCTCGATTTCTCCAAGATCGAAGCGAACCAGCTCGACCTCGAGCGCATCGACTTCGACCTCCGCACCACGGTGGAGGGCGTTCTCGATCTGCTCTCGGAACAGGCCCATCGGAAGCGGCTCGAATTAACCTGCCAAATCGACGCCGATACGCCCAGTGGCGTCTCAGGCGATCCGGGCCGTCTGCGCCAGGTGTTGACCAACCTGGTAGGCAATGCCGTGAAATTTACAGAGGCCGGTGAAATTGGCGTTCGAGTGAGCCTCGATCGGCGTGAGGCAGATGACGCGGTCTTACGGTTTGCGGTGACCGACACGGGTATCGGCATCTCACTGGAGAGCCAAAAAAAGCTATTTCAGCCTTTCTCGCAGGCAGATGGATCCACCACCCGCAAGTATGGCGGTACCGGTCTCGGCCTGGCCATTTCCAAGCAGCTCGCGACCCTCATGGGAGGCGACATTGGGGTGGGCAGCGTGCCCGGCAAGGGGAGCACCTTCTGGTTCACAGTGCGATTGACCGCGTTGCCCAAGCCGTCAGAGCTCACGCCGCTCGACCATCTCCATGAATTTCGCGTCCTGTGCGTCGATGACAATGAGACAAACCGCAAGATTCTGGAAGGGCAACTCCAATCCTGGGGCCTTAAGGTCGACTGTGTGGACAGCGGCCCGACCGCGCTTGCTCAACTCCACCTCGCGCACCAGCAGTCCTATCCCTATGATCTCGTGATTCTCGATCATCATATGCCGGGGATGGATGGCCTCGAAGTCGCGAGAGAAATCCAGGCGACTCCTGCGCTTGCTTCCACTCGTCTGGTGTTGCTGACTTCCATTGACCAGCGATACTCACGCGCGGAAGCACAACGCCTTGGATTTGCGGCGTACTTGACCAAGCCCACGCGCCAGTCATATCTCTACGCTTGCCTTGCAACGGTCATGGGCGCTCCAGCACACCACGAGCCAGCTGCCCCGATGGTCCGTCACACCATCGAGGCAGCCCGCGCCCAAGCCTTCACCAAGGTCCTGGTGGTCGAGGATAATGTCGTCAATCAGAAAGTAGCAGTAAGATTTTTAGAGAAATGTCACTGTCTAGCAGATGTCGCAGGCAATGGCCAAGAAGCGGTCGACGCCATCGGCCGTATCGCCTACGATTGCGTCTTGATGGACTGTTTAATGCCCGGCATGGATGGCTTTACGGCCACGGCCATCATTCGTCAACGCGAAGCGACGACGGGCCAACACGTTCCGATCATCGCCATGACGGCCAATGCCATGCCAGGCGACCGCGAACGCTGCCTAGAAGCAGGCATGGATGACTACATATCAAAACCGGTCAAAGTGGACGCACTACGCGATCTCTTGCAAAAATGGGTACCCGAACGCACACAGAGATCACCCTCGTGAGTCAGCCACGCGACCTCAGCCTCATCCCGCGTTGTCTCGTTCCCGCCCAAGCGATTCCCCGGCGCTCCCTATCGCTATGGACGCCCTATCGCTGCGCGCTCCGGGCGCGATGAGACGGCAGGATTCGCAAGAGGCACTGGCAGAACCATGTTATCAGGCACTCCGGATCACTCAGCAACACGATCTGCATCCTTTTTCGCAGTGGGAGATGAGCAATGCCGGACGCATTGGGATGGCGAGCCAAATTCGGGGTCTTGGCACCGAGTACCAACACGATTGTCGAGCCGGATTTTTATCACATGAGCGTGTCTGGAGTCACGTCGCATTTTTCCCGGATCCATATTCGCAATCCCGATCTGGGCAGTGATGCCGCCTTTGAAGCCCTGCTCGAACAGGTCCGCGAAGAGATTCGTTTTGCGGTCGAGCGCGTGATGACTGCCGAGCCAGATTATATGGTGATGGGCATGAGTTCGGAAACGTTTTGGGGTGGCATGGAAGGCAATCGTCAGTTTGTCAAACAGATCAAGGAGTTGACCGGTAATATGGGGGTGGCCACTGGGGCCGAGGCGTGTGAGCGAGTGCTGCAGAACTTCGGCATCAAACGCATTGGGGTGGTGACGCCTTACCAACCGGTCGGGGATCACAATGTCGAACTTTTCTTTAACGAGATTGGCGCGGAGGTGGTGCGCATGAAAGGGCTGCGCTGCCCCACTGCAGTGTCGATTGCCCATGTGGGCGAAGAGACGCTGCGGCTGGCCCTGCTCGAAGTGGACGGCGATGACGTCGATGCCTTAGTGCAAGTTGGAACGAATTTGAGTATGCTCCGTCTGTCGGATGAAGCCGAACGCTGGTTGGGCAAGCCGGTGATCGCCATCAACGCGGCGATTTGGTGGATGGCCCTGCGAGACAATGGCGTTGCGGATAAAATCGATGGCTGTGGCCGCCTGTTACGTGAATTTTAGCATAACGGCATGGAGACTAAGGAGAGCGCACGTGAGAGAACGATTGGATCACCGGGCAACTGAACGTAGACAGCGATGTTCGACGCGTCGCGGATGGCTGGTTTGTCTCGGCTTCATCATCGCCCTCGGGTGGGTCGGCCCGCAACTGGTGTGGGCTTCGGATGAGGCTGAGACCGAGGCCCTGGTGACCAAAGCACGGCTCGCTCTAGAAAATTTCGGGCACGACCCGGAGATGACGTCCTTGCGTCGACTGGCCAGCAAAGCGAGGGGCATTTTTATCATGCCGCAATTGTTCAAAGGCGCTTTTATTGTCGGCGGGTCGGGAGGCCACGGTGTTCTCATGGCGCGCGAAGGTATAGATCAGCCCTGGCGGGGGCCAGCGTTTTACACCGTAGGAGGGATCAGCTTCGGCTTACAAATCGGGGCGGAATTTTCTGAGGTGGTGCTGCTGGCCATGACCAGCCGTGGTATGACCACGATGCTGAGTTCGAGTCTCAAACTCGGGGCCGATATCAACATCGCGGTGGGACCGGTTGGGGCCGGAGCAGGGGCTGCAACCGCGGGGCTGAGCGCTGATCTCCTGGTGTTTTCGCGCTCCAAGGGCCTGTATGGCGGTATTTCCCTCCAAGGCGCGGTGATGAGCACGCGGGACAAGCTCAACCAGGCATTTTATGGCCAAGCGGTGTCGACCACCGATATTTTGATCCGCGGTACGGTCTTCAACGACAAAGCCAATGGGCTGTTAACCTCGGTATCCCAATTTCCGTTAGCGCGCTAGCGTCTTGCAATCCATCTCGTGATCTCCCATACTGACCGTCGATACCAAACGGTGGCTGATCTTGGACCGAGGCAATAAGGCCTTTTCCCATAATCATCTGACGGCATGGCAAGCAAGTCTGGTAGATGCGCTGCCGGAAATCGCCCGAGCTGGAATGTGGAGGAATGTGGAGAATGGATACGAATCAAGCGGTCGCACGCATTTTAAAATCCGAAGGTGTGGAGTGGGTGGCGTGCTTTCCCTCTAATAATCTGATCGAGGCGGTGGCCAAAGAAGGCATCCGCCCGATCATGTTTCGCCAAGAGCGCGGCGCTCTCATGGCGGCTGACGGCTTTAGCCGCATGAACAATCGCAAGGCGTTTGGGATCGTGATCACCCAGGGTGGTCCTGGGTCCGAGAATTCGATGGGTGGCCTGGCCCAGGCCTTTGGCGACAATGTGCCGATGTTGTATCTCCCCGGCGGACCGGCTGTGGCCCAACACGACGTACGGCCGAATTTTTCACCGGTGCGTACCTATCAAACCGTCTCGACTCACGGTGAAGTGATTTGGAAGCCGGAGATGACCGCCAGCGTCATGCGCCGGGCGTTTCACAAGCTGCGCAATGGTCGCCCAGGTCCGGTGATCGTTGAAATCCCTGCGGATGTCAGCACACAGGACGTGCCGGAGTCATCGTTCCACTACACGCCGCCAAAACGCTTGATTCAGACGCCGTCACCCGGCGATGTCAAGGAGGCGGTGCAGATCTTACTGGGCGCCACTAAACCGGTGATCTGGTCGGGGATGGGCACCCTGCTCGGCGAGGCCTCTGACGAACTCAAAACCCTGGCGGAATTGACGGGCGTGCCGGTGTATTGCACCATGCCTGGCAAATCGGGTTTTGATGAGCGCCACCCCCTGGCCCTGGGCTCGGGCAGCGGCGCCACCTCGCTGCAGGCCCGACAGTGGATTCAGGAGTCCGATGTCCTGTTGGCCCTGGGGTCTAGTCTCACCCGCACGAGCTATGGGCAGCCGATCCCGAATGGCAAAACCATGATTCACAATACCGAGAGTATTGAGGACATCAATAAAGACTACAGTGTGGCGGTGGGCTTGCCGGGCGATGTGAAGGCGTCGATTGCCATGCTCATCGATGAGGTCAAAGCCCAGGTGGGGGAAAATGGTCGCCAGACCGATGCCGCGGATGCCATTGCGGCGGTCAAGCAAGAGTGGCTGTCAGAATGGACGGAGCTGCTCCATTCTGACGAAACACCGATCAACACCTACCGGGTCGTCGGCGAGTTGGAGCGGGGGCTGGATAAAGCCAACAGCATTGTCACCCACGACGCCGGCGCGCCGCGCGATACGATCATGCCGTTTTATACTGCGACCGTGCCGCACAGCTATGTGGGTTGGGGCAAGACCACCCATCTCGGCTACGGCATTCCGCTGATGATTGGTACCAAGCTGGCCAACCCCGACAAGTTCTGCCTCAACCTTATGGGCGACGGTGCCTTTGGCATGTCCGGCTTGGATATCGAGACCTCAGTCCGCGCCGGTGCACCGATCACGACGATCGTGCTCAACAATGGCGACATGGCGACTTACCCTGGCGGCTACCCCGTGGCTCGCGAAGCGTTTAATGTCACCGGTATGACCGGCGATTACGCCAAGCTGGCCGAGGCCATGGGCGCGGTGGGCATTACCGTGACCGAGCCAGGCGAAGTCGGGCCGGCCCTGCAACGCGCCCAGCAGCTCAACGCCGAGGGCCGCACCGTGTTGCTCGACATCCACAGCAATATGGAGTCGCGCCGCTCGCGCTTTGATTAGTCTTTGATGATCTCACGGACGGGTATCGCGATGAATCAGCGCCAGCTAAAACCAAAGCGAAAAAAAAGGGGCTCGAAGCGGCAACAGCCGGCGATCGAGTTGACGCCAGAGGCCGGCGCTGCGCTCAAGCTGTTTGAAGAAACCGTGCAGCACGCGTTTCTCACCGGCCGGGCCGGAACGGGAAAATCGACGTTGCTGCAGCATTTCCGTCGCACCACTCGCAAGCGCCTCGCAGTGCTCGCCCCCACCGGGGTGGCGGCGGTGAATGTGCAGGGGCAGACGATCCATTCGTTTTTTGGCTTTGGCATCGGTGTGACCCCGGAGAAAGCACGCCGCCGCGCCACTGCGAAAAAGCAACTCTACCGCAACCTGCAGACGATCGTCATCGATGAGATCAGCATGGTGCGGGCGGACCTTCTCGATTGTATCGACGCCTTCCTCCGCCTCAACGGGCCCCGCACCGGGGAACCGTTTGGCGGGGTACAGATGATCTTTATTGGCGATCTCTACCAATTGCCCCCGGTGGTGCAAGCCGATGAAGAGGAGCTGTTCACCACGCTCTATGCCAGTCCCTTCTTCTTTGATGCAAAGGTCTTTCAACACGTCCATTGTGAGGTGGTACAGCTCACCAAGGTCTATCGCCAACGCGATGCCGATTTTGTCGATCTGCTCGACGCGGTGCGCACCGCGACTCTGGATCGGCAGCAGTTCGCGGTCCTCAACGCCCGGCACAATGGCGATCTTACGGGGATTGACCGCGAACAATATGTCGGCTTGGTGACCACTAATGCTATGGCCGATCGCATCAATGCGCTTCACCTGGACCGCATCTCCCAACCCGCCTATGAATTTACCGGCACCGTGAACGGCACGTTCAACCGGCCGCAATTGCCTACGGATGCCACCCTCAGGCTCAAAGCCGGTGCGCGTATCATGATGCTCAACAATGAACCGCGCGGAAAATGGGTCAATGGCACTCTGGGCCAGGTGTCCGAGATCGAAGACCGTGATGACGCGATCTCGATCCGGGTGGAGCTGGAAAGTGGCTACACGGGCAAGATTCTGCCGTTTACCTGGGAGTCGATCCGCTACACCTTCAACCCGCGCACCCAGCAGATCGAATCGGAGGTCGTCGGCTCGTTTACTCAATATCCGCTGCGCCTGGCCTGGGGATCGACGATTCACAAGGCGCAGGGCAAGACCTTTGACCGCGTGGTGGTCGACTTGGGCCGCGGCACGTTTGCCCCCGGTCAGGCCTATGTGGCGTTGAGCCGCTGCCGCAGTCTGGAAGGTTTAGTCTTGCGCAAACCCCTGCGGCCCGAGCATGTACGGATCGATCCCAGAGTGCAGGCGTTTTTCGAGCGCGCTTCGGCCACCAGTTAAACGTCGGGAGAGAAAAATGGCTAGGGGTTTACAAGGCTTGCGGCGGCGGGTGCAGTCTCTTCTGAGTACAACGCCCCCGGAGAGGGGATAAAAGACGGGACGCTGACTTCGCCAGTCGGGGTTGCTGGCTCGATACCTGTTCCTGCTGCAAGTTGGATATGAACATGAGTCCATACACTCGTTATATACATGCAAAGGGCGTATTGGAAGGTGGTCAGGCCAACCATTTCTAACCCCTCTTCACACGTGACCATGAAGTCGTAGATCAGATCGATCGTCTGCCCGTTCTGTTCAAAATACCATCCGCTAATCAGCTCCATACCAGCGGCTCCAGAAACATACAGGATGCCTGCCAAGAACATGAGATGGCGGGGGTATTTTGGGAGCTTAAGGAGGAAAGGGGTGTAGCAGACCGCCATGAGTGCAACGATGAGCGCATAGGGAATCACCCACGCAAAAAAGAGGAGGCCTGACGTGTTTAGGGCATCTCGCACGGGCTCTGTGAGACGCTCATGCAATCCCGCAAACTCATCCAGGCTTAAAAATAAGAAAATGAGTGCCAGGCCGAGCCACCGCCTTCTGCTCTTGCCATCACGACCCTGCAGGGCCGCAATCATGAACAATAATAGTGAACAACTCAACATCAGTACGGTGGAAAAAAGGGTCGGAATATTTTTTTCTTCATCGAAATTGAACAGTGGGATAAGGCCCTTGATCGAGTTATAGCCAAACATGTGTTTTGGTATGAATGTGGAGAGCTGTGCGACGATGAGGCACACCACTACAAGCCCGAAAAAGGTGGCGATGCCTTGAGGGGTTAGTTCAATCTTAGCGTTCTTCATAAGTAATCCATGCTCGGTTGGCTGCGAATGGTCTGTCCTACTAAAGCGACTCTTTCATCCTATCGCTTCGACACCCATTAGCACTTTCTTAAGTGCTAATAGGTGGGTCAGGACCGCCAATCCTCAGACCCCTGGACCGGTAAACCCTAACGCCTACATGGCTAGAGAACATTAAATTGTGTCGATGGCCTTGACTGAAGAGCGCTATCTCGCCATGCTATGGGAGAAGAGAAAAAATGTGGATCCACGAAGGGCACAAAGGAACTCGACGATGGCAGAAGTGGCGCGATTGACCCTAGAAGAGGTGGCTGCCTTGGCGTTTGGTGTCTTGCGGGCCAATGGGTTATCCGAAGCTCATGCACGGGCGATCGCGGATACGGTGACAGCGGCGGAGCGCGACGATAGCCCAGCGCATGGCTTGTTTCGCCTCCCAGGCTATGTGAGTTCGGTGCGCAGTGGTAAAGTGGCACCCGATGCCGTGCCTGAGGTGCGAGAGTTGGCCCCAGCCGTGCTGCAGGTCGATGGCCACCATGGCTTTGCCCCGCTGGCCCTGCAGGTGGGGCGGGAGCCCCTCGCGGCCAAGGCACGTGAATACGGCATTGCGGCGTTGGGGGTGACGAACATTTATCATTTTGCCGCCCTGTGGCCAGAGGTCACGGCATTGGCGGAGATGGGCTTGGTGGCGTTTGCCTTTACCTCGACGTCGAGCTTTGTCGCCCCCCACGGTGGTGTAAAGCCAATCTACGGCACCAATCCGATGGCCTTTGCATGGCCGCGAGAGGGGAGGCCGCCGTTGGTGTTTGACCAGTCTTCGAGTGCGAGTGCACGCGGTGAAATCCAGATGCATCAACGCGATGGCAAGCCGCTTCCCGCCGGTTGGGCCATCGATGCGGAAGGCCACCCGACCACCGACCCCGCCGCCGCACTCGCCGGTGCACAACTGACCTTTGGCGGGCACAAAGGGGCCGCGATTGCGCTGATGATCGAGCTGTTGGCGGGCGCTTTGATTGGCGATGTCTTTAGTTTCGAAGCCACTGCCATTGACCACCCAGACGGCGGTCCGGCGATTGGCGGCGAATTGATGATCGCCATCGATCCGGCGCGCTGTATCGCCCATGGCCACCGCCAGGCTCAATTGACCCACGCCGAAACCCTGTTCGCCAAAATCCTCGAACAAGAGGGGACGCGCCTGCCGGCAGACCGGCGCTACCGCGCGCGATTGCGCACGCCGTCAGAAGGCGTTACCATCCCGCAAACCCTGTACGACGAACTCAAACATTTGCAGGCGGGTGGCATCAAATCTTGACATCCTCCCACCACCTTACGGTGGGGGATTCCAGACCACCGGCAAAGCCGGTGCTGTAGGTTCCTGTTTCAACGACGATGCCCGGAGGGTTTTAGCTTGGTTATCGCGTTTATGCCCCACG
>Ga0214472_10001461_pt1 | contig 26522 bp, 16 predicted proteins | sample RVTome_6_FD_207662 | JGI IMG/M metagenome (GOLD analysis project Ga0214472, IMG submission 207662) | Soil microbial communities from uranium-contaminated site in the Upper Colorado River Basin, Wyoming, United States - RVT140D175 | ecosystem: Environmental > Terrestrial > Soil > Contaminated >...
AAGTACCCGATTCCGATCAACTTGTCGAACTTTCCAAACATGCCCGCAAGAAACTCCCAGATTTCGTAAAGCACCTCTTGCATGACGTCCTCGAAAAGCCCCCAGATTGAGAGTAGCCCAGACCCAGCGCCAGACCGTTGCCGCGCTTTGGGTCGCAATGCCGTCACAAACGGTTTGCGGCGCGCTCCGGGAGCAATTGGGGCCGATTAGCGGGTTTTCGATCAGAACCACTCGCCCGCAAAGCAATGATTGCTCGCTACGCGTTCGTTTCGTATCATGCATGCAATTCCATGTCGTGAATCAAATCCGCCGGCACTACCAATTCGCCATCGAACGCGGTATCGGCCCAAACGGTCAGTTCTCTCGGTGGGCTATCGGCTTCCGGTCGGACGGCCAACGTCAACAACGCACGTCCCGCATCGTCAACTTGTCCATTCACGTTGACATTACCCCAAGGCTAACTGCTGCCGGATGACCGACACGCAGGGCGAATGAGATTCGGTCGGGATGCGCATTTCTGGCAGATTGGATCCCATCACTGAGCGTGTCGCCGAGAAAATGTTCGCCCGAATCCGGCTCGACGGCGACAAATCTATGAAGGTGCGTCTCCTCGAGTTTTCGCCGCAGCCGCGATTCGTAGATTTCCGTAGCTCGTCGGGCAACTTCCGCCGAATGTTGGGACGCCATCGAATTCCCTCCTCCCGATAATCCACGTTGTCGCCTGATCTTAGTTCATTCTAGCTGCCATTGGAAATCACAGCGACTGAATTGCATTCGTGGGCGGATGCACGATTCCTGAATGGCGGAATCACGGCGATTGTCGGAGCTAGCCTTTCCGGTTTGAATTCCTTATCATGCGCTCTCCAATTGTTGTCCGCACATTAAAGGTGGAAGGACCGGCGCGCGAACCGAAATGAATACCAAGGGCGAAGCCTTCGCCGGGCTGTCGGTGGCGATCACGACGCCGTTTCGCGACGGGCGGATCGACTTCGAATTGCTCGGCGAGCAGATCGATTTCCAGGTCGCCGCCGGCACGACGTGCCTTTGCCCGGCCGGGACGACGGGCGAGTCGCCCACGCTGTCGCACGAAGAGCACGACCGGCTGATCGCCGCCGTGGTCGAACTGGCCGCCGGCCGCATCAAGGTCATGGCCGGCACCGGGTCCAACAGCACGGCCGAGGCCTTGCGGCTGACCACGCACGCCGCCGAGGCCGGCGCCGACGCGGCGCTAATCGTCGCCCCGTACTACAACAAGCCGACGCAGGAAGGCTTCTATCAGCACTACAAGGCATTGGCCGAAGCGGTCGACATCCCGCTATGCGTTTACAACATACCCGGGCGCACCGGCCGCAATATCGAACCGGAAACGATTGCCCGCATGGCCGAACTGCCCAACGTCACGATGGTTAAGGAAGCCACCGGCGACATGGACCAGGCGTCGCAAATCATCCAATCGACCGACCTGACGGTGCTCAGCGGAGACGACAGCCTGACGCTGCCGTTGATGGCCTTGGGCGGGCGGGGCGTGATCTCCGTGGCCGGCAATATCGTACCGCGGGATATGATCGCGTTGATCGAGGCCGCCGCCAGCGGCAATTTCGCCGAAGCTCGCCGACACCACAGGAAACTCTTCCCGCTGTGCCGCGACATGCTCTCGCTGGCCACCAATCCCATCCCCGTCAAAGCCGCCATGAAACTGCTCGGCCGCGACACGGGCCAGTTGCGGATGCCGATGACGCCGCTGGACGAAGCGGGCGAAGCACGGCTGCGGCAGACGCTGGTCGCCTACGGGCTGTTGTGACGTGACTCGGCCGGACGACAACCCGCGCGTCCCGGCCCGCCGTGTGCTCGTACTCTGCGAATACCCGACCTTGGGCGGCGGCGAACACTCGCTGCTGTCGACGGTTCCCTTCATCCAACGCGCCGGGTACGAAGTCAACATTGCCGCGCCGCCCGACGGCCCTTTGGCCGACACCGTAATCCAACGCGGGCTACGATTGATCCCGTTTGAATCGTGCGACGCCGACGGCCGGCGCCGCTCGCAATCCGCACTGCGCGACCGGTTGACGCGTGTACTGCGCGATGCGAAACCTCAGCTATTGCACGCCAACAGCTTGTCGATGGCGCGGCTCAGCGGACCGGTCGCCGCAGGGCTCAAGCTGCCCAGCATCGGCCATCTGCGCGACATCCTCAAACTGTCGGCGGCTGCCGTGGCCGACCTGAATCGACACCGCCGGTTGATCGCCGTCTCGGCCGCCACGCGCGACGCGCACGTGCGACAAGGCCTGGACGCTGCCAAGACGTGCGTGATTCACAATGGGGTGGATCTTGAACTGTTCCGGCCACGGCAGCCTACCGGCTGGCTGCACCGCGAACTTGGCCTGCCGGCCGACGCGATGCTGGTCGGTTCGATCGGGCAAATGGTCCTTCGTAAGGGGCAGGACGTGTTGGCCGTCGCCGCCGGCTTGCTCGCAGACGACCTTCCGCAGCTTCACTACGTGATCGTCGGCAGACGATATTCGCAAAAGGCCGAAGCGCTCGAGTACGAAGCCGCATTGCTCGACGCGTTCAGCCGCGGCGCGTTGGCCGGCCACGCGCATTTTCTCGATGTGCGTGACGACGTTCCGCGGATATTGCCTGAATTGACCATGTTGGTGCACACGGCGCGACAGGAGCCTTTGGGCCGTGTGCTGTTGGAAGCGGCGGCCGCCGGCGTGCCCATCATCGCCACCGACGTGGGCGGGACCAGGGAGGTTTTCCCGGTGTACGGCGAACCAAGCGCCCTGATCGTCCCGCCAGATGATCCCATCGCCTTGGCCGCCGCCATGCGCTCGTTGGTCGATCATCCCCACCGCCGGCGCGAGATCTCCGCGGCCGCGCGGCGGCGCGCCGAAAACGCCTTCGCGGCCCAAATGGCCGCCTCAAAATCAATTCAGCAATATGAACAAGTGCTTGCCGAACGATAGCCCGGATTATGCATTCATAATGAAGTGCACCACGGAGTCACGGAGATAAGGACAATACAGGCCAATTCCGAAGTACAAACATTTGACGGTCGGTTACCTCAGATCTGATAACGAGTCAACGTAACGTCTTAACACCACAAATCCTCGGAAACACCTCCGTGCCCTCCGTGACTCCGTGGTGAATGGCGTGCAATCGAAGCAAGGAGAGCGCGGCATCAACGTCTGGGCCGCCCGGCATCCGGCGGAACGGGACCGGCCAAAGGGGGCGACTCGAAATAACGGCCGTCGTCGATCAGCCGTGGATCGCCGGTGGCGCGCAATTCAGCCATGAGACGCTCGCGCAATTCCGCAGCAACATCGGCGTATGCCGGATCGGCCGCCACGTTGGTTATCTGGTGCGGGTCGCGTTTCAGATCGAAAAGCTCATCGCGCGGCCGTCGGCCGTAGGCGTGTTCGAACAACTGCTTCCAGTCCGGATCGTCACGGTGATCGACCAGCCACGCCTTCGTCGGCCCGGCGTCTTCGTCGGGAAGCGTAACGAATGTGTTTTCGGTGACTTCTGCCGTCGACGGCGGATCGTTGCCGTCCAATCGGGTGGGATCGCCCAGCGGGTGGCGTTCCGGGCGGAAATTGATCACGAACAAGTAATCGGCCGTGCGGATCGCCCGTTGCGGATACGGCAAGTGGCCCGCTCGGGCGGCCGCCACGTGACGTTCACGCCCGGTGACGACCCAGGTTCGCTGGGGATCGACGAGTCCTGCTTTCTCAGATTTCAATACCGGCCACACACTGCGGGCCGTCATCACTTCCGGGATCGCCACTCCACCGGCTTCCAGAAACGTGGGCGCCAAATCGGCCAGGTTCACAAAGTCGTCGACGACTCGTCCGCCCGCGACGCCCGTTCCCGCGATCAACAGCGCGACGTGCGTGCCGAAATCGTACAGATTGCACTTGCCGTGCGGAAAGCCGGGCGGTCCGTGATCGCCGCCGACGACGATCAGCGTGTTGTCCAACTCCCCGGCGCCGGCTAGTTCCTCCAGCAGCACCGCCAGCGCGGCATCGAATGCGGCGATTTCGCCGAAATAGTCGGCCAGATCTTCGCGCACCGCCGGCACGTCCGGCAGAAACGGCGGCAACTTGCCTTCCAGCGCCGCCGGTTCGATGCCCCACAGTTTTTGGCCCGATCCACGGACCCACTTGCGATGCACGTTGGTGGGACCGAACCAATAACAAAACGGCCGCTCGCCCCGCGCGGCGAGAAAACTTTTGAAGTTGCCGCGCACTTCGTCCAGCAATTGTCGCTTGGCTTCATCGCCTGACGCGCCGGCGGCGATCAGCCGCGTGGCGGTTTGCGAGAAGCCGTTGAAGCGGCCGCCGGCCGATTGATACGCATGCCGCTGTCCGCCGAAGGGCGCGTCGGCGGGGACGCCGGGACTCCACACCTTCCAGGTTTTGCCGATGTGATAGCCGGCGTCGCGCAGCAGCAATGGCCACGCGGGGATGTCGTGATCCCATACGGCGCCTTGCAGGATGGCCGCCCGTCCGGTGCGCCAAAAATACTGACCCGACAGCAGCGAACTGCGGCACGGCGTGCAAGAAGGCGCGGTCACGAAGGCGTGGCGAAACAACACGCCGCGGTCGGCCAAGCGGTCGAAGTGGGGCGTGCGGACGACGTCGTTCAGCCCGCCCGGTCCGTCGACCGCGGCGTACGCGCCGGCGAACCGTCCCCAGTCGTCGGCAAACGCGAACAGGATGTTGGGGCGCTCGGCGGCGGCAGTGAGCGATGGACTGGCAATAGCCCACACGGTCAGGCAACCGAGTTTAGACAATAAAGTCCGCATGGCGGTGCTTTTCCCTTGTCAAAAATCTCGGAACGGTCCACGCGGCTCGGCGGCGTCCATATCGGCCCGCCAGCGGGCGAAGTGAGCTTGCATTTCACGGAGTGTTTCCGGCCTTTCGGCCGCAAGGTCGTGTTGCTCGCCGATGTCCTGGGTCAGGTCGAACAATCCGCCACCGCGGGCCGACTCGATCCATTTCCAATGTCCCACCCGAGCCGCCTTGTCCCGCTTTCGTTGCCAGAACATCGCCGTGCGGGGCGAGTCCGCGCCGTGTGCGAGGACGGGCAGCATGTCGTAGCCGTCCAGCTTCAAGTCATCCGGCGGACGAATGCCGGCCAGGTTGAGCAACGTAGGCACGATTTCCAGCGAAGTGAGAAACTCATCGATTATTTGACCGGCGGGAATTCTATCAGGATACCGCACCAGGCACGGCACGCGGAGTCCGCCCTCTGTCATCCGGCCCTTGCCACCGGAAAGCGGTGAGTTGTCGGCGGCCCCGCCGCCGCCGTTGTCGGACATAAAGATCACGATGGTATTGTCGGCCACTGCGTGTTCGTCCAACAAGTCCAGCAACCGCCCGATGGCGTCGTCCATGCACGTGATCGACGCCAGGTACTCTAGCCTGGTCTTTTCTCGATTGGGCGCCATCGCCGGTCGCCCGTACCGGGTGCGCTCGACGTAGCCGGCCTTTGCGCTCAATTTCGGATATATCGCCTTGAATTCATTCGGCGCTTGCGCGGCCCCGCGAATCTTGGGATCGAGATTCGAGGCCGAGTGCGGCGCGTTGAACGGCACGTACAAGAAAAATGGCCGGTCATGATGAGCTTTTAAAAACCGCGCCGCCTCGCGCCCAAAGAGATACGTGCAATACGTTCCCTTGTCGTCGGTCGTCGGCTCATCGTCGCGGTACATCGACGGCACGCCGTAGCGCTCGTGCGTGAAGTAGTCGATGCCCGTGTTGACGAAACCATAGAATTCATCGAATCCCCGCGCGGGCGGCAGAAATCGGCGGTGCACTCCCAAATCCCATTTTCCAAACAGGCCGCTGGTGTAACCGGCCGGTTCGAGCAGCTTCGGCAATAAAACTTCACGGGTGTCCATACCGCCGATTCGCTCTAGCGTCACGGCATACTCTTCCGGCGTGTACCGATGGCCGTAGTCCGGCGCCTCGTTGCGGATCATGTCGTACACTCCGTGCCGTTGCGGATAGCGGCCCGTCAGCAGGCTGCCTCGGCTGGGCGTGCACGCCGGCCACGTGACGTAGAAATTGGTCAGCCGCGCGCCTTCGTGGGCCAGGCGGTCCAGGTGCGGCGTGACGATCCGCTCGTTGCCCGCGCAGCCCAGGTCGTGGTACCCCTGGTCGTCACTGACCACTAGCAAAATGTTAGGCGGCGTGGCGCCGGCCGACGCGGATGCGAACAGTCCGAAAGGCAGAGCGCAGATTACGAGGGCGACAAACCGCCTGTTTTGATTCGACAACATGGATGCCCTCAACCTTCGTGATCTTCCCGTCCTTCATGGTTTCATTGAACTGGGTATAGTATCCAAGATCCAACCCCTAATCACCACCCGACGGCCATTCAACTCCCGCGGAGGGCGCGATGCGACAAGTCAGCAAACCATTGATTGTGGCGGCCTGCGTTTTGGTCGTATTGGGCGCTGCCGCCGGACTAGAGCTCGCGCCGGCGCCGCAGGTACCGGCGCCCGACGATGCTTCCTTCTCCGACGTTCGCCGCTTCGGGGCAACCGGCGATGGAGCAACGGACGACACGGCAGCGATCCAACGCGCGGTGGACGCGGCGCGGGGCGGCGTGTGGTTGCCAGGCGGCCGGTACCGCATTACGAAAACCGTCACCGTCGATCTGGACCGCGTCGGCCCGATGGCCATCCGCGGCGACGGCACGGCGACGGTTGCGATCAACGGCCCCGGCCCCGCGTTCCGCTTCGTCGGTACGCACGACGGCACGGCCGCGCCGGCAACTGTAAAGGACAAAGTGTGGCGGAACCAACGAGCGCCGATGATCGACGGGTTCGAAATCGTCGGCGATCATCCGGAGGCCGACGGCATCGAGGCCGCCGGAACCATGCAGATGATCCTGTCGCGCGTGGTCATCCGCCAGGCGCGGCACGCGGTGCACCTCGTCCGGCGCAATCGCAACGTGATCGTGTCGGAGTGCCAGATCTACGACAATCGCGGCGTGGGCGTTTTTTACGACCAGGTGGACCTGCACCAATCCAACATCTCCGGCAGCCACATTAGCTACAACGCCGGGGGTGGCGTCGTCATTCGCGGCGGCAACGTCCGCAACGTGCAGATTGGCACGTGCGACATCGAGGCCAACATGGGCGGCCCCGAGTCGGCGCCGACGGCCAACGTGCTGCTGGACTCCACCGGCGGTTCGATCGGCGAAGTGGCGATCGTCGGCTGCACGATTCAGCACGCCCACGACGCGCCCGACTCGGCCAACATTCGCTTCGACGGCGGCAGCGAGCCGGTCCCCTTCACCGATGAACTGCGGCACGGCAACCTTACGATCGCCGACAATGTGCTGTCGGACGTGCAAGTGAATATCGACGTTCGCAACGCGCGCGGCGTGACGATCACCGGCAACACGCTGTGGAAAGGCTACCAGCACAATCTACGCATCACCGCCTGCGACAACGTCGTCATCGAAGGGAACGTCTGCGACCGCAATCCGCGTTACCACTATGGCGACGGCAGCCAGGCAAAGCTCGGACTGCTGATGGTCGATTGCAACGACTGCACGCTCACCGGCAATCATATTTACGGCGCCGGCGATCTGGCGGCGGCGATGCTGTTGCGCCGCTGCCGCAGGATCAACATCACCGGGTGCACGATTCTCGACGCGGGGCCTTGCGGCCTGTTGCTGGATGACGTGTCGGCCAGCCGCGTGTCGGATTGCCTGATCCGCGACGACCGTGACGGCGGCAAAGACCGCTATTCGCTGCGCGTCATCGGCGGCCGAGACAACATGATCGTCGACAACCTGCTGGGAAACATGATCGCGGTCGAGTCCCCGTCGTCGCACGTCGAGGGCAACGTTGTCGACTAGTAGCCGTGATCGTTCATAACCCGATGCGTCAGCGAGGGCCGCCCGACGTTCTCCCTCGCTGACGCTTCGGGTTACGATTATTCACGGTCCTTCAAGCAGGGGATCGAGCGGATCAGGATTCTCCCTCGCCCAGTGTGACCTCCACGTCGACTTTGCGTTTCTCGCGCATCACGGAGAACACCGCTTTTTCGCCGGGCTGACGGCGCTCAATGATGGTGAGCAGTTCGTCGACCGACGAGATCGGCTCGCCGTCGACGGCGATGATCAGGTCGGCGGCGCTGCGGTCGACGCGGCGGCGTTCGTAGATCAGCGGTCCATCACGATAGCGCTCGCGGACGATCCGCGGGCCGCGCATTCCGGCCTTTTCCGCCGGTCCGCCGGGCGTCAGGGCGTGGATCAATAGGCCGTCGTCCGTTTCCAGCACGCCGGCGATGCCGGTTTCGGGACGGATCACGCGGCCCTTTTCGATCAACTGCGGCACGATCCGCTGGATGGTGCTGACGGGAATGGCAAAACCGACTCCGGTGTTGTTGCCCGTGCGGCCGGCGATGGCCGTGGTCATGCCGATTAAACGACTTCCGCTGTCCAAGAGCGGCCCGCCGGAGTTGCCGGGATTGATGGCGGCGTCGGTCTGGATGACCGACTTGATGGTGCGCTGGTTGCGCGACGGCAGCGAGCGGTTGAGACTGGAAACAATGCCGGTGGTCAACGTGCGTTGCAGCCCGAACGGATTGCCGATGGCGAACACCCGTTGCCCGACTCTCAGTCCGCCGGAATCACCGAAGTTGACCGGAAACAAGTCCGACTCGGGCGCGTCGATCTTGATGACCGCCACGTCATTGCTGACGTCGCGGCCGACCAGTTGCGCGTCATAGGTCTGTCCGTCATACAGCGTAACCATCACCTCGCGGGCGTTTTCGATCACGTGGTAATTGGTCAGGATGTGTCCTTGCTTGTCAAGCACCGAACCGGAACCGGCGCCTTCGGACGGCACCTCGAACATCAAAAACGGATCGCTGCGCGACGCCTTGGTGTCGATATTCACCACGCTGCGATTGACGTTTTCGTACACGGCGATATTGATGAGTTCGTCGGGCGTCAATTGCGCCGCACCGCCCACGGAGAGCGGAGGGACGAATCGCGCATCGGTAGAATTCGACCGGCTCAGCCGCGCGCCCGGCGCCGATTGCAGTCCGTTGGCGATCGGTAAAAACGGAATCGCCCCGTCACGCAGCGCGCCGGCGACCACGGCGCCCAGCATCGCGGAAGCCAGGCAAAATACGAGATATTTTCTCGGCATTGCGAATCTCCTTAATCTTTTCTATTCGGTGCGGCCGGAGCCATGAGGACATCCGGGAAGACAGCTCTAATGCGGCCGTCCAGGAAATCGTCGCTCGTACGAAATGTGAGGCGCGGCAATGATGCCCAACAGCGACAAATCGGCCGCTGGCGGAGATGGCACGCCGATCCAATCGCCGCATCCAGCTTTTTACTCAATGTCAAAGCATATGCCGCAACGTGACTTACGGCCAGGTCGGGAGACCGTCCAATGACCATACGCAGCCGGCCCCTCGGACGTTCATTTCCAGTCCGGATCACGGCGCGTGGACCGTTGCACTTGAAGCATCTGACAACGTACTCAAGGCCGCATTGTTCGACACGACTGCCCGTCTTTCGCTGGCCGTCCAAAAAGGTAAACCCAACCATGTTATGCAGTATGCCTTGATTGCCTAATGGGTCGTGTCAAGTCTCTCCGATATGGTATCCAGCGATCGGACCGCTCGCCGCAACCGAGCGAATTGGCCCAAATCCTCGATGAACGGCTGATTCGACAAGCGGCCAGGAGGGCCGGCGGTGATCGACGGCGGGCGCCAGGGACGGTGATCGGTGCGGCGATCGCCCACCAGCGTGTTGATGACAACGCTTCGGTACTTGCGACTCATGTTCCCTGAATGGAGGCATGCCATGCGGCTCCCGTTACCCGTCAACCGTACCCTGATGTTACTGGGCCTGACGTTCGTGTGGACCGGCGTCTCGTCCGGGGCTGCGCATACCGGCAGCCGATGGGGGATGGAAATCCAGCGGTACTGCATGCGACCGGCGTCTCTCGCCCAATTCGGTTCACCCTGGCACGAATGGTCCGAGAGCGACGGTTTTTGCCCGGTGTACACCTGTGACAGGACTCCGGTTCCGACTGTGAGAACGACCGATCTTAGTCGCTTGGCGGCCGATCCGCGTCACAGCCAGGGTTTGGCCTTGATCGAGCAAATCAATGCGGAAAACGACGGGCTTTCCTCTCCCGTCGGGCAAATTGCCAACGCACGGCCGGCTGTCGTGCCGGTCGTCCAGTCCTGCCCCTCCACGGTGGAAAGTGCGACGCGCGAGGCGTTTGAATACGCCTTTCCCATGAGCCGCTGCGATGAATACTGGGGACGGCCGTGGTGCGCGTGTCCCTTGTACATCGATCCGGTTTACGGCCAAGAACCGGATGAAACGGTCGCCGAATCGCCGCTGCCGTCCCCGTCGATCGACGCCTCCGCGTATCGGGCGACGCTCCGGCCGATGGCGTCGCTGGCCGCAAACCTGTTGGGCGAAATCGGCCAGCAGATGCTGGCCTTGTCCGCTGCACTGGACCAGATGGCCAGCGTTGAATCGGCGCCGGTGTTGCACGACGCCGCGGATCCGGACGCGGAGCGCGAACCAGTTTGGCGGGCAGCCTGGCCGGAATTGCACCTGGGGTTGTAGTCGGACAGCGTTAATTTGAGTTCGATTAACGTCGCAAGTCGTTTAGCCGCAACGCCAACGGCGCGCGAGCCCGTTGATTGAGCCGAATCTCGTGCACGAAGCGTAAGCCGCGCAGACCCGACCATCCGGCGGCGGTGCCCGGCTTGCGGCTAAACGATTGGCCCAATCCGTTACTGTCATCTCCTGCGACGAGGGTTCAAGTGACCATTGGTTTCGCCTGAAAGCGGCGTTTTCAGGCTTTTGGGCCAACTGTCGCGCCGATATCAGTTATGCCCATTCAATCCGCCTAAGACGGTAAATGTCGCCGGACCAAGTCGTTGCCAGCCCATCTCATCTTTTCTATATTTCCCATATTATCTCTGTCCTTGCGCGGCGGCAGCGAGCGAGGAATTGGCCAAATTTTAGTGGCATAACCCCTGAAGAGCGAATAGAATAGGCCTATTCGCCCGCCGGGCGACGGGGGCGAGTCTTCTGTCGTGTGTCCTGATCTGCGCGCGGAACACGTAGGTCCACACGTACGCGCACTCTCTGAGGGAGCCGAAGATCATGTTCATTCGACGCCGTTACCTGTGGGCCGCGCTGCCGTTGGCCGTCGTCGGCTGGACGCTGGCGCAATCCTGGGCCCAAGTGTCGCAACCGAGCTTTGAGGCGGCTCGGTTGGACCGTTACCAGAAAGCCGACGGTGAAAACTACTTTGCGCTGAGCTTGTCGCCGGGGCTGGAAAAACCCGACGCAGGGCCGCGGGACATCGTGGTGATGTTCGACACGTCGGCCAGTCAGGTCGGCGCGTTTCGTGACAAAGCGCTCGAGTCGCTCGACGCGTTGCTCTCGGCGCTATCACCGCAAGACCGGGTGCGCCTGTTGGCCGTGGATATTGACGCGGCGCCGTTGACCGACTCGTTCGTGGCGGCCGCCGGCCCGGAAATCGAGCAAGCGGTCGCGCAGCTTCACCAGCGCGCGCCGTTGGGCTCGACGGACATGGAGACCGCCCTGGTGGCCGTGGCGGAAAGTTATACCCGCGACATGCAAAATCCACGCGTGGCGATCTACATCGGCGACGGCATGAGCACCGCCAATCTGCTGGCTGACGGCCAGATGCGGCAGGTCGTCGACGCGCTGGTCAACCGGCGGATTCCGGTCTCCAGTTTCGCGATTGGTCCGCGTCTGGATACGCAAATGTTGGCGGTGTTGGCCAACCAAACCGGCGGCGCGCTGGCGGTCGACGGCCAGCAGATTGCCGCGGCCGACGCCGGCAACTTCTTGGCAGCCGCCGCGCGACAGACGGTCGCCTGGCCGACCGAGGCAACGCTGCCGGCATCGATGACCGAGGTATATCCGACTCGCGTGCCGCCGCTGCGAACCGATCGTGACACGGTCGTGATCGGCCGGGGCGCCGGCGACGAGCCGCTGGACGTAGAGATCACCGCCGAGGTGGCCGGCGGACGATCGATCACGTTGCGATGGCACGTGCCGGCGGCGGAGCCGAGCGAGGACCACGCGTATTTGGGCAGCTTAGTCGAAGCCGCGCGAGCGGACGGTGGATTGAGCTTGACCACGCTGGGTTCGGCCGGACTGCGGGTCGCGCGACAGGCGCTGGCCGGCGACGCGCATCAATTGAACCGGCTGGCCCAGCAAGCGGCGGCCACCGGCAACCTGGAACAGGCCGAACATTTGGCTCAAGCGGCGCTGGCGCGCGACCCACAAGACCCCGCGGCCTTGGCGGTCGTCCGGCATGTGTCGCAGGTCCGCGAAAACGGTGACGCCGGCAGACCGCGTGATTTGCGATTGGTGAATTTTCAATCTCCCGACGGCGCCGAGCCGGTCGGCAATGAGCCGGTCGTTGACGAGCCGTTTGCCGCGGACGGCGCGTTTGCCGACGAAGTCGCCCGGCAGCGTCAAGTGGTGACCACGTACATGCGCACGCTGGTGCGGACCACGGTCGACGAGGCGCGGCGGATCATGTCGGATGATCCGGAAGCGGCCAAAGCCAACCTGAAGATGCTGCTGGAAGACGTGCGGCAGGCGCCTGAACTGGTGCCCGACGTACGCAGCCAGTTGATCGATCAGATCGTCGCCGCGTTGCGCGCCGCCGACGTGAGGGCGATCGAAAAGACCAAGCGAGACATCGAATTGCTCGACGCGCAAGCGGCGCGCCGGCAGCAAGAACAACTGGCGCTGGAACTGACGCTGAAGGAACAACGCGTCGAACAGTTGATGATTCGCGCCAATTCGCTGATGGCCGAGGGGCGTTTCCTGGACGCCAACCTGGAAGCCGGGCGGGCGCGCGAGATTGACCCGGACGCTCCGGAATTGCTTGCCGCCTTCGAATCCGCTCAATTGCACGGGTTTCATCGTGATGCGATCGCGCTGCGCGACGAGAAATACCTGGGCGTGCTGCACGCGCTGAACTCGATCGAGCACTCCGGAGTGCCGATTCCCGACGAGCCGCCGATCTATTATCCCCCGGCGGAAGTGTGGCGCCGGCTGTCCGCGGCCCGTGAACACTACAAGGAAGTCGACCTGGCCATCAGCGGCCCGGCCGAGCGCAAGATATTGGCCGAATTGGACGAACCGACCGATCTCGTGTTCATCGAGGCTCCGTTGACCGACGTGATCGTTTATTTGAAGGATCGGCACGGCATCGAAATCGTGCCGGATCAACTTGCGTTGGACGACGCCGGCGTGGGCACGGACACGCCGGTGACCATCGAGCTGGAGGGCATTTCCCTGCGTTCGGCACTGCGGATCTTGTTGCGCAACTTGCAACTGACGTACGTCGTGCAGGATGAAGTGCTGATGATCACCACGCCTGAAGAGCAGGAAAACCGGCTGGTCACCAAAGTCTATCCCGTGGCCGACCTGGTTGTGCCGATCGTCGCCAACCAACTGGGCGGCCTCGGCGGCCTCGGCGGTGGCGGCGGCCTCGGTGGCGGAGGCGGATTCGGCGGCGGCGGTGGCGGATTCGGCGGCGGCGGTGGTGGATTCGGCGGCGGGGGCGGCGGTTTTGGCGGCGGCGGGTTCGGCGGCGGCGGCGGTTTCTTCAACGTGCCGGCTGAGCCGATTCGCCCCTTTCGGGCCTTCGCCGTGAAAGACGAACTACGCCTGTCCTCCTCGAAGGCGCCCGTCACGGCGGCCGCCGCGACCGCGACGAAAGCGACCGTCCCGACGCCCCCTCAGGTGATTCGACTTCAAGTCACCTCGGCCGCCGATCTGGACAAAGCCTGGAACGATTATTTCGCCGCACACACGCCGCAGCCGGCTGACGTGCGCCAGACCGTGCGGTATTTGCTGGCCGAAGAGAAGTACGACGAGGTCGTGGCACTGGTCAAAGCCGGCCTGCGAAATCACCAAATGCAGACTTGGATGTACGAAGTGATGGGACTGGCGATGGAAGCCGGTGGATATCCGGACGCCGAGCGCGAACGCGCGTTGATGTCGGCCGCCGATTTCGCCGAAGGTTCTGTGGACCTGATGTATCTGGCCTATCAGATGGGCAACAGCGGCCTGGAGCGGCGGTCGCTGAAACTGTTCCGCCAGGTCGCCCGTACCGATCCGACGCGGCACGAACCATACATGTACGGCCTGAAACTTGCCCAAAAACTTGCCGATCTGGACGGGATCAAGTGGTCGACCGTCGGCATCCTGGGCCAGGCGTGGCCACAGGACAAGACGGACATCTGGAAGACGGCCCGTCGCGTGGCCGGCGCCACTCTGGTCGAACTGGAAGAGACGGATCGCAGCGCCGAAGCGCATCAATACGCCGCCGACTTGCGCGACGCGCTGAAGCGTGACTGCCTGGTGGTCGTCACCTGGACCGGCGAGGCCGACGTTGATCTCTACGTCGAGGAGCCGACCGGCACCGTCTGCTCGCTCCGCAATCCGCGGACGACCGCCGGCGGCGTCATGCTGGGCGACGCGGTGAGCAAGGCCACCGGCCCCGACGACGCCGCGCGCTCGGAGACCTACGTCTGCGCCAAGGCCTTCGCGGGCACGTACCGGGTGATGCTGCGGCGGATCTGGGGCGACCTGGCCGCCGGCAAGGTGACCGTCGACATCTTTACCCACTATGGCACCGACGACGCCAAGCACCAGCGGCAGCAAATCGCGCTGGGGGATGAACCGGCGGCCGTCGTCTTCGAGTTGGCAGATGGCCGGCGAACCGATCTGCTGGAAGAACATCAGGTCGCCACGGCCGTGGCCACACAGGTCAAAGTGGGCCAGCAGATCCTGGCCCAGCAACTGGCCGGGCTGGACAACTCCGACGTCATCCGCGACCTGGCCGCCGGACGCGGGCGCATCCTGGGCGGCAACGGCCTGCTGGGACGCCGCGGCGCCGTCGGCTTTCAGCCGGTGATCATCACCCTGCCGCAAGGCGCCAACATGTCGGCCACCGCCGTGGTTTCGGCCGACCGGCGCTATGTGCGGATTTCGGCCTCGCCGATCTTCTCGCAGATCACCAACGTCACGGTGTTCAACTTCGCCACCGGCAACGAAATGATGGGCATGGTGCCCCCCGGCGGCGGCCTGGGCGGCGCGGCCGGCGGTTTCGGCGGCGGCGGGGGTGGGGGACTCGGCGGTGGCGGTTTAGGTGGCGGCGGCGGATTCGGGTTCTAATCGCCCGACGGTACCTCGTCCTGCTTGCCCAGTGGCGAGCGCGCCGGCTCGGATCAATTCGATTGCACCGTCCATCAATTGCAACTTGAGCGGCGGCCTTCGCGAGGCGACAATAACGTCTCTCACGCGGCGCGGATCGCGCGAATTGCGATTGTCTCCTTTCGACGGCGAACCTTCGAGCACGCACCGGCATGGAAACGGTCGGTTCATCATCGCGCAGCGGGCGGCCGAATGCGCAGATGTTTCGTCCCCTGGTCGTCGTGTTCGTCGCCGCGTGCGCGGGCGCGGCGGCCGACCGCGCGGCCGGGCCGCCCGTGACGAGCTGGATTATTGCGGCCGCCGCCGCGCTGCTCGCCTGGTTCGTTGCCTGGCGCAGTACACGGCAAGCCGTGGCGTTGGTATGTTTGTTGTTGGCCGTCGGCGGAGCGGCCGGCGCGTGGCATCACTTGCGTTGGTCCGTTGCCTGGGACAACGATCTGGCGAGCTTCGCACGCGAAGCGCAGCAACCAATCTGCATTGAGGTCGTCGCCCTGGGCCACCCGCGAAGATTGCCGGCCGCCACGTTCGATCCGATGCGGGCCATCCCGCCGGTCGACCGCAGCCGGTTGGACGTGCGCGCGCTCTGGGTGCGCGACGGCAGCCGTTGGCAGGCCGTCCACGGTCACGCGACGTTGCTGGTCGACGGACACCTGTTGGGCATACACGCCGGCGACCGGCTGCGGGTGTTCGGCCAACTTCTGCGGCCCAGCGAGCCGCTCAACCCCGGACAATTCGACCGCGCCGAGCATGCCCGGGCCCGCGGCCAGCGAAGCCTGCTGGCGGCCGGATTCCCCGATTGCATTTCGGTCGTCCACGCGGCCGGCGGCTGGAGTGTGGTACACGCGATCAATCATCTGCGCGCCCACGGCGACGCGCTGTTGTGGCGGCACGTTTCGCAGCGCAGCTCGCCATTGGCCACCGCGTTGCTGTTGGGGCAGCGGGAACAACTGGAAGTAGAGCGCACCGAGGCCTTTTTCGAGACCGGCACAATCCACCTGCTGGCCATTTCAGGTTTGCACGTCGGCATCCTGGCCGCTGGCTTGTTTGGCGTGCTGCGGCTGGGAATACTGCCCCGCAACGTGGCGCTGCCGTCGGTGGCCGGGGTGACGTTGCTGTATGCCGTGGTGACCGACGCCCACGCCCCCGTGGTAAGGGCCACGGTGTTGGTCTGGATCGTGTGCGCCTCGCTGTACCTGGGCCGGCGGCCGGCTTCGTTCAACGCCCTGGCCGCGGCCGGCCTGGTGGTGCTGGCCTGGAACCCGGCCGAACTGTTTCAGGCCGGCGCGCAGCTTTCGTTTTTGGCGGTGGCCACCATCGCCTGGTTCGGCACGTGGTGGTCGGCCCCTGAAGAGCCTGACCCGCTCCGGCGGTTGATCTCCCGTTCGCGGCCCTGGCCGGAGCGGATATTGCGCCGCGGCGTGCGCTGGTGGTGGCGGCTGAGCCTGGTGAGCGCCGCGATCTGGCTCGTGGCGCTGCCGTTGGTGATGGCGCGATTTCATCTGGTGTCGCCGGTGGCCGTGGTATTGAGTCCCCTGTTGTGGATTCCCGTCGCGCTGGCGTTGTCCTCGGGCGTCGCCGTGTTGCTCTTCGGCTGGTTATTGCCGCCGCTGGCCGACGTGTTCGGCGCCCTTTGCGACTTCAATCTGCGCTTGTTGGAGACGGCCGTTCAAGGTGCACGGGCCGTGCCCGGCAGCCACTTCTGGGTCCCCGGTCCCGCCGACTGGTGGCTGGCGGTGTTTTACGGATCGCTGGCCGCCTGGCTGGCGTTTCCCAATCGGCGGCCTCCTGTGCGCTGGTGCGTCGGGCTGTTGGCCGCGTGGCTGACGGTGGGTTTCGTTCCGTCGTTGACCCGCGCGGTAGATCAACCGCGATTGCAGTGCAACTTCATATCGGTCGGTCACGGCGCGGCGGTGCTGCTCGAGTTGCCTGACGGCCGGACGTTGTTGTACGACGCGGGACAACTCGGTTCGCCCAGCGGTGCGGCCCGGACCATCGCCGCCGCGCTCTGGTCGCGCGGCGTCACGCATTTGGACGCCGTGGTGTTGTCGCACGCTGACGTGGATCATTACTGCGCGATGCCGGAACTGCTGAAACGATTCTCGGTCGGCGTCGTGTACGTGTCGCCGTTCATGTTCGAGCAGGGCACGGCGGCGCTGGTGTCGCTGTCCGACGCGATCCAAGCGGCCGGCGTGCCGATCAAGTCGATCCATTCCGGTCAGCGGCTGAGCGCGGGCGCCGGCTGTCAAATCGAAGTATTGCACCCGCCGCGCCGCGGGTTGTCCGGCAGTGACAACGCCAACAGCATCGTGCTGGCCGTCCAGTACGCGGGGCGGCGGATACTACTGCCCGGCGATCTGGAATCGCCGGGGCTGGAAGACGTGCTGGCCGAGCGTCCGTGGGACTGCGACGTGCTGCTGGCGCCGCATCACGGCAGCCGCTTGAGCAATCCGCAGGGTCTGGCCGACTGGTGCCGGCCGGAGTGGGTCGTGATCAGCGGCGGCCGCGCTAGCGACGTCTCGGATGTCGAACAGTCGTACCGCGCCGGCGGCAGCCAGGTGTTGCACACCGCCGACGTGGGCGCGGTGGCGGTGACGATCGAGCGTGGCGAAATCGAGGTGCACTCGTTTCGTGAACTTCCGGTTCGCCCCGTAGTCCGTATCGTGCGCGAATGAGCGTTGCAATCGGAGAGTACGCTGGCACGACCAGCTTCCAACGTTGCCTTAAACTGACTCGACCGGATGACGTGCCGGCGAGTTCGCACTCATCATGAAAAACAGTGACAAAAAGTTTCACGAAGTTGCGCGGCCGGTGCTTACGGAGAGCAAGGTCACCGCGTTATTGTTTTGGAGTGTATTCTGGAAAGTCACTGCGTCAGTCTCGTTATTGCTGTGCGTGGGTTTCTTTACTCTTCAGTATCACGACGACTCTTCCGGTCCCTTCCTGCAAACAGCCTTCGGTTCGCTCGTCATCATCGGTTATTGCGCGATTACTGCCTTTTGGGTCGGCATCGGCGCGGCGTGTTTCGCCATCGTTTGGCGGTGGTTCGGCGCATGGGTGCTTGCGCCGATTGGTGGGACCGTACTGGGGGCGGTGGCCGGGGTATCGCTTGTCCTGCTGATGTTGAGCGGAACCAACATTCCCAGTTCTGGGCCACACGGCGGAGGTGAAGCGGCCGCATTGCTCGTCTTCGCGTTTCTGGGGGTTGCGGCGGCGGTTGGCGGAATCTGCGGTGGAATCGTTTCAGGCGCCGCGGCAGTATGCGGGGCGATGATCGCACGTCGGCGAAAACGGACGCTGCAATCGACACAGCGCGAACGCGGCGAAGGCGACGACTGATAACCGCAGCGCACGACGGCGTTTCAGTCGGACGTGTCGCCCAAGTCCCAGGCGGTGATCCAGCGCTCGCCGGTGCGGCGGAATTTGAATTCGTTCAGCAGCCGCTCGTGCATGTCGGACAGGTGGCCGGCGCCGTAGAAGATGCCGAGGCGGGTTTTGCCTGCGTCGATCTGTTCGGCCAACACGCCGAGCGCCACCTTGTTGCGCTCGGTAATGATCGTCGAGCCGTCGGGCCCGCTGATGGCCATCATGGCAGCTTCCAAATCCTCGAACTGTTCGGCCATCAGGCGCTTCAGCAGCATCGCCCGGTTGTCGGAAAACAGCGCCATCAGCAGTTCGGCGTCCGGATTGCGGTCGGGATTCCTCGATTGCTGCTTGCTCTGCATGGCGATTCCCTGACCCATCATGCGGAAGAACATCGCCACCAAGCTCTCATTGCGGTCGGCCATCGACTTGGCGAAGTCTTCGGGCGACATGTCGGCATGGATAAAGTTGTCTTTGGTGTAATCGACAATCTCCAACTGGTGTTCCAGTTCGAGGATGCCCTTCATGCCGTTTTGCAAGAGACCGATGGGGTGTCCGCTGCCGGCGCCGCCTCCGCGGGGAATCTCCATCCCTTCGGGCGCGACCAGCTCAAACAGCAAGGCGTCGTACTTCTCGAATTCCTTGTTCAGGGTCTCATAATATTTTTTGTCGCCGACGTGCACCGCGCCGATCAAATCCACGGTCAGTGGACGCCCGTCCTTGCTCTTGCCTTGATAAGTCACGATGGCCGTCTGCATGGCCGTGGGCCGCTCGTCCTCGTCGCGCGCCACGCGGATGAATTTTTCTTCCGTCTCCTGCTCGACGGCCGGCTCGGCGGCCAACGTGGGCAAGACGACGACAAGCACTACGGCCCAGAAAACGGACCAGCGAAGCAGTGCGCGCGGCATGAAGAAACTCCTCTTGAAAAGCGAGGGTACGTTTTTTGGCGAATGGTCAAGTATATGCCATCGCCCGGCGGCGGACAATTGAACCGTCCATCTTCAATCCCGCGGATACCGGCTGCCGGCTCGGACGAATCCACCCAACACGGCCGCCCAAATAGTCCCACCGACCAGCAACACGACCAATGTCCCGCTGACGCCTACTAGATTGCCGTGCAGCCGGCACTCCAATGGTTTCCACGGCGAGTCGGCCGGAAGATCGGTCGCCAGCAGGCCCCAGAGCAGCACGGGAAACGTGGTGATTGTGGCCAACAACGCGCCCCAGGCTGGCAGCCGCGGCAGCAGCCAGGCCAACAGAAACAGGCCGAACATCCCGCCGCCGGCCGCTCCGGCGTACTTCCACCATTGGTCCATGATCGTGCCGGACGCCTCTCCCAAGCGCCAGTAGACCGCTACCGCCATTCCGGTGCCGAGCACCCCCAGCACGACCGTCGAGATGCGCAGCGTAATGATCTCTGGCACGCGTGGTTCTCCACGGCGAAACCGCCGCAGAATGTCTTCCAGCACGACCGTCGACGTAGAGTTCAAGCTCGAATCGACCGTGCTCATCGCCGCCGCCAGAATCGCAGCAATCACCAGGCCGCTCACGCCCAAGGGAAGTTCCGTCTGGATGAAATGTGGAAACACCTCGTCGGGCGTCGTGCCCGCCGGCAATACCACGGTGTTGCCGGTGGCGGTGGCCGCGCTGGTCGTGGCGTACGCCGTTTCACTGTCAGCGATCCGATAGTTCATCGCCAGCCCGATGCCGATCAGGCCGATCATCAGGCTGATGGGGATATAGCTAAGCGCGCCGATCCAGATCGATTTGGCGGCTTCGCGGTCGCTGGGGGCGGCCAGCACGCGCTGGACGTAGTTCTGATCGGTGCCGTAGTTGCGCAGGTTTTCGGACAAACCATAAACGAACACGACTAAAAACGTCGATTTGGCCAGGTCCCAACTAGCCAATTCGCCCAGAGACAAGCTGCCGGCGGGGATGTCACTCCAGAAACCGCCCGCACCGCCCGGCCAGTCGGTCACCAGCACCACCAGGCACCACAGCGCGCCGACGCACAACACCACCACCTGCACGACGTCGGTCCAGATGACGGCGCGGATACCGCCCAGCACGTCGTAAATGATGACCAGTACGCCCAACCCGACGAGCGTCGAAATCACGTCCCAGCCCAACAGGTCGTCGACCGCCAAAGCCACCAGCAGCAAGACCATCGCCACGCGCAGAAGTTGCAGCAGAATGTACGAGGCGTCGGCATACAAGCGGGCCCAATACCCGAAGCGTTGCTCCAGCAATTCGTAGGCCGACAGCCGCACGCTCCGCCGATACAGCGGTACGAACCAAATCACGGCGATCAGCGCTGAAAACGGCAGCGCCACGGTGAACGACAGGTAGTTCCAGTCGCCTTCGCGAAAGATCTTGCCCGGCCCACCCAAAAACGTAAGGCTGCTGGTGAACGTCCCCAACACCGAGAGGCCAATCGCCCAGCCGGGCAATTGCCGGTTGCCCAGCGTATAGCCCTCCGCGTCGCGGCTGCCGGCAGACACATACCAGGCCACGCCCAACATGCCCAGCATATAGACGGCGATCACCCAAAGATCGGGGCGTGAAAAGAAATCAGTCATCGAGTCCGTGGGCAGACAGGATTGCGATTCCCCCAGAGGAGGCTAACGGTAGATCGCATGGTCGAATGGTACGTGCCGGCAGTTTAATGGCTGAGCGCGGCAATGCAATCCGCCCGCGGAGCGACGAATCCAGGCCGTGGGCTTAATTGAAATAGAGCGCATCAACCGCCGAACGGCTGTGGGGCGTCGCCGGGTGTAACCGATGAAAGACAAAAGTAAAAGATGGACTGGCTGTGCCGGTTCATTCCTCACGATTGCCATGCTTCCCTAGATTCTCCAACCCGTCTGGTCGTGGGTATCGCCGGCTTCTACAATCCGCCGCCAATCCATGTTTCCCGAGGGGCCTGATGTCCACAATCGCTCCGCGCCGGTCGCCGCGACGTCGAATCGCGGCGGTCGACGAAACCAGCCGAAAACCTAAATCGCTATGGCGTTTGCGTTTCAAAGCGCTGGCCATCATGTGCGCGGCAGTGGCACTCGCGGTTTGGTTTATCCCCGCGCTGGTGGCCCATACGCCCCTGGCCGGCGTCTTGCTCTCGAAGGCCGTCGGCGGCCTGCCGTGTCGCGTGTCAGCCGGCGGCGTGTCGTTGGGTTGGTGGTCGCCGGTCGTGTTGACTGACGTCCGCCTGACGGACCACGACGGGAGTGAACTGTTGGCGGTCGGCGTCATCCGCACCGAAAAACAATTGCTGCGGCTGCTTCTCAGCGGTGAGGATGTGGGCACCGCCCATATACAACAGCCGGTGTTGCACGTCGACTTCGACCGCGAGGGTAGCAACCTGGAGCGGCTGTTGTCCGACTATTTGGCCGCCGACCGGTCCGCAGCCCAGCCGTCGCTAACGTTAATAATCGAAGGCGGCACGGTCGTTGTTGAGGATCGCGTCAAATCTCGCCAGTGGCGGATCGAAGACGTCGAGCTGTCGGCCCATTTGCCGGGCGGCACGCCGCGGCCGACGGCGTTGTCGTGCGCCGGTCGGGTCACCGGCGCGGAGAGGTCCGGCGGTTTCACTTGGGAACTTGCTCGTGAACTCGACTCCCAATGTTCAATCGAAATGAAAATGCAGGCCACGGGAGACGCACTTCCAGTGGCCTTGATCGAGCCGCTGTTGCGCCGCATGTCGGGTTTTGAGGACGTCGAGCTCGGCGGAAATCTAACGACTGACTTGACGTGCACGTGGACCGGCCATCAGCCGGAAGGACGCCACTTGACGCTGTCCGGCCAATTGGACGTCGAACGCTTGGCATGTGCCTGCGCCTGGCTGGGCGAAGACCGATTGGAACTGCGGCAGCTTCACGTTCCGTTGAACATCCGGCGGCAGCACGGACAATGGCACGTCGAAGAGTGCGCGGTGCGTTGTGACCTTGGCCAATTTAGTGCGCACGGCACGATCGCCATGCCGGACGTGCCCTCGGGTGACAAGTGGTCGACATGGACCGCCGCGCTGACGGCGGGAGATTACGAACTATCCGGCCGCTTGGATTTGGCCCGGCTGGCGAAAATGTTGCCCCGGACGGTGCGCGTTCGCCAATCCACGAACGTCCGCTCCGGAGAGATCGATCTTTTCGCCAAGAGCCGCCAAACCACCGGCGGCTGGTCGTGGGAAGGACGGCTGGACGCCTCGAATCTGGAAGCGACGGTGCGCGGAGCGCCGGTCGTTTGGAGACAGCCGATTCGTGTATCGGCCGCCCTGCGCGGCGACTGGGCCGGCGCGGTGATCGATCGGCTGCGCTGCGAGTCCGAATTCTTGCAAATCGATGGACATGGAAATCTCGACGCGCTGGACGTTTCGGCCCAATACAACCTGGAAAAACTGGCCGAGGAACTGAATCGGTTTATCGACCTGGGGCAGATTCAACTGCGAGGGCATGGCCACACAACGGCCTCCTGGCGGCGCGGCGCCGAGCGGCGCTTCCAGACCAACCTGCACTGTCAGTTGCGCGAACTTGTCGTCGCGTTGCCCGGCATGGAGGCTTGGCGCGAAGCGCATCTGGAATGGACCGGCACGGCGGCCGGCGTGGCCGACGGCGCCGGCGTCGACAAGCTCGAAACCGCCGCCCTCAACGTGCGGGCCGCCGACGGCCAGTTGGACGTCCACCTGACCCGCGCCGTAAAGACACCGACGTGGGACGCGACGTGGCCCGTCGAAATCGGGCTGGAGGGCCGCTTGCAGGGATGGCGAAGTCGTCTCACTCCCTGGACCGGGCCGCTGACTGGCTGGGAAACGGACGGCGTCGGACGGCTGTCGGCGACGCTCGTGATCGGACCGGAGCAAATCGACGTCGAAACATCGAAACTGACGGTGAAAAACCTGATGATCCAATCCGCGGGTTCGGCCCCCTGGCAAGAACCGCAACTGACGGTTGCCGTCCGTTGCCGGTGGGATCGCGCGGCCGATGCGCTCGAGGTGGAACAAATGGAGTGCCGCGGCCAGTCGCTGGCCGTTGAAATGAGCGGCCGTGTCGCCGCGCTGACCGGCACGCGCGACGTGCAGATTAAAGGCGCCGCCGACTTCGATCTGGCCAAATTGCAGCCGATCATCGAGTCGCGACTGGGCCGCGGGCTGCGCTTGGCCGGTCGAGACACGTGCCGGTTCGAGGTATCCGGACCGCTGGCCGAATTGTCCGTTCAGCAGCAGGGCGGCCTATCGGCCAAGGCCGACGCAGCCTGGCAGTCGGCAGATTTTTATGGAGTGCGCCTGGGCCCTGCCAAGGTGGCGGCGCGACTGGAAGCCGGACGGTTGAATATCGATCCGCTGGCGATCGCCGTCAGCGAGGGCCACTTGCACCTGCGTCCCTCGGTCGACTTGACACCGGGACCGGCCGTGCTCCGACTGGCGCCCGGCACGTTGATCGAAAACGTGCGGATCACACCGGAAATGTGCGACGGCGCGCTAGAGTACGTCGCGCCCGTGCTGGCCGGCGTGACCGCGGCCGAAGGGCGGTTTTCCGTTTCGCTCGACGATTGTCACGTTCCGCTGGCGGATGCGAAGCGCGGCGACGTCAGCGGCCACTTGACCGTGCACTCGGTGCAGGTCGGTCCGGGCCCACTGGTTCGCGAACTGGCGATTCTGTTGAATCACGCGGCGCCGGCCAAGTTGTCCAAGGAGTCTCGGGTGACGTTCCGTATGGTGGAGGGTCGCGTCTACCATCGAGACCTGGTCATGGAGTTTCCCGATCTGACCGTCCGCACGTATGGCTCGGTCGGATTGGACCGCACGCTGGCGATCATGGCGGAGATGCCGGTGCCGCCGAAATGGGTCGGCGACGACTCGTTGGGCCGCGCGGTGAAGAACCGTACGATCCGGTTGCCGATCGGCGGCACGCTTGACGCGCCGCGGATCGATCGGCGCGAACTGGATCGCGTGGCCGCCGAGTTCGTCCGCGACACGGCCGTCGACGCCTTGAACAACGAACTGGGAAGACAACTGGACAAGCTGTTTCGGCCGTAACGGAGTAGGCAGAGGGCAGTAGGCAGTAGGCAGTAGGCAGTAGGCAGTAGGCAGAGGGCAGTTTCTCGCGACAGCGCGTAACTGCCGTCTGCCCTCTGCCTACTGCTCTCTATTTTCGAGCGAGACACGGATGTATCGCAGGCACGGGCAAAAACTCGGACTGGTTTTCTTGGTCGGCGATCTGGTCGTCACCGCGATGGTGTGGTGCGCGGCGTATTTCGTTCGGTTTACGTTGTGGCCGTCGCCCGATGGCGTGCCCGATTTCAGTTTGGTGTTGCGCGGATTGCCGATCGTGTTGGTGTTGGCCGCGCTGGCGTACCGTCAAAGTGGGCTGTACGAAATTCACCGCCTGCAGCAGTTGCCGCGCGAGTTGGGCGTCGTCTTTCGAGCCAGCGGGCTGATGTTCCTGCTGACGGTCGCAGCGGCATTCTATCGGCGCGACTTGTACGAGTCCCGGCTGGCGTTGTTGGTGTTCCTTTCACTGAACGCCGTGTGCCTGGCGGTAATGCGGCGAACCGTGTGGTTTGCCGTCAGGCGGCTGCGGGACCACGGATTGAATTATGGCCGGGCGGTGATTGTCGGCAGTTCGCGCTGCGGCCGACTGGTCGCCCGCACGATCCGCAACAATAGCTGGACCGGCTTGGAGGCCGTCGGCTTCGTCGATCGGCCGGGCAAGACCGAGCCGACTCTGTTGCCGCGGCTGGGCGACATCGATCAATTGGACGCGATTGTCGAAGAGCACGAGGTCGACCACGTGTTCATCGCGTTGCCATTGACGCGTTACGGTGAGTTGCCGCGCGTTTATAAGGCGCTCAGCGACTTGCTGGTCGAGGTGCAACTGGTGCCGGACGTGCCGCACCTGGCCGGGATGCGGGTACGGACGATGGAAGTGGACGAGACGGCGTTTTTGAGCCTGCGCGCCAATCCACACTTCGGTTGGCACCGCCTGGCCAAACGCAGCATGGACCTGCTGCTGGGCACACTGGCGCTCATCTTGTTCGCCCCGTTGATGTGCGCGTTGGCGCTGTTGGTCAAGCTGTTTGACGGCGGGCCGATCCTGTACCGTCAACCGCGCGCCGGCTTGGGCGGACGGACGTTCGAGATGCTCAAATTCCGCAGCATGCGGATCGACGCGGAAAACGGGACGGGGCCGGTGTGGGCGACCGCCGCAGACAACCGCTGCACGCCGCCCGGCCGGTTCATGCGGCGTTGGAGCCTGGACGAACTGCCGCAGCTTCTGAACGTGCTGGCCGGCGACATGAGCCTGGTCGGACCGCGGCCGGAGCGTGGGGTGTTCATCGACGGTTTTCGGCGTCAATTGCCCAGCTATTTTTTGCGGCATCAGGTGAAAGCCGGCATCACCGGCTGGGCGCAGGTGAACGGCTGGCGGGGCAACACGTCGTTGCGCCGCCGCCTGGAATGTGATCTGTATTATATCTCCAACTGGTCGCTGTCGCTTGACCTGAAAATCCTTTGGATGACGCTCTGGCGAGGTTTCCGACACCCCAACGCCTATTGAAGTGTCGCCCTTGTCGACCGGTTTTGCGTCATCTGAATGGTTGTTTGATCACGTTTGCGTGCCGCGCTTCAGGAATCGAAGTCGTTACGTGACCTTGGTTTGCGCCACGCGATCGGACGCCACTCAGCGCGTCCGTAACCGCCCGGAGGACGTGCGGGTGCGAATAATTGTGTAAACGCAGATGGTATTGAGCTTGATTATTTTCTTCAAAATTATACGATTTGATTGGTAAGAAAAAGTATCCACTATCGCTTGGCAAACCCATCGAGTGCGCAGTTTTCATCCATCCATTCTGGATTGCGGCCGGGCCGTGGACCGAAAAAAAGCAAAGAAACGGTA
>Ga0214472_10001462_pt1 | contig 26518 bp, 24 predicted proteins | sample RVTome_6_FD_207662 | JGI IMG/M metagenome (GOLD analysis project Ga0214472, IMG submission 207662) | Soil microbial communities from uranium-contaminated site in the Upper Colorado River Basin, Wyoming, United States - RVT140D175 | ecosystem: Environmental > Terrestrial > Soil > Contaminated >...
GTAAGTATTCGCGCCGATTGAGTGACTCTCGGAAGCCTGAGATCTGGCAGGATATCCATAGGTTCGTCTTGACCCGTTATCGGTAAAATCCGATCATAATGTCACGCGCTCGACCGACGCCAGCGGATGCCGGTGCGATCGAGTTCCGAGGCGATCAGCCTATCAGGAGTATCCGTTGAACTCACCAACATCCCGCGTCTGCGCGCCCCACCGTGTTGCTCGCCGCTCCTGTGGAGAAACCGGCTCACGCTTCCCGCCACTTGCATCCCATCCCGCAGGACCGGTTTCTCGGTTATGCGGGATGCCGAGATAAGGTCCGATGGCAAGCGCCAGACCGTTGCCGTTCTTCGGGCGATTCAAGGACGATCCGGATCCCGACGAGACTCAAGACTGGTTGGAATCCATCGATTCCGTGCTTCGAGTACATGGCGCCGAACGCGCGCACTATTTGCTGGAGTGCATGATCGACCACGCGCGTCGCTCGGGCGCGTACTTGCCGTATAGCCCCAACACCGCCTATCTCAACACCATCCCCGTTGGGCAGCAGCCGGAGTATCCCGGTGATCGAGCAATCGAGCGGCGACTCGAGGCGTATATCCGCTGGAACGCGATGGCGATGGTTGTGCACGCCAACCGCATCAGCTCTGAATACGGCGGTCACATCGCGAGCTACGCGTCTTCGGCGACGCTCTATGAGGTCGGCTTCAATCATTTCTGGCGCGCGCCGAACGAGCGCCATGGCGGCGACCTGATCTTCTTTCAGGGTCACTCCTCACCCGGAATCTATGCGCGAGCCTATCTCGAAGGCCGCTTGACCGAGGACAACCTCAGGCACTTTCGGCAGGAGGTCGCCGGCCCCGGATTGTCGTCGTATCCGCATCCGTGGCTGATGCCGGAGTTCTGGCAGTTCCCGACGGTGTCGATGGGGCTCGGCCCCATGATGGCGATCTATCAAGCTCGCTTCCTGCGCTATCTTCAACACCGCGAGATCCTGCCGGAGCAGGATCGCAAGGTTTGGTGCTTCTTGGGCGACGGTGAAATGGATGAAGCGGAGTCCATGGGCGCGATCACGATGCCCGTTCGCGAGAAGCTCGACAACCTGATCTTCGTCATCAACTGCAACCTACAACGTCTGGATGGGCCCGTTCGCGGCAACGGCAAGATCGTGCAGGAGCTCGAAGCCGCGTTCCAAGGCGCCGGCTGGAACGTCATCAAGGTTCTCTGGGGCTCACGATGGGAACCCTTGTTGGCGAAGGACACGAACGGGTTGTTACGCAGAGTGATGGAGGAATGCGTCGACGGTGAGTATCAGAACTTCAAGGCCAAAGGGGGCGCGTACACGCGGGAGCATTTCTTCGGCAGATATCCCGAGCTCACAGCGATGGTCGCGCACATGTCCGACGACGAGATCTGGCGCTTGAATCGCGGCGGGCACGATGCGGAAAAAGTTTATGCAGCCTACCAGCAGGCCGTGAATCATACCGGCAGACCGACGGTGATCCTGGCAAAGACCGTCAAAGGCTTCGGCATGGGCGCCGCGGGCGAAGGGCAAAACATCACTCATCAGAAGAAGAAATTCGACGACGACGATCTCAAGGCCTTCCGCGACCGATTCAAGATTCCCATTTCCGACGACGCTCTCGCCGAGCTTCCGTACTACAAGCCCGCGGACGATTCGGAAGAGCTGCAGTACTTGAGGCAGCGGCGGCAGGAGCTTGGAGGTTATCTGCCGAGCCGGCGAACGCGCGCGCCGGAGGTGCAGGTGCCGGAGCTCGAGGTGTTCAAGACGCAGCTCGAGGGCAGCGGCGACCGCGAGATCTCGACGACGATGGTTCTGGTGCGCTTGTTGACCACCTTGGTTCGCGACAAGACCATCGGCGCGCGCATCGTGCCGATCGTTCCGGACGAAGCGCGGACTTTCGGCATGGAAGGGATGTTCAGGCAGGTCGGCATTTATTCCTCCGCCGGTCAGCTTTACACGCCGCAAGACGCGGACCAGCTCATGTACTACAAGGAGGATCGCCAGGGGCAGATCCTCGAGGAAGGTATCAACGAGGCCGGAGCCTTCTGTTCCTGGCTCGCAGCGGGAACGGCGTACGCGAATCACGGCGTGCAGATGATTCCCTTCTATATCTTCTATTCGATGTTCGGGTTTCAGCGCATCGGAGACTTCGCCTGGGCGGGCGGCGATCTGCAGGCGCGTGGATTCCTGATCGGCGGCACGGCGGGACGCACGACCTTGGCCGGCGAAGGCCTGCAGCATCAAGACGGACACAGCCAGCTCGTCGCTACGACGATCCCGAACTGCCGTGCCTACGACCCGTGTTTCAGCTACGAGCTTGCTGTCATCGTGCAAGACGGCCTGAGACGAATGTACGTCGACCAACAGAACATCTTCTACTACATCACCTGCATGAACGAGAACTACACGCATCCGGCGATGCCCGCCGGAGTCGAGCAGGGGATACTCAAGGGCATGTATCTGTTGCGGAGCGGCGGCCGCGGCAAGGTTCGCGTACAGCTCCTGGGTTCCGGAACGATACTGCGCGAGGTGCTACGAGCCGCCGAGGTGCTAGAGACCAAGTTCAAGATTCCGGGCGACGTTTGGAGCGTTACGAGCTTCAGCGAGCTCCGCCGTGAGGCGCTCGAGGTCGAGCGCTGGAACAATCTGCATCCCGAGGAGCCGCCGAAGCAATGCTATGTCTCCGCGTGTTTCGCCGATCACGATGCTCCCTACGTCGCCGCGACAGACTATATGAAGACCGTGCCCGACCAGATCAGGCAGTGGGTCCCCGGGCGCTATACGGTGCTCGGCACCGACGGCTTCGGCAGAAGCGATGGACGCAACGCGTTGCGGCAATTCTTCGAAGTCGATGCGCACTCCATCGTCGTCGCCGCGCTCAAGGCGCTTGCTGACGACGGCGCTCTCGATCTCGAGACCGTAACCGCAGCGATAAGAGGCTTCGGCATCGATCCCGATCGGCCGGACCCGGTAACGCTCTAGTCTTAAGCGCCGCCGGTACTCGCTGGGCATGGAAGTCGTCGTACCCGATCTTGGAGATTTTTCCGACGTCGAGGTCGTGGAGGTGCTCGTCGGCGTCGGCGACACGGTCGCCAAGGAAGATTCCCTCATCGTTTTGGAGACGGACAAGGCCTCCCTGGAGGTTCCGGCGACGCACGCGGGACAGGTGACCGAGCTCAAGGTGTCGGTAGGCGACCAGGTGTCGAGCGGCGACGTGATTCTGCTGCTCGACGCCGCCGAGACGGCGGAGCCCGCCGAGCCGCGTGAAGCGCCTGCCGCGGAAGTTAGTGCCGCGCCCGCCGGCGATGCCATCGGTGACACTGCCCCGCCGCCTGAAAGCGCCGCGCCGAGGGCCACAGAGCGCGTCGATGTGCTGGTGCCCGATCTCGGCGACTTTTCGGATGTCGAGGTCGTCGAAGTGCTCGTCAAGGTAGGCGATGCGATCCAGGCCGAGGCCCCGCTGATCGTGTTGGAAACCGACAAGGCCTCGATGGAGGTGCCCTCGACGCATGCCGGCACGATCAGCGCAATCGACGTCGCCGTCGGCGACCGCGTTTCCGGCGGCGACCGCGTGCTCGAGCTCGAGGCCGCTGCCGCACCCGAGCGCCTCAAAGCCCCCGAGTCCGCGCCTGGAAGCCGCGTTTCCGCTGAGCAGAAGCCGGCTGCCGGGCGTTCGCCGCAGCCGCGGTCGCAGATCGCGAGACAGACGGCGCCGGTAGACGAGCACGGCTTCCGTCAGGCGCATGCGAGCCCTTCGGTGCGCAAGCTCGCCCGCGAGCTCGGCGTCGATCTCGGCGCCGTAACCGGCAGCGGTGTCAAAGGACGCGTCACCGCGGACGACGTCAAGGCTTTCGTCAAGCAGATCATGCTGAGCGACGGGCGGGGCATGGCCCTGCCGGCAGTGCCGGAAGTGGATTTCGCGAGCTTCGGCCCGATCGAGACGCGGCCGCTCACGAGGATTCAAAAGATCTCGGGGCCGCGCTTGCAGGCGAGTTGGCTGAACCTGCCTCACGTCACTCAGCATGACGTCGCCGACATCACCGAGCTCGAGGAGGCTCGCCAGGAGCTCAAGGAACGGGCGGCCGAGCGGAACCTTCGCCTGACGCCACTGGCGTTCGTGGTGCGCGTTTGTGTGCGCGCGCTCGAGGAGTTTCCGTTGTTTCGGTCCTCCTTGAGCCCGGACGGCGAATCACTGATCGTCAAGAATTACTTTCATATCGGCTTTGCCGCCGACACGCCCAACGGTCTCGTGGTTCCCGTGATCAAGGATGCCGATCAGCTCGACATCTTCGGCATTGCGCAGGCTTTGGGTGCGCTTAGTGAGAAAGCCCGCTCGGGCAGGCTGAGCCCGAAGGATATTCAGGGCGCCGTGTTCACGATATCGAGCCTCGGCGGTATCGGTGGGACGTTCTTCACGCCGATTGTGAATGCGCCCGAAGTCGCCATTCTCGGCGTATCGAGGAGTCAGATGCAGCCCGTCTACGAGGGCGGCGTCTTCGTTCCGAGACTGATGCTGCCGCTGTCGCTGTCCTACGATCACCGCGTCATCGACGGAGCGCTCGCGGTGCGATTCACGACGCGCCTCGGACAGCTCTTGGGGCGCGGCCGCGAGCTCACGGAGGGGGCTCGATGAGCGATGCGCCGGGCGAGGAGCTGCGCACCAATCTGCTCGTGCTCGGAGCGGGACCCGGCGGTTACTCGGCCGCATTTCGCGCCGCGGACCTGGGCCTGGATGTGGTGCTCGTCGAGCGCTCGCCGCAGCTCGGAGGCGTCTGCCTGAACATCGGCTGCATACCTTCGAAAGCGTTGTTGCACGCGGCGCGCGTGATCGAGGAAGCGAGCGAGATGGCCGAGCGCGGCATCTCTTTCGGCAAGCCGGACATCGACATCACGCGTCTGCGCGATTGGAAGAATCAAGTCGTCGGCCGGCTCACGAACGGTCTCTCGACGATGGCGAAGCAGCGCAAGCTGCGCGTCGTGCACGGCGTCGGACGTTTCGTGTCGCCACATGAGCTTGCCGTGGAGCACGACGGCGGCCGGTCGACCGTCGCCTTCGAGCAATGCGTCATCGCCGCAGGCTCTGAGCCGGTTGTCTTGCCCGGGTTGCCGGACGACTCGCGGGTCTTGGACTCCACCGACGCGCTCGAGCTCGAAGCGCTGCCGGAGAGTCTGCTCGTCATCGGCGGTGGAATCATCGGATTGGAGATGGCCACGGTTTACGATGCGCTGGGCGTCGAGGTCAGCGTAGTCGAGTTGACTAAAACGCTGATCCCCGCCTGCGATCGCGATCTCATCCGGCCGTTGCAGAAACGCCTGGAGGCACGCTACGAAGCCATCATGCTCGGCACTCGCGTGACCGGCGTGACCACGGGCGATGACGGGCTGATCGTCAGATTCGAGGGCGAGCAGGCGCCCGCGGCGCCGCGCCGTTACGATCGCGTGCTCGTCGCGGTGGGGCGCCGCGCGAACGGCGATCTCATCGGCGCCGATGCGGCCGGCGTCGAAGTGAGCGAGCGCGGCCTGATTCGCGTCGACAGGCAAATGCGGACGAACGTGCCGCACATTTTCGCGATCGGGGACATCGTCGGGGAACCGATGCTCGCGCATAAGGCGAGCCACGAGGGCAAGGTCGCGGCCGAGGTTGCCGCCGGCGAGAAAAGCTATTTCGACGCGCGCGTGATCCCGTCGGTTGCCTACACCGATCCCGAAGTCGCCTGGGTAGGTGTCACCGAGCAGCAGGCGAAGAGCGAGAATGTGGCCTTCGTCAAAGGCACGTTCCCATGGTCGGCGAGCGGGCGCTCGTTGTCGCTCGGCCGTTCCGACGGGTTTACCAAGCTCCTGTTCGACAAGGACTCGAGGCGCCTGATCGGTGCCGGCATCGTCGGCATCAACGCGGGTGATCTCATCGCCGAGGTGGCGCTTGCGATCGAGATGGGCAGCGATGCGGCGGACATCGGGCTCACGGTTCATCCGCACCCGACCCTGTCAGAGACGGTCGCTTTCGCCGCCGAAGCTGTCGAAGGCACGATCACGGATCTGTACTTGCCGAAGCCGCGAAGCGGTGGCTAGCGGCTGGAGCGCGTCAAGCGGTCTTTTGCGGATACTCGCACAGGTCGGCGATCACGCAGGCGGCGCAATCGGGCTTCCTGGCCTTGCAGACGTAGCGGCCGTGCAGAATCAGCCAATGATGAGCGTGTTTCTTGAACTCCTGGGGTGTGAATTTTTGTAGGCCGCGCTCCACCTCCAGCGGCGTCCTGCCGGGTGCCAGGCCCGTGCGGTTGGCGAGCCGGAAGATGTGTGTGTCCACCGCGATCGTCGGTTGCCCGAAAGCGGTGTTCAGGATGACGTTGGCGGTCTTTCGGCCGACGCCCGGTAGCGCCTCCAGAGCTTCGCGGTCTTCGGGCACCGCTCCGGCGTGCTGCTCCACGAGTATTCGTGAAGTCTCGATGAGATTGCGGGCCTTGCTGTTATAGAGGCCGATCGTGCGAATGTAGGGCTTGAGGTTTTTCTCGCCGAGATCGAGCATCGCCTGCGGAGTAGCGGCGACTTCGAATAGTTTCGCCGTCGCCTTGTTGACGCTGACGTCGGTTGCCTGGGCGGATAGCATCACCGCGCACAGCAGCTCGAAAGTCGAGCCGTACTCGAGCTCCGTCGTTGGCTCGGGGTTCTGCGCGGCGAGTCGCTCGTAGATCTTGCGACGCTTGCTGGCGTTCATGCGGTGCTCGAATCCGCGGCGCGCTCGGGGGCTTTTTCGGCTTGCGGGGCTCTGTGCCGCGCGTCCAGGTGATTCTTCAGGGCGACCAGCGCGGCCAGGGCGAAGAAAGCGCCCGGCGGCAGGATCATCACCAGCATACCGTCGAACGGCAGGTTCAACGGGCCCGGTACGCTGGTGCCTCCGAGCAGGAGATCGAGGCTTGAGAACAGCCTGCCCGTGCCGATGATCTCCCGGATGGTTCCGAGCACGGCCAGCACGGCAGCAAAGCCCAGGCCGGTGCTCAAACCCGCGAGCATCGACTGGCCGACCGGCCGTTTGCTGGCGACGACCTCGGCCTGCGCGAGAATGGCGCAGTTCGTCACGATCAACGGAATGAACAAGCCCAGTGTTTCGTGCAGCTCATGAAAATAGGCGTTGCTGAGCAGATCCACGACGGTGACGAGCGATGCGATGATGAGCACGAAGACGAGGATCCTGACGGCCGGCAGGAGCCAGCGGCGCGTCAGCGATACGGTGAAATTGGAAGCGACGATGACCGCCGTCGTCGCGAGACCCAAAGCGAGCCCGTTGACGAGGCTGGTCGTTATCGCGAGCAGCGGGCAGATGCCGAGCAACTGCACCAGCGCGGCGTTGTTGCGCCACAGTCCCTCGGACACCAAGCTCGGCACCGGAGCGCTCATCGCACGACCTCCCGGTCGTCCGCCGCCGTCATTGGAGCGCGAAGGCGGGGACATTGGTGCTCGAGGGAGTTCAAAAGTCGACTGAGAGTGCCAATGTCCTCGACTTCGCGCCGTGCGGCGTCGCCCGATGCGAAAGGCGGTCTACTCATTCGTGCCTGCATCGCCGTCGAGCTCGGCCGAGAACAGCTCGTCCTTGTGGTCGCGGAAATAGATCAAGGTGTCCCGCACCGCCTCGATCACCGCCGTCGGCGTCACGGTCGCCCCGGTGATCGAATCGAACTCGCCGCCGTGCTTGGAAATGGCCCAATCCGCGGGTGCGGGATCCGCCAGGCTGGCGCCGCGGAATCCCTCGATCCAGGCCGATTTGCCGATCTCGATCGCGTCACCTAGCCCGGGGGTCTCGCGGTGGCTCAAGACGCGAACGCCCGTCAAGCTCCCATCGGCCGCCACGCCGACGAGTAGTTGGATCGGTCCGCTGTAGCCTCGCGGGGCAACCGTCGCGAACAGCGCCGCGACGGGCCGTCCGCGCAGTGAGGCGACGAAGACCTCCACGCGCCCGCTGGTACCGAGCAAGTCGGGCGCGACGACGAGCCGCCGGCTCGCTTCGAGGTCGTTGTCGTGGCTCGCGGGGTCGATGACCTGATGCAGCGTGTCGCGGAGCCGGGCGCGCCGGTTTTCCTCGATGCGCTCGCGGCTCAGCTCGTGGCTGACGCTGATCAAGAGGCCTGCGATCGCCGTGACGACGACCACGAGCGCCAACGCGGCCGCATTGCTCGGCCTATCTGCCATAGATTCTCGGTTGTGTATAACGGTCGAGGATCGGTACGGACGCGTTCATGAGCAATACTGCGAAGGCGAGCCCGTCGGGGTAGCCGCCCCAGGTTCGTATGCCGTAGGTCAATGCGCCGATCCCGGCACCGTAAATCAGCCTGCCCTTGCTCGTCGCCGCGGCCGAAACGGGATCCGTGGCGATGAAAAACGCGCCCAGCAAAGTGGCGCCGCTGAACAGATGAAAAACGGGGGAAAGGTAGCGACTCGTGTCGATCAAATGCAGTAGTGCCGCCGGAATCAAGAGGCCTGCGAGAACCGCCACGGGAATATGCCAACGAATGATGCGCCAGTGAAGCAACAGCAAGCCTCCGGCGGCGATCGATACGTTGATCCATTGCCAGCCTCGGCTGCCCAAGTCGCCGAACATCGGGCCGACGCGTATCTCCTCGATGGTGCGCATGTTGGCGAGCTCTTGCTTGACGACGTCGAGCGCCGTCGCCTGCGTGACGGCGTCGACGCTCATGCCCTCCGGCAGGCGTCCGCCGAAGGCGTAGGCGAGATGACCGACGAGGCCGAGCTCGGCATGGCCGCCAGGCGGCAGCCACTGCGTCATCTCCGCCGGGAAGGACAAGAGCACGGTGACGTAGCCGACCATCGCGGGGTTGAAGACATTGGCGCCGAGACCACCGAAAAGTTGCTTGCCGATCACGACTGCGACCACTACGGCCAGTGCGGTCAGCCACCACGGCGCCAGCGGCGGCAGCGCGAAGACGATCAGCACGGCGGTGACGATCGCGCTGCCGTCGGTCAGGCCGTGCCTGAGATCGCGCGCGCGCGCCCTGAGCATGAGCGCCTCGCCGAGCAACGCCGCAGGCAGGGCGACCATGAGGTTGACGGCGATACCCGGGCCGAAATTCCAGCAGTAGACCGCGAATGCGGGCAGGAGCGCGTAAAGCACGCGGCGCATGACTATCGGCACGGCCGTGACGGGCTTTGCGTGGGGAGCCGGGTTGAGCGGAAACACCATGATCACTCCGGCTCATCGGGGCTTCGCTTGCGACCGCGCGCCCGCTCGACCGCGGCCGACAACGCCGCGCGGCGCGAGGCCTCGTCGCCGGCGAGGCGCGCCTTGAGCTCATCCTGCTCGTGCCTTGCGGCATCGGCCTCACGCAGCTGGCGATCCTTGCGGCGCAGATAGCGCTCATCGGCAGCGTCGGCAAGCCGCGCGTGCGCGCGATGCTCGGCGAGCTCGATCTTGGCGGCGCGGAATCGCGCCGTCAGGAGGATATGGCTAGGGCAAACGACGTCGCAGCAGCCGCACTCGATGCAGTCCACAAGCCCCAGCGCCGTCAGCCGCTCGAAACGCCGGCCCGTGGCGGCGCGCAACAGCTCTTGGGGCAGGAGCCGGGCGGGACAGGCGGCGGCACACTCGCCGCAGCGGATACAAGGCCATTCGGTGGTGTCGTCGCGGACGTCTTCCGCCGTCAGCGCGACGACGCAGTTCGTGGACTTGGTGATCGGAATGTCGGCAGTCGGTAATGAGTAGCCCATCATGTTGCCGCCGAGGATCAGCCGGGACGCACGTTCGTTGAGCCCGCCGCAATGCGCGAGCAGATCGCCGATCAGGGCGCCGATGGGTGCGTGCACGTTTTGCGGCGCTTCTACGCCGCGACCGGTCACGGTAACGATGCGCGAAAGCAGCGGCTGCCCGCTCGCAACGAAGTTCGCGAGCGCATGCGCGGTGCCGACGTTCTGGCAAACCACGCCAATGTCGATCGGATGGCCGCCGCTCGGCACCTCGAGCCCGAGCAGCATCTCGACGAGCTGACGCTCGCCGCCGGCCGGATAGATCGTCGGAATCGCGACCATCGTGAAGCGCTCGTCGGCGAACCGCCTTACGGCATCGGCCATCGTTTCAAGCGCTCGGATCTTGTCGCGCTCGATGGCGACGATGCAACGCGAGGCGCAGGCGATCTCCAACATGATCGCTGCTCCCGCGAGTATCGAGTCGGGCGTCTCGCGCATGAGCATGTCGTCGCAGCTGATGTAGGGCTCGCATTCGGCGCCGTTGAGGATCAGCGTCTCGCAAGCCCGGTCGCAGCCGAGCTTGTCGGCGGTCGGGAAGGCTGCGCCGCCGAGGCCGACGATGCCGGCGCGGCGGATCGCCGCGAGTCTGCCGGCCCGGTCGCCGGGCCAATGATCGGCGCCTGGCGCGGATGCCGGGCCCGGCTCGGGGTCCGTGTCGATGACGACGCAATCCGCGACGACCAGCCGGCTGCCGGTGGGCACCGGACGCTGCTCCAAGGCGTGCACGCGTCCGCAAGCCGAGGCGTGCACGGCGGCGCCAAGCGTCGCGGTCGGCACGCCGATGAGCTGACCGCGCTCGACGCGCTCGCCCGGCGTGACACAAGCCATTGCCGGCGCGCCCGACTGCTGCTGCATCGAGATGCACAGGCGCTTGGGGATCGTCAGCCGGCTGGCCGCCGCGCCCGTCGAGAGCGCCTTATAGGGTCTTAGCGGCAGCCCGCCGGTGAACTTGCGGTGGATCTTGACGCGCTCAGGCATGGCGCGGCCGCATGACGATGCAATCGACCGGGCAGGGCGCCAGGCAGCGCTCGCAGCCCGTGCACGCGCTCGCGATGATCGTGTGCAGCATTTGCGGGATGCCGATGATGGCGTCGACTGGGCAGGCGCGCGCGCAGAGATTGCAGCCGATACAGGCGTCCTCGTCGATGTGCGCGACCCGTTCCATGCTCGCCCGTCCGCGCTCGGCCGCAAGTGCGAGCGGCTCCGCGCCGAGCAGCTCGGCGAGCTGTCGAATCGTCTCTTCGCCGCCGGGGGGGCAGAGATTGATCGAGGCCGTGCCGGCCACCAGCGCTTGCGCGTAGGGCCGGCAGCCGTCGTAGCCGCATTGGCCGCAGTGTATGCGAGGCAGGATCCGCTCGACGCGCTCGACAGCTGTGTTTTCCCGAGACGCGAGCATGCGATCGCCGAGGAGCAACACCGACGCGAGCCCCACGGCAAGACCCAAGAGCGTGAGCGTGCCACTCAGCATCACAGCCTGCCCAGGCCGTTGAATCCGTAAAAAGCCAGCGACATGATCCCGGCCGTGATCAAGGTGATCGGCACGCCCTTGAACGGCCGCGGAATGTCGGCCTCCTCGAGGCGCTCGCGGATCCCGCCGAGCAAGGCGAGCACGAGGCCGAACCCGAGGGCGGCGCCGGCTCCGAAGAACAGCGCTTCCAAGAGGCTGTGATTCTGCCGTGAATTGAGCAGCGCCACGCCGAGCACCGCGCAGTTGCTGGCGATCAGCGGAATATACAGACCCAGCAGCCGGTAGAGCAGCGGCGAGGCGCGGCGCAACACCAGCTCCGTGAGCTGCACCGCCGCGCCGATGACCAGAATGAAAGCGACGAGCCTGAGATACTCGAGCCCGAGCGGAGCCAGCAGGAAGCGCTCGATCAAGTAGCTCGAGCCGGAAGCGAGCGTCAGCACCAACCCGGTCGCCAAGGCCATCCCGGCGGCGCCCTCGAGCCGTCTGGACGCGCCGAGAAACGGGCAAAGCCCGAGAAACTGAACGAGAACGAAATTGTTGACCAGGGCTGCGGCGACGATGATGAGCGCTAGCTCCGTCATACGGCTACGTGACCTTCATCCCCGGCTTTGCGCCGTCGTCCGGGCTCAGCAAGAAGATTTCTCCGGCCCCGGATCCGGCGGCCAGGATCATTCCTTGCGAAACCCCGAAGCGTATCTTGCGTGGCTTGAGATTCGCGACCACGATCACGAGCCGACCTTCGAGGTCCTTGGGCTCGTAGGCGGAACGAATGCCGGAAAACACCTGTCTGGTCTCGCCGCCGACGTCGAGGGTCAGCTTGAGGAGCTTGTCGGCGCCGTCGACATAGCTCGCCTCGACGACGGCGGCGACGCGCAGATCGACACGCAAGAAAGCGTCGATGTCGATCTCGATTTCGTCTGCCGTCTTGGTCGCCGCGGGCGATGCGCCGGCGTGCGCGCCGCGCGTCTCTTCGAGCATCGCTTCGATCTCCTCTTGATCGACTCGTTCCAGCAGGCTCCTGAATTCATTGATCTTCGCGCCAAGCAGCGGCGCGCCGGCATCTTGCCAGCAGAGCGGCTGCACGCCGAGGAAAGCCTCGGAGCGGCTCGCCAGATCGGGAACGACGGGCTTGAGATAGGTGATGAGCGATCGAAACAAGTTGAGGCCCAGAGTGCAGATCGCCACGACCTCTCGACCCCCGCTTGCGTTTCTGGCCATGACCCATGGCTTCTTCTCGTCGATGTACTGATTCGCGCGGTCCGCCAATGCCATGATACGTCGAATCGCCTTGGAATAGTTCAAGCTCTCGAAGTCCTCGGCGATCGATCGGCCCTCGTCGGCGAACGCCTCGAACAAGCGTGTGTCGGGCAACGCTTCGGCGAGCACACCGCCGCCGAGCCTGTGAACGAATCCCGCGCAGCGGCTTGCGATATTGACGACTTTGCCGACGAGGTCGGCGTTGATTCGCGCGACGAAATCGGCGAAGTTCAGGTCGAGATCGTCGGGCGAGGGCCCGAGCTTGGCCGCGAAGTAGTAGCGCAGGCAATCGGGGTTCAGGTGCCTGGCGTAGGTCGAGGCCATGATGAAGGTGCCCCTGGATTTCGACATCTTCTGGCCGTCGACCGTAAGAAATCCGTGCACGAACACGCCCGAGGGCTTGCGGTAACCCGCGCCGCTCAGCACGGCCGGCCAGAACAAGGTGTGGAAATACACGATGTCCTTGCCGATGAAATGATAGAGCTCGGTGCTCGAGTCGCCACCCCAGAAGCTCTCGAAATCCTCGCCGCTGCGCCGGCACCAGTTCAGGAAGCTCGCCATGTAGCCGATCGGCGCGTCGAACCACACGTAGAAGTATTTGCCCGGCTCGCCCGGGATCTCGAAGCCGAAGTAGGGCTCGTCTCTCGAGATATCCCAATCCTTGAGTCCCGCCTCGAACCACTCATCGAGCTTGCGCACCAGGCCTTCGTCGACGTGATCCGCGACCCAGGCGCGAAGCTCGGTCTCGAAATCTCCGAGGCGAAAGAAGAAATGCTCGGATTCGCGCACCGAGGGCCTGGTGCCCGAGACCACCGATACCGGATCCTCGAGATCGAGGGGCGTGTAGGTCGCACCGCAGTTCTCGCAGGAATCGCCGTATTGATCGGGGGCCTTGCACACCGGGCAGGCGCCGCGGACATAGCGGTCCGGTAAGAACATCTGCTTCTGCTCGTCGTAGGCCTGCTCTATCGTTCGCCGCGCGATGTGCCCGGCTGCGAGCAGTCGCGCATAGATCTCGCCGGTTAGCTCCCGATTCTCCGGGGAATGAGTGGTCAGGTAGTTGTCCACGCTGATATGGAAGCGCTCGAAGTCCAGGCGGTGGTCCTCGGCGATCTCCGCGACCAGCCTTTCAGGGCTCACGCCCGCGGCTTCCGCGCGAAGCATCGTCGGCGTGCCGTGGGCGTCGCTGGCGCAGACGTAGATGCAGCGATGGCCGCGCATGCGCTGGTAACGCACCCAGACGTCGGTCTGGGTGTATTCCACCAAGTGTCCCAGATGCAGCGGCGCGTTGGCGTAGGGCAGGGCGCTGGTGACGAGTATGGTTCGTTTCTGTTCCAAGAGTTGACCGCTCCGCGAAGCGCGAGGTCGGGGCGACTGGGTTCCGAGGCTCACGGCGGGCGCCGGCCCGCGGCGGAATTATGCCATCCCGCGTGCGTGGATGCTGCTCAGGCGATTTCTTTGACTTGCTCGAACTTACTCTTGTCGAAGGCCTGCATATAGGCCTCGTTACCGGAGATGGCCTGACGATCGAACAGGTCTTTGAGCGCGCCGTCCATGGTCCGCATGCCCATGCTGCCGCCGGATTGCATGACGTTTTCGAGCTGCTCCAGCTTCCCTTGGCGGATGAGGTTCGAGACCGCGGACGTGTTGACGAGGATCTCCAGGGCGGCGACTCGTCCGGAGCCGTCCTTTTTCCTGGCGAGCTGCTGCGAGATCACGCCACGCAGCGACGTCGACAGCATATTACGGACGTGATCCTGCTTGTCGGATGGGAAGATGTTGATGACGCGATCGATCGTCGCGGCCGCGCCATTCGTGTGCAGCGTGCCCATGACGAGGATGCCCATCTCAGCTGCGGTCATGGCGATGCTCATCGTCTCGAGGTCGCGTAGCTCGCCCACGAGAATGACGTCGGGATCCTCGCGCAATGCGGAATGCAGCGCATCGCCGAAAGTTTGGGTGTGGACGCCGATCTCGCGCTGGCTGATCAGGCAGTGCTGCCGCTTGTGCACGAACTCGATCGGATCTTCGATCGTGAGAATATGGCCTTTGACGCGCTGGTTGATCGCGTCGATCATTGCGGCCAGCGTGGTCGTCTTGCCCGAGCCCGTCTTGCCGGTGACCAGAATCATCCCTTTGTTCGCGCGTGTGAAATCCCGCACGGATTTCGGCATGCCGAGGTCATCGAGCGTATACGCCTTTGCGGGAATGCCCCTGAACACCGCGCCGATGCCGTTGAGATGGCGGAATACGTTGACTCTGAATCGCGCCAGGTCGGCGATTGCGTGGGCGAAATCGGCGGAATCATGCGTCTCGAACTGCCTCTTGTTGGCGGGCGGTATGATCGCGTAGAGCGCTTCTCTGAGCTCCTCCCCGTCAAGCACCTGATTCTGCAGGGTGATGAGATCGCCGTGCACGCGCATGCGCGGAGGGTCACCCGCGATCAGGTGCAGGTCCGAGCCTTTGCGCAGCGTCATGCTGCGGAGAAAGCCTTCGATCATGCTCACGAGACGATCTCGACGCTCGGAAGAATGGTGGTATCAGTCACGAAGCGCTCGAACTTCTTGCCGTCCGTCGCGAAGCGGTAGGCGTCGTCGGGATCCACGAGCTTCTTGTTGATCGCATCCAGCAACGCCTGATCCATGAGCTGCATGCCGAGATCCCTGCCGGTCTGGAGTTGCGCCGGTATCTGGTGGGTCTGCTCCGTCGTGATGAGCTTGGAAATCGCCCGGGTCATGACCAGGATCTCGAGCACCGCCCGGCGGCCGCGGCTGTCGGTGGTCTTGACGAGGTTCTGCGTAACGACCGCGTGGAGACTGTGCGACAGGAAGCTCTTGGTCTGCTCCCGCTGATCGGCCGGCAATGCGTCGATGATGCGGTCGATGGACTTCACCGCGCTCGTAGTATGCAGCGTGCCGAGCACGAGGTGGCCGGTTTCGGCCGCCGTCATCGCCATGCCGATGGTCTCGCTGTCGCGCAGCTCGCCTACCAGGATGACGTCGGGATCCTCGCGCAACGCGGCGCGCACGCCTTCGGCGAAGCTCGGAATGTGCGTGCCGAGCTCACGCTGCACAACTTGCGAGCGCTTGCTGGTGTGCACGAACTCGATCGGATCCTCGAGGCTGATGATGTTGAGGCTGCGCGAGGAGTTCAGATGATCGATCATCGAAGCCAGGGTCGTGGATTTTCCGGTGCCGGTGGATCCCGTGATAAGCACCATGCCCTGATGCAGGTCGCAGAACTTGGAGATGATCGGAGGCAGGCCGAGGCTCTCCATGCTCGGGATCTGGCTCGGAATGTTCCTGAAAGTCGCGCCGACGCCGGTATCCTTGCGATAGACGTTCACGCGGAAGCGGCCGCTGTCGCTGCCGACATAGGAAAAATCCAGGTCCTGCCCCCGCGCGAAGCGTTCCTTCTGCGCCTCGGTGAGGATCTCGGCGACGTAGTCTTCGAGCTCGGTCGCCCCGAGTTCGCGGAACTTGATCGGCATGAGATCGCCGTGCAGGCGCAACATCGGCGGCACGCCGACGGCGAGGTGCACGTCCGAGCAACCCTGGGCCAAGCCGAGTTTCAAAAACGCATCGATTCTAGCCATGAGACGGGTTCTAGCTCAGCTTTGCGGCGGCGCTCTGAAGCGCTTCTTTGAATTGTTCCATGGAAGCATACCGCTTCATCTTGTCGACGGACATGGCTTTCTGCACAATTTCGCTGAGCTCGGCGGGGACTGCGTCGTTGACCTCTGAGAGCGCCGGCGCTTTGCCTTGGACGTGCTGGTACATGACCGACATATGGTCGCCGCGCGTGTAGGGGGGATCGCCGCAGAGCATCTCGTAGAGAATGACGCCGAGGCTGTAGACATCGGCGCGCTCGTCGACTTTCTTGCCGAGGATCTGCTCGGGCGCCATGTACTTCGGCGAACCGATCACATAACCCGTTTTGGTGAGCTGGGTGTCGCCGTGGCTGGCGGCCGCCGCGACGCCGAAGTCGACGATTTTCAGCAGGCCGTCGTCGTTGATCAGAATGTTCGCGGGCTTGAGATCCCGGTGGATGATGCCTTGATGGTGCGCGATCTGCATCCCGGTGCAGATATCGGAAGCGAAGGAGAGCGCCTTCTTCGGATTCATCGGCTTCTCTTTGGCGATCTCCGCGCCCAGCGTATGCGAAGGAAAATATTCCATCGAGATCGCATAGGCGCCGCATATCGACAGGAAGTCATAGATTCTGATGACGTTCTTGTGGGTGATCTTGCGTGAATACCGCAGCTCGTGGACGAAGCGTTTCATCATCTCCTCGTCCGAAGACACGTTGGGATTCAAGAATTTCAGAATGAGTCGGTCGTCGACGACGGTATCCTCGACGAGCACGACGGTGCCGAAGGCGCCCTTGCCGATCTTCTGAATGAACTTGTAGCGGCTCTCGATCATGTCGCCGTTCCGCAGGGCGTTGATGTCGAGCGCGGTCGTCTCCGGCCGACCGACTTGCGGGGCCGCGGCCGCGACCGCAGCGGGCGGCGTGTCGATGAGCAGCGTTCGGACCTGCGAGTCCGAGGTGGACGGTGGCGGCGCCGCGGGCGCAGTCGCCGCCGATTGCACCTCGCCGGTAGCGCCGAGCTGCCCTTCGAGCTTCTTGATCGCCTTGGCGGCGATGTTGGCGAGCGTCTGATCGGTGGCGTCGAGATGCTGGCGAATGAGAGCGCTGACGGTATCGGCGTTGCGTTCGCCGGCGAGATTCGCGGCGGCCTCGATGGCGGCGGCCTTGAGCTGCTTGTCCTGACTCTTCAAATACGGAAGCACCTTGCCGATGACCTTGTGATCGCCGAGCTGGCCGAGAGCGCGCAGCGCCGTCGGCGCCGACTTACCGCCGCGTTCGAGCATTGCGACCAGCGCCGGCACGGCCTTGGAGTCGCCGATCTGCGCCAACGCGTCGGCGGCGCGCTCGCTGACCCACCAGTCCTGGTCGGCGGTCGCCTTGATCAGATGCTCGACGGCGCGCTTGTCCTTGCAGGTGTTGAGAATCTCGATCGCGGCGCGGCGAATGTCCTCGTTCTCGTCCCTGATGAGCTCGAGCACCGCGTCGACCACGCGCGGACCGCCGATGCGGGCGAGCGCGTCCGAGGCGCGCGCCCGGACCCACCAGTCGGCATCCGCCACGGCCTCGAGCAGGTACTTGATACTGTTGGTATTGCCGATCTCGTTGAGGACCTCGACGGCGGCCCGCCTTGAAAACTCGTTCTCGTCCTTCAACGCCGGCAACAGATATTTCACGGTCTCGGGATGATTGATCTTGATGATGACGTCGATCGCCTTGTTCATGACCTCGACGTCCGGGTCCAGCAGCACGCCGCAGACCAATTCGATATCGGCCTGGCCGTTGAGCCTCGCGAGCCCGTTCAATGCTGCCTGGCGAACGAGCTTGTTGCTGTCCTTGAGCTGGCCCTGAATCGCCTTGCTGACGTTGTCGCCGCCGAACTTGGCCAGCAAGTTGATGATATGCATGCGAACGACCGGATCCTTGCCCTCCATGCGGGAGATCAGCTCCGGTACGAGATCCGCGCCGGCGGTTTCCTCGACGAGCCGGAAAACGGCGGTCTTCTCGCTCGGCTGGAGAAAATAGACCTGGCCGAGGAGTTGGCGGACGTTGAGGCGGTCCTTGTGAACCGACAGGATCTCGACGATGGCTGATTTGGAGTACTCGTCCTCGGCGAGCAGGTCGACCAGCCGGTTGGGGTTAAAACGGCGGCTCGAAGACAGCGCCCAGGCTGTTCCGGAAACCGTCCTCGGGTCGGAGTCCGCGAGGCCGCGCGCGACCAGCGGCAGGGTCTTGTCGTCCACGAGGGTGCTGAGCACATCTACGAACTCGACCGTCTGGCGCTTATCCGCGCGCGCCAGCGCCTGATGAATCTTCGGAATGGCGGCCGGGCCGAGCTTGCCCAGCTTGGTAAAGGCCTTCTTCGCCGAAATGGAACTCGGATCAGCTTCACTGGTGATCTGGGCGATGAGCCGATCAGCTTGTAGCGCAGTGATGAAGTTCATAGAAAATCCAAGCGCCGGGCTCTGCTCCAGCCGCCTTGGGGGGCAGAGGATCCGACATAATAAGCCTCCGAGTGCGGGCCAATTATGCCACACGCATTTGGCGAAAACGGTACGCGCCTCACAGGTTTAGCGCCTGCAGCCGTGGGCCGCGGCGGCCCCTTCGACCCCGAATGCATGAGTTACAATTCCGACTCGCTTGCCATAAGGACCGACAGAATGCCGCAGGCCACCGCCGACCAGCTTCGAGCTCACCTCGCGGAGTTCATCGTGCCTCATACGGGCGCGCCTCTGGGCGGCGGCGGCACCGCGTTCGAAATCTCGGAAGACCCCGAGGGGTTTCGGGTGAGCGTGACACTGGGCTTCCCCGCGGCTCGCTCCAAAACGGCGCTCGCCGACGCGCTGCAGCAGCACTGCGCGGCGATGTCGCTGCCGCGAGGTGTGAGATTCAGCGTCGTCTCCAAGATCGAGTCTCATGCCGTTCAGCACGGGCTCAAGCCGCTTTCGGGCGTGAGCAATCTCGTGGCGGTCGCCTCGGGCAAAGGCGGCGTCGGTAAATCGACCGTTGCCGTCAACTTGAGCGTCGCCCTGGCGCAGGAAGGCGCGCGCGTGGGCCTGCTCGACGCGGACATCTATGGCCCGAGTCAGCCGCGCATGCTCGGGCTTGCCGGTCAACGCCCTGAAACCAAGGACGGCAAGACGCTCGAGCCGTTGCCGGCGCACGGCATCCATGCGATGTCGATCGGTTTCCTCGTCGACGAGCGTCAGCCCATGGCCTGGCGCGGGCCGATGGTCACGTCGGCGCTGACGCAACTGCTGAGCGACACGCGCTGGCGCGACCTCGATTACCTGATCATCGACATGCCGCCCGGGACCGGAGACATCCAGCTCACATTGTCCCAGCGGGTCCCGGTCAGCGGAGCGATCATCGTGACCACGCCGCAGGAAGTGGCCCTGGCGGATGCGCGCAAGGGACTCGCGATGTTTCAGAAAGTCAGCGTGCCCATTCTGGGCATCATCGAGAACATGAGCACGCATATCTGCTCGAGCTGCGGTCATGAGGAAGCCATCTTCGGTCGATCGGGCGGCGAGCGGCTTGCGGGCGAATACGGTGTGCCGTTGCTCGGCACGCTGCCGCTCAACGCACTGATCCACGAGCACAGCGACCGCGGCATCCCGAGCGTTGCGGCGGAGCCCGACGGCGACCTCGCACAGCGCTACCGGGAGATCGCGTTGCGCGCCGCCGGGGCGTTGGCCGCCGCGAGCAAGGATTACAGCCGGCTGTTCCCCAAGATCACCGTCGAGGATTCAGGATGAGCATCAAGTCGGACCGCTGGATCCGGCAGATGGCGGAGCAGCAAGGCATGATCGAGCCTTTCGAGCGTGGCCAGGTACGCCAAATGAACGGCCACCGCGTGATTTCCTTCGGCACTTCGAGCTACGGTTATGACGTGCGCTGCGCCGCCGACTTCAAGGTTTTCACCAACATCAACTCGGCGATCGTGGATCCGAAGCTGTTCGACGAATCAAGCTTCGTCGACAAGCAATCCGACGTCTGTATCATTCCGCCGAATTCCTTCGCGCTGGCGAGGACGGTTGAGTACTTCCGGATTCCTCGCAACGTGTTGACGATCTGTCTCGGCAAATCGACCTACGCACGCTGCGGGATCATCGTGAACGTGACGCCCCTGGAGCCGGAATGGGAGGGCCACGTGACGCTCGAGTTCTCGAACACGACGCCGCTGCCGGCGAAGATCTACGCCAACGAGGGCGTCGCGCAGATGATCTTCTTCGAGTCGGACGAAACCTGCGAGACGAGCTATCGCGACCGCGACGGCAAGTACCAGGGCCAGCGCGGCGTCACCTTACCCAAGACGTAGTCGGATACGCTGCCTGGCCGTCGCACGGGAGCCGGCGGCTAGGGAGTGTCGAGCCACTCGACGGACTCGAGCGCGAACGCGACCGGCGCGCGGTCCTCGCGGAGCTGCTCGATGCGGATCGGCAGGTAGTGGAGCTCCGGCGCGGCCCAGAAGACCGTCCGCCGCGAAGAGCTCTCACGCTGCTGCACGACCTTGACTGCGGCCAGCTCGCCGAGCGGTGTCGTCAGCAATTCGCGGCCTTCCGTGACGTAGGTATATTCGCGGATCACATCGGGATCGGCGAGCCGGTAGCGACCGTCGTGGCGGTCGCGGGCGAGGTCGCGCATCAGTGCGACGCGGGCGCTGCCTCGATCGAGCGCTCCGGCGGGCAGCGGCGCGCGGCTCGACTCGCCCGCGCGCGTGATCACCGCGACCGCGGCGCCCCAGTCGAATTCCACTTTGAGATTGCGACGGCCGCGCCGGCTGCCGTCCTCGTAAGAGAACGACAGCGGCTTGATCTCGCCGCCGTCGACGATGAACTCGCTGGTCTCGATCACGGGCCGCGGCGTCAGCCAGCGCAGCAGGCCGTCGAACTCGGAGCTCGAGGTGAATCGATACCGTTGCCGCGCCCGGTCATGCTCCACGCTGAACTCGGAGCGGCCGACCTGCCGGTCGCCGTTCCATAGCGAGTAGACGGCGCGGTAGGCGTGCACCGGAGCCGCCGGCGCTTGCGCAATCGCGGGCAGGGCCGCGAGCATCAAGCCGACCAGCAAAGCTCTTGGGATCGCGTGCTGGCGCATGATCAGTCGTCCTCGATCACGACGGGTGTCCGCAACGGTTGCCGGTCGAGCATGGCGACTCCGTCCTCGAGCTTCAAGCGGCCGGCGGCGAACCATTCCACCGCGCGGCCCAGAATGATGTATTCGCCTTCGTGAACGCGGGCTGAAAGCGTCTGCTCCGTGTCCGACGGGCGAATCTCTATGCGGTACTGTAATACCGACGGTCCGCTGTCGAGCTCTGTGGTGACGAAATGGACCGTGGCGCCGTGCGCACGCTCTCTTGCGGCAAGCGCGCGGCGGTGCGTATCCAGGCCTTTGTACTTCGGCAGCAACGACGGGTGAATGTTCAGCGTTCGATCGCTGAAGCGCGCGATGAAGGACGGGCTCAAGATGCGCATGAAGCCTGCGAGCACGACGAGGCCGGGCGCGTGGCGTTCGATCGCATCGGCGAGCGCCGCATCGAAGGCAGCGCGGTCGGCATGGGCGCGCGGATCGACGTGCTCAGCCGCGATGCCCGCCGCAGCAGCTCGCTCCAGGCCTTTCGCGCCGCGCTTGTCGCTCAGGACCGCCCGAATGTCGATATCGAGGCGGCCTGCGTGCTGCGCGTCGATGAGCGCTTGGAGGTTCGTGCCTTCTCCCGAGATCAGCACGACGATTGGGAGCCTGCCGGCGGAGGTCAATCGACGCGAACTCCGTTGCTCGGGTCGTTCATGATCTCGCCGACCGGCCATGCGGGCTCGCCGCTCGCGCTCAGGCTCGCGAGCGCCTGCTCGACGTCCGCCGGGTCGACGACCGCGATCATGCCGAGGCCGCAGTTGAAGGTTCGTAACATCTCTCGCGGCGCGACGCCGGCCTGCTCGAGCCAGTCGAACACCGCCACCCTCGGCCAGGCGCTGCGTTGCAATCGTGCGCCGAGGCCCATAGGCAGCACGCGCGGGATGTTCTCCAGCAGGCCGCCGCCGGTGATGTGCGACAAGCCTTTGACCGGGACCTCCTCAAGCAGACGGAGGACCGCGCGCGCGTATATCCGCGTCGGCTCGAGCAACAGCTCGATGAGCCGCCGGCCGGCAAGCTCGATGCCTTCCGGCTCGTGCGTTCTCCGCAAGACCTTGCGGATGAGCGAGAAGCCGTTCGAATGCGGTCCCGACGAGGCGATGCCGATGAGCCGATCGCCGGCGCGAATGCGCGTGCCGTCGATGAGGCGCTCCCGCTCGACGACGCCGACGCAAAAACCGGCGAGATCGTAGTCGCCCGCGGCATGCGCGCCGGGGTGCTCGGCGGTTTCTCCGCCGAGCAGGGCGGCGCCCGCGATCTCGCAGCCTTTGGCGATGCCGGAAATGACGCGCGCGGCGGTGTCCACGTCGAGCCGCGGAGTCGCGTAGTAATCCAGGAAGAACAGCGGCTCGGCACCCTGGACGATGACGTCGTTGACGCACATCGCGACCAGGTCGATGCCGATTCGATCATGAGCGTCGTGCTGAATCGCAAGCTGAATCTTCGTGCCGACGCCGTCGGTGCCGGCGACGAGCACCGGCTCGCGGTAGCGCTCCGCGGCGAGCCTGAACAAGCCGCCGAAACCGCCGATGCCGCCGAGCACCTCCGGCCGCATCGTCCGGGCGACGGCGGGCTTGATGCGCTCGACCAGAGCGTCGCCGGCGTCGATGTCGACGCCGGCGTCTTTGTAGGTGAGAGAGTCCGTGGGGTTCATGCTATCCCGGGAGGCAGCGGCTCTGCGGCCTAACTCGTATAATAAGCTACCTAGGTCTCCTGTGGGCACATGACTTTGACCGATCGAAGATCCGCGCCGATAAATCGCCGGGCCGCCGCTTGGATTGCGGCGTGCACGCTCGTGCTGCTCGCATGCGCGAGCGCCGCCGCTCACGCTGCGACCTTCGCCGAGCTCCACAGCGTTATCGTGCCGCAGAGCGCGGGCCCGGCGGGCGCGAGCCCGCGTTCGCAGGACGAGAGCATACGCGTGGCGATGGGACAGCTGCTGACGCGGATCACGGGCAGGCGCGACGCGGCCTTCGAGCCCGCGCTCGAGAGCCTGCGACAGAATGCCCGCGATTACGTCGAGCAGGTCGGGGCCGTGGATCGCGACAACCTGCTGGTTCGGTTCAATCCGCGCGACGTCGAAGCGGCGCTCGTGGCCCTCGATCAGCCGATCTGGGGAGCCGAAAGGCCGTTGACGCTGCTGTGGATCGCGATCGACGGCGGCGCGGGCGAGCGTCAGATCCTCGGAGCCGAGGCGCCGAGATTCGGCGGGGAGTCGCCCCTCGCCGAGCTTCAGGCGCGATTTCGCGAGCAGCTCGAGGAGGTCGCAAACGAGCGCGGCCTGGTGCTGGCGCTGCCCTTGCTCGATCTGCAGGACATGACGTCGTTGAACTTCGTCGATATATGGGGCGGCTTCGACGACAGGGTCCGGCTCGCATCCGAGCGTTATGCGCCCGACGACATTCTCGTCGGCCGGGTCCGGCTCACCGACTACGGCGCCGTGACGCGCTGGACGCTGCTCGAGGACTACGCCGAGATCCCGCTCGGCGGTCAATCGTTGCGGGACGGCCTCGACGCGCTTGCCGACATGTATGCCGCCGAGTTCAGCACGCTCGGCCGCGCGAGCGCGACCGAGGTCGTGGTGCTGGGGATCACGAGCCTGGACGACTACGGGCGCGTCATGATGTATCTGGAATCGCTGAGCCTGCTCGAGCTGGTGGCGCCCGCGGAGCTGTCCGGCGAGGCCTTGCGCCTGCGAGTCGCCGCCCGCGGCGGCGCTTCGGGACTGCAAAGCATCCTGGGGCTGGGCAACGTCCTGCGGCCCGTGCCGGGCCAGGATTCGCTGACGTTCACCCTGGCGCGTTGAGGAGCGTGCGGGATGAGCCTCCGGTGGTTGCCGAACGCCATCTGCATTTTTCGCGTCTTGCTCGTCGGCCCGGTCGTCCTCGCTTTGCTCCAGGAGCGCTATCAGATTGCCTTGGTGCTCATCGCGGTGGCGGCATTCTCCGACGCCGTCGACGGCTTTCTCGCGAGAACCTTCGATTGGCGCACGCCGCTCGGCAGTCTTCTCGATCCGGCTGCCGACAAGCTGCTCATCGTCAGCGTGTTCGTGACCCTGACGGTCCAGGGCTTGGTTCCCGTCCCGCTGACGACGATCGTGGTATTGCGCGATCTCGTGATCGTCGGCGGCGCGGCCGTCTATCGGATCTTGATCGCGCCTTTCGAGGGCAAGCCTACGCTCATCAGCAAGCTCAACACCGCGTTTCAGCTGCTGTTCGTGCTGTCGACGCTGACGGAGCTGGCGTTGGGCTGGCCCTCGCGCATCGTCGTTGTCGTGCTCGGAGCCGCGGTGGTGTTCACCAGCCTCACGAGCGGGCTGTACTACGTCGTGGGCTGGAGCAAGCGCGCGTGGCGCAGCAGCCACGCGGCGGCTTGAAGGCTCGCGCGAGCTTGCAGCCGTGACGCAGCAGTTGCCACTGCCGCTGGTGCTGAGCCCCCGCTATCGCTTCGAGACCTTCGTCGCCGCACGCCGCAATCAGGCGCTGCTCGCGCACCTGAGCTCGCTTACGACCGCCTCGCCCGAGAAGCTGTGGATCTGGGGTCAAAGCGGCGCCGGCAAGACCCATCTGCTGCAGGCGACCTGCGCGGCTCAGGCCGAGCGGCGCGCGATGTACCTCATGCTTCGCGAGCCGGATGAGCTCGACCCCGGCGTCCTCGACGGCTTGGAAGGGCTCGACCTGGTCGCGCTCGACGACATCGATCGTGTGCTCGGTTCGGTGCCGTGGGAACGGGCGCTTTTCAAGCTACTCGACGCCGCGCAGCAGGACCGCGCCAGCGTGGTGATGTCGGCTTCCTCACCGCCGGCCGCGGCATCTTTCGGATTGGCGGATCTGGCGTCGCGCGCCGCGGCGGCAGCCGTTTACGAGCTCGAGCCGCTGGCCGACGCCGAGCGCGTGCTGGCGCTGCAACGGCATGCCCGGGCGCGCGGCTTGGAGTTGCCGGACGAGGCTGCCGACTACCTGCTCAAGCGCGTGCGTCGCGACATGGCGGGCTTGTGCGAGTGGCTGGAGGCGCTCGATGCCGCGTCTCTGGCGGCGCAGCGCAAGCTCACGATTCCGCTGATCCGGCGGACTTTGTCGGAGCGCGCTTGAACGACATGAGCAGCAGGGCGAGCTCGAAGAGCGCGGCGAGGAACAGCAGCACCGCGGAACGCGCTTGAGCGCCGCTCGCGACCGTCTCCACCAGGCCGCCGCCGACGTAGAACACGAGTGCAATCGAAAGCCACTGAGCCGTGTGCGCCGACCCTGCCAACAGCCCTTTGAGCGCCAGCAGCAGCGGGCTCGCGGTCACCAGCAGCGCCAGCGCGGTCGCAGTCGTGGACAGGGGCAACGCCAGGATTCGGGCGCTCAGCGCGCACAACAGCGCACCGTGGCTCACGAGGATTGCGAGGCGCATTCGCCGCGCAGGCAGAGCGCTCATCGGCGCGGCGGGGCGAGTTTTTGAGCGAGCCGGGTAACACGCTCGCCCAAGGCTCGAGCGATGTCGCGCTCGTGCTCGCTCAGCGAGGTATTCCACGGCGCCTCGATGTGCGATGCACCGTACGGTCCGCCGCCGCTGCGAGTCTCGGTGACGCCGCGAAGGGTATACGGCACTCCGGTCCAGAGCATGCCGTGGTGCAGCAGCGGTAACGCCATCGACAGCAGCGTGGTCTCCTGCCCCCCGTGCAAGGACGTCGTCGAAGTAAAGACGCCCGCCGGCTTGTCGACGAGGGCGCCTTCGAGCCAAAGCCGGCTGGTCGTGTCCAGAAAATACTTCAGCGGCGCCGCCATGTTGCCGAAGCGTGTCGGGCTTCCGAGCAACAGGCCGTCACAGAATTCGAGGTCCGTCAAGGCTGCGTACGGCGGTCCGTCACCGGGCACGGCGGCTTCGGTGGCTTCCGGTGTTGCCGAGACTGCCGGTACCGTGCGCAGCACAGCCTCGCCGCCGGCGGACTCCACACCGCGCGCGGCATGGCGGGCGAGCTCCGCTGTCGAGCCCTTGCGGGAGTAGTAGAGCACGAGTATCTGAACCGTCACTCAAAGAGCTCCAGCACCCGCTTCGGCGGGCGGCCGATGCGCGCGGCGGTGGCCGTTTCTACAATCGGCCGCTGGATGAGCTTCGGTTGGGAGTGCAGCAAGTCGAGCACCTGGTCGTCGGCGGCGACGTCGAGATCGACGTTCGCTTGCTTGAACTCGTCTTCATTGGTGCGCACGAGCGCGCTGGGCGCGACGCCGAGCTTCGCAACGAGTGACTTGAGCTCGTCCGTCGAGGGAGGTGTTTGCAGATACTCGATGATCTCCGGCTCGTGGCCGCAATCG
>Ga0214472_10001463_pt1 | contig 26495 bp, 21 predicted proteins | sample RVTome_6_FD_207662 | JGI IMG/M metagenome (GOLD analysis project Ga0214472, IMG submission 207662) | Soil microbial communities from uranium-contaminated site in the Upper Colorado River Basin, Wyoming, United States - RVT140D175 | ecosystem: Environmental > Terrestrial > Soil > Contaminated >...
ACCAGATCTGCCAGAAGAGCAGGTATCCCGCAACGATGAAGGTGGCCACGAAGATGTCGTTCATGGCGATCCGGCTCATTACGTAGCTCATGCCGTCGATCGCCACGAAGGCGGCGGCCAGGACCGGGATCCGTCGGCGCCGGAAGAGCGTCGCGGTGAGCAGGTAGATGAGCCCGACCAGGATCGAGCCGAAGACGATCCCGGCGAGGCGCCAGGCGAAGGCGTTGCTGCCCGCGTCGATCGCCACCAGCTCACCACCGTCGGCCGTGCCGGTCGAGACGATCAGGCGGCCGTGGTCATCGCCCTCGGCGTGGTCGGAGATGTCGAAGCCCAGGACCAGCGGCTCACCGGGGAGCGGGCTCGTGTCGTACGCGGCAAAGCCCACGCTCTGCGAGCCGCCGTTGCCGTGCGGCATGACCGTCCACGCCTCGGCCTCCCCGGTCGCGGGATCGATCCCCGCGACATAGACGATGTTGGCGACCCACTGCCAGCCGATCACGCGCGGCGTACCCGGCAGCGGCACGGTATCGATCTCGGAGAGCTTCTCGTCGAAGACGGTCAGGCCCCCGGCGACCGGGCCGTGCTCGTCGTCGGCGGGGAGCGGGCCCACCGGGACCCAGACCTGCGTGTCGTTGCCCCGTGCCTGGACCATGATCGGTCCGGTTGGAGGCGAACGCATGATCACTTGCCCGTCGCTGCCGATCAGCCCGGTGTCGAGCTGGAGGGAGGCGGCGTCCAGTGCGACCAGGCTGCCGCGCTCCGGGTCGATGGCGACCACGCGTGCCGGCGCGCCGTCCTCGCCGGAGCCGGCCGGCACGTAGCCGATGCCGCTCGCAACCAGGCTGGAGCCAGCGATCCGCGCACCGGTCTCACGTTCCACTTCGGCGATCCCATCGGTACCGCGGAAGAGGATGATCGGCTGCCCCTGCGGCACCACGATCTCGAGGACGCCGGCCAGGCCGGTCTCGATCTGCGCGACGCCCGGCGGCGGACCTCGTTCACCGAGCTGGCCGAGGAAGGCGGTCAGGTCGAAGACCGATACGGTGCCGCTGTCGGCCAGCCCGACGAGCAGCCGGTTGGCGTCCTCGTCGTACGCCAGGCTGGCCACCGACCCGCTGACCGTCCAGCTCGACACGACCGTCCCCGACGCGGCCTCGCGTGCGGTGATCGTCTCGCCCCCGGCCGCGGTGAAGACCATCGATGCGAGGCGTCCCTCGGCGCTGCGCTGCGGCACGACCGCCAGCGAGGTGGCCGGCGCATCCAGCTCGGTGCTGCCGAGCACCCTGTTCGGGTCGGCCACCGCGATCCCGGCGGCGATCAGGTACTTCGCCAGCGGGGGATGCGTCCACTCGTACGTGTCGCGGGTCCACCCCTCCTGCCAGTCGGCGAGCATCTCGGTCGCCGTCCTGGCGTGATAGACCTCGTCGAAATGGAAGTGACGCGGGAAGTCGAGGCGCCAGAGGCGGAAGACGAGGGCGAACAGCACGAGGCCGAGAAGCAGCAGCGCATCGCGACGGTCGAGGCGCCGGGGCGGCTGCGCGAGGTACGGGTCGGCCGGGTCGCGGCGCAGCCAGCGCCGCAGCAGTGGGCGCAGCGCGGGGCGCTCAACCTGGATCGGCGCTTCAACCGCAATGGGCGGCGCCGCGGGCTCGTGGATTGGAGGGGTGCTCGGATCGAGCGGCGAGGCCGTCCGCATTGGGGCGAGCACGACCTCGCCGGCGCGGATCGCCATCCCGGCCGACTGCACCAACAGCCACGCCAGGACGACAACGATCCCGGCAGACAGCAGGTAGATGCCGGTGTCATTGAAGACAAACTGCGCCAGGAACGGTTCTCGCGGCATGGGGGCTCCGTTCAGCCCCGGATTCATCACGTTCGGTCCCGCCCAGGACCAATCCGCGGTGTAGACCCAGTAGACGTTGGCGAAGAACGCGACGGTCAGGGCCGCGTAGAGCACTGCCCACCGCCGCCCGCGCATGACCAGCGGAGCTGCCAGCGCCAGCGCCGGGAAGAGGTAGCGCTCGTGGACGCGAGTGGGGAGCGCGTAGAAGGCCACTGCCAGCACCAGCGCGCCGACCAGCAGACCGTCTGGATCATCCCGGCGGGCGATCTGCCACAGCGCAACGAGGGCGGCCACGGCGAACAGAACGGTCCCCACCAGCTGCCAGGTGACGGGGAAGGTGCCCAGCAGAAGGGCGATCCCCTGCCCGTCGGGGCACGTCGGCGGGGCGACGTCGCACCCCCACTGCAACGAGTCGCCCAGTCCACTCCAGGGGTTGCGCCACAGGTTGAAGCCGTTGATGGAGAGGCCCTTGTAGGTGTCCGCCGCGTCGAGGAACTTCCCGATCAGCGAGTGCGCACGGTCGGCCGGCGCCCAGACCGCCAGCCCGAACGGCAGGATCAGCACGACCAGTGAGCCGAGGCCCGCGGCGAGCGAGGTGAGCACCCGCAGCGGGTCACCGCGGTGATCATGAGCGGGGTCCGACGAGCGACCGAGCAGGTGTCGCTTGATGCCCACGATGGCCACGATCGGGATCAGGAAGGCGAACTGGAACTTGACCAGCAGCGCCACCACGGCGCCCACCGCGGCCGCCTCGGTCCAGCCGCGGGCGAGCAGGTAGAGCGAGGCGAGAATGACGAGCGCCCCCACCGAGTCAACCTGGCCCCAGACCGACGCGTTGAAGATGGTGCCGGGGTTGAACAGATAGATCGCTGCCGCGATGACACCGATCCGCTCGCTGCCCCAGCCGCCGAGCCATCGGTCTCCGAAACGGCGGGCGTAGATGAACAGGAGCCACGCCACCCCCGCGTCGGCCAGGATGCCGGGAACCTTCACCAGGCCGGGCGTGATCGATAGGCCGAACACCGGGCGCAGCCACTCACCGACCGTGCCGAGCAGCCACAGGACGTACATGTAGCCGGGTGGATAGTCGCTGAAGTAGTCAGCCTGGTAGAACTCACCGGGCCCGCTGGCAGCCAGGCGCTGTGCCCAGGCCGAGAAGTCGCCGACATCGATTCGGAAGCCGGAGAGTGGTACGTAGATCCCACCGATGAAGGCGCGCAGAAGCACCCCCATCACGATCAGGAGGATCACCAACGTGGCGGGATCGAGCGGCAGGCCGCGGTCGAATGGCCTCGCGCCCCGCTCCCTCACGGAGTCGCGGGTCATCGGTGGCGGCACCCGGTCAGGGACGCCTGCGGTCGTACGCCAAGGTGGGCCGGAGTATACATCGACCCCTTGACGGCCCCGCTCTCCGGGCGGTTGCGCTACGGTACCGCGGACCGATGCAGAGGAGGTCGCGTTGACCCAGGACCCAAACCCGTCCCCCGCCCGACCCCCGGCACCGTCCGGCGACGCTCGGCCGGCGCTCACCTTCTTCTTTCCCGCCCACAACGAGCAGGAGAATATCGAGCGGACCGTCGAGCGCGCGCTGGCCGAGATCGGTCCACTGGTCAGCTCGATCGAGGTCCTGGCCATCGATGACGGATCAACCGACCGGACCCCTGAGCTCGCCGACGCGCTGGCCGCCGCCGATCCGCGGGTACGCGTCCACCACCAGGCCAACCGCGGCTACGGCGGTGCCCTCAAGGCAGGCTTCGAGAACGCCCGCGGCGAGCTGATCTGCTTCTCTGACGGGGATCTGCAGTTCGACCTGCGAGAGATGAGCCGGCTGCTCGATCGTCTCGCCGACGAGCGCAAGCCGGTCGACGCGGTGATCGGCTATAGGATCAAGCGGCGCGACCCATTCCACCGCGTCTTCATCGCCAAGACCTACAACGCCATCGTGTCGGTCGCCTTCGGCCTGCGGGTGCGTGACATCGACTGCGCCATGAAGCTCTTCCGACGCGAGGTCTTCGACGGCTTGCGGCTTGACGCCGAGGGGCCGTTCCTGTCGGCCGAGCTGCTCATCAAGCTGCGCGCGCGCGGCCGGCGCACCGCCCAGGTGGGGGTCAATCACTACCCACGTGCGGCGGGCACCAACACGGGGGCCAGCATCGGCAAGATCCTGCGCACCTTCCGCGACCTGGCGGTCCTGCGCTGGGCGCTGTGGACGCGCAGGGCGCAGGTCCTCGGGACGCGGCGCGAGACGGCCTAGCCGCCGAGCTCCTCGCGGGGCGGACCCTTCTCGCCGCCGCCGAGGTCGACGTCGAGCGAGTTGATGAACTCGCGGAAGACCGCGAGTTTCTCGTCCGGGTCGTCGCCCGCCTCCGCCCGGTCGGGCTCGACCCCTGCCTCGTCGAGGACGCGCTCATCCACGTAGATGGTCGATCCGGTGCGCACCGCCACGGCGATCGCGTCGCTCGTCCGCGAGTCGATCTCGGCCTCGCTGCCATCGGCCGCCTCGACGTACAGGCGGGCGTGGAAGGTTCCCTCGGTCACACTGGTGACCACCACCCGGTTCACCGATGCGTTGAGCGTCCCGACGACGCTGACCAGCAGGTCGTGGGTCAGCGGCCGCTCGGCATTGAGCCCCTGCAGGCGCATGGCGATGGCGTTCGCCTCGGACGGACCGATCCAGATCGGGAGGTATCGGTCCCGGTCCGACTGCTTCAGGATGACCACGTGCTGGCTGGAAAGCATGTGCACCCGCACGCTCTCCACGACCATCTCGATGAGCCTCACGGCTCGATTCTAGAGGAGCCTACTCGAGGACGATGCGGACGATGCGGTCCGGCGTCAGCAGATAGGCGGCCGGCGGACCGTCGGCGACCGAGGAGACGGCCATCGCCTGCACCGTCGCGAGCAGGCCGGAATCCGCGCCCTCGCGGGGCGCCAGCCACTGGCGCACGAAGGCGCCGTCGGCACGCTGGAAGGCGATGATCCGCGCGTTGGCCGCGTCGTAAATGTAGAAGAGCTCCCGCTCCCCGATCGTGGCGCCGTCGAGCAGGGTGTAGCCGAGCGGTCCGCGAACCGCCGCGTCGGGTGGCGGATCGAGCGAGTAGTCCTCCTGGATGAGCGGTGTGCCGAAGTTGACACGGGTCACCGTGCCCGGATGCAGGAGCCAGAGGTTGGCGTCCACCAGGAGATCGCGGGCGTCCCCCGCCGGCAGGTCGGGTGCTTCGGTGAGGAACTGCTCCGGGTCGCCCGGATACGTCACCGGCACCACGTTTCCCGACGACCACTTGCGCACTTCGTCCGCGGTGGCATCCACGAGGTACAGGTTGAAGATCTCCAGCGGCGGCCGGTGCTGGAGCGCCGCCAGCAGACGGCTCCCGGCGGAGACGGCATCCAGCCCGCTCATGGCGAGTCGCCGCGGGATCTGTTCGCCCAGGTCGAAGCGCCACGCCTGTCTCAGCCGATCGACCAGCACCACGTCGGTCGCCGCGGTGGCCAGCATCCAGGGTGCCCCGGCCACACCCCCGTCGAGTTGCTGGCCGGACCGATAGACCACCGTCGCCTCCCCGGTCGCCGGATCGACCCGCACCATGCGACCGCGCGCCAGCTCGATGACCCACAGCGAGCCGTCGCTGGCGAGCGCCATGTCGAGCGGATCGACGTCCGCGAAGGCTGCGCCCAGGTCAACGACGGTGGTCATCTCGGAGAGCCGCGTCACCGCATACAGCTCGTCGAGCCCGCGGTCCACCCGACGCTCGAGTGGGGCAAGGTCGGCCGCGGAGACTCCCGCGTCGGCGGCCCGTCGCAGTGCGGAAGCCGCGGCGTTGAGCAGCTCGGTCGCCGTCTCGGGTTCGCGATTGACCAGGTCGCGGCCGCCGACCCGCTGGCCGACCGCCGCGACGAGATCCTGTGCCTCGATCACCGCTGCCCGCGCGAGGCTGGCACGCAGAATGGCATCGGTCGGGTCGGGATTGGGGAGGCTCGCGACGGTCGCCCCCACGGCCATCAGGGCCGCCACGGCCGCCATCCCCAGCAGCCCCAGCCGGCGGCGGCGGCCCTCCTCGCGAAGTGCCGTTCGCGGAATCGAGGTCGGGTAGGCGGGTCGTCGTCGCGGCACGAAGGCGAGCAGGATGTTGACCCCGTACAGGATCCCCTTGGCAACGAGCGCCTGCGCTCCGTCGATCGCGTCCCCGGCGCGGTGGAGCCCGGCGCCGATCGCATCGGCCAGAGGCACCGGGCTGTGGTCGGGCAGGCCAGCCAGCGGCTCGGCCGGGCGCACCGCCTCGAGCTGCCTGGTAGTGGCCGTCGCCGCCAGCTCGATCACCTCCAGGGCCAGGACGCCATCGGAGCCGACCCCGCCCCTGATGCGGAAGAGTTGCTGGAGGTGCTCCACCGCCGCCGCCGGGCGAAGCGTCGAGATGGCCTGCTGCAGTTCGTCGGTGCCGACCACGTCGGCCAGGTTGCGGGAGAGGAGGGCGATCCGGTCGTCCGGCGTCAGCTCCCCCTGCCAGGTGAAGGGCTGAATCTCGAGCGCCTCGCCGAGGGTCTCGGCGACCTGCCGTGTCCGGATCCGGGGATCCTCCTCTGCCGCCATCGGTGGTGGTGGCAACTCGTACATCCGGCCGCCACGGACGATGACGGCGGCGGCCGGTCCCAGCTTCGCCAGGTGCCCTTCGCGGCCACGGACCACCAGGGCAACGACGCTCACCGCTCCGCGGCGGGGAATCCCCAGGCGGCCACGCTGGTGAAAGAGGCGGCGGTTGGCGCCGGCGAGCGCCTTCGAGAGGGCACCCAGGGCGCCGACCGACATGTCGTAGTAGTAATCGTGCTCGAGCGCCTCGAGCGCCTCGCCGGTCGCCCGCGCCAGGGCGGCGCCTTCACCGGTCAGTTGCGCCACCACGAAGAGGGAGCCTTTGGTGCGCGACTCGGCCCCGGTGGCGGGCTCACGGAAACGGATGAGGTCGAGCGCGCCGGCTCCGCGCTCGTCTGCCGCCGGCAGGCCGATGCGGGTGGAGAGGCGATTGCTCATGGGGCTGCGCTCGAGCGGTGGCTGAGAGTGGGCGGGACGAGGTCGATTATAGGGAGCGGCCCGCGCCGGAACGACCCACCGAGACGGCGATGCGAGCCAGGACGATCGTCGCCCCGGGGCGCCCGGCCATGCGGGTGTTGACCGCGTGCACCAGCGCGTCGGCGCGCAGGGTGAGCTCCTGTGCGAGGATCGGCTCCGAGGCCTCTACCTCGGCGGCGCCGTTCTGAACCCGGATCAGGCGCGACTCCATGCCGCCGCGATTCAGGCCGGCGGCGGCCGCCACCTCGGCCCACGCCAGCCGTACCTGCGCCTGCGCGATCTGCTCGGCTGCGCCGGGCCCGACGCACGTCAACAGGGCGCGCTGGACTGCGGCTGCGGCCTCCTCGGCGCTACTCATGCGACCCGTGACGTCTGCGTGAGGCGCCCCTCCCCGACCTGCCAGACCGCCACGCCACGGCGTCCTGACGGGAGCGTCGTGAGATCGGCCATGGTGACGAGCACCTGGCCGCGTTCGAGGAGCAGACCCAGCAGCCGCTCGGACCGCTCGGCGTCGAGCTCGCTGAAGACATCGTCGAGCAGGACGATCGGCGCCGGCCCACCCACCGACAGGAGATCGCGCTCGGCCAGCTTGAGGGCCAGGATGATCGTCCGCTGCTGGCCGCGGCTGGCGTGGGTCGCCACCTCGCGGCCGCCGAGCTCGACGCGCAGGTCGTCCCGTTGCGGCCCGACCAGCGAGACCCCGTTCCACAGCTCCTTCTGCCGGACCTCCGCCAGGCGGCGCCGATAGGCCGTTGCCAACTCGGCGGCGGACGGCCGCGCCGATCGATCGGCCCACGCGTCCTTGAGCGTGTCGGCGTAGATGAGCCGCACGCGATCCCCGATCTCGTCGGTCGGCGCCACGGCGTCGTGCAGCGCCGGGATCTGGTCGTCCAAGTCCCGCACCAGCCCCAACCGTGCAGCTGTCACCCGGCCGCCCACGGTGGCCAGTGCCTCGTCCCAGTAGTCGAGCCCGTCGACCGTCGTCTCTTCGCGCCGTATCGCGCGAAGGAGCGCGTTCCGCTGCACGAGGATCCGAGCCAGCTCGCCCAGGTCCCGGGCGGCTCCGCGGTCGCGCTGCGCCAGGATGGCGTCCAGGAAGCGGCGGCGCTCTCCGGGCGCCCCGACCAGGAGAAGCATCTCCTCGGGCCGGAAGAGGACGACTCGTACGCTGTCGTGGACCGAGGTGACGCGCCGGGCCAGCCCGTTGACGGTCAGGCGCTTGCGGATCTCCGGCGGCGCCTCGGCGGCGGGCAGGATGAGTTCCACGCGCAACGTGGCGCTGCCATCGGGGTCGGCGAGATCCAGGCGAACGCGACCGAAGGGGCGACCATGGCGCACCATCTCGGCATCGGGTCCGGCCCGGTGCGAGCGGCCCGCGACCGCCACGAAGATCGCCTCCAGCAGGTTCGTCTTGCCGGCACCGTTCGGCCCGGCGACGATCGTCAGCCCTGGGTCCGGGTGCAGCTCCGCGGCGGCGTAGCTGCGGAAGTCCTCGAGCAGGAGGCGGGTCAGGCGCATCGGTGCCGCCGCAGCGCCGGCCGGGATCGCGCGCCCTTACGAGGCAGTGCGGACCGGCATGATCACGTGGACGTACTCGTCCTTGCCGATCCCGCGGACGACACCCGGAGCCAGCGGCCCCGACAGCTCCAGGGCGACATCGTCGGCCCCCAGGTTGGCGAGGACGTCGATTAGGTAGCGCGCGTTGAAGGCGATGGTGGTCGCCTGGCCCTCAACGGCAGCCTCGATGGCGTCGGAGGCGTCACCAATATCGGCCGCGTGTGCCGTGATCGAGACCCCCTCGCCGGCGTCGCCGCCGAGCTCGACCTTGATGATGTTCGCGCTGTCGCGGGCAAAGATGCTCGCCCGGCGGGCGCCCGCCAGGAAGGCCTCGCGGTCGAGCACCGCGCGGCTGGTGTGCGAAGTGGGGATGACCGGCTCGTAGTTGGGGAACTGCCCTTCGATCAGCCGGCTCACGAGGTCGATCTGGTCCACGTGGAAGAGGGCCTGGCTCTTGTTCGGTGTCACCGTGATCTCGATCATCTCCTCCGCGTCGGGCAGGATCCGCACGAGCTCGGCATACGAGCGCGCCGGAACGACGATGGTCATCTCCTGCGCAACCGGCTTGGCGAGGCCGACCGTCCGCACCGCGATGCGGTAATTGTCGGCCGCCGCCAGCGTCATCACGCTTCCTGCGAAGCGAGTGAGCACCCCGGTCAGGATCGGCCGGCTTTCGTCGCTCGCCGCGGCAAAGACCACCTCGCCGAGCGCCTCCCGCAGCGCCCGCGCGTCGACAGTCGTGGCGGGCGAGTCACCGATGGCGGCCACGACCGGGAATTCGTCGGCCTCGATCCCCTTGATGGACGATCGGCTGCCTCCGCAGGAGACCTTGAGGGTGCGGTCCTTGGCGGAGAATTGCAGGTGGACCGGGTCCGTCGGGGAGAGCGAGGTCACCAGGTCGGCCAGCAGCTTGGCGGGCACGGTGATCTCCCCCTCGTCGGTCACCTTGCCGGGGATCCAGCAGTTGATCCCGATCTCCAGGTTGGTGGCGGTCAACTTCAGCCCGGCGTTATCGGTCTTCAGCAGCACGTTCGCCAGCACCGGGAGGGTCGCGCGACTGCTGACGGCGCGCCCCGCCACGCCCAGGCCCCGTGCCAGGTTTGCCTGCATCACGGTTACGTTCATCGAGTCCTCACCCTCACCTGGGCGGCTTGTCCACCACCCAGCTCAACACCACTCTGATACTCGTCAAGGATACCTGTACGTCACCGTCTCTCGTAGTGCTGTGGACGGTGTGGATTGCGGTGCTCCGTCGTGCTCGGCCGCCCTGCGGGTAAGCCGCCCTGCCCGTGTTAGCCGCCCGCCCTGGTTGGTGCACCGGCTGGGGATCGGCCCCGGGCTGGTGTGGATTACCGTCCGGCCCCACCGCAGCCGGTTGGCCAACGCGTGCCGGTTGTCCACACCAGCGGTATCGGTCTGGCGCCTGGCCGTGTCGGTCAATCGGAGTAGATCATCTCGCGCACCGCGCTCACCTCGCGGCGCATCTCGTCGTTGTCGAGCAGCTCCCGGGCAATCTTGCCGTAGGCGTGCAGCACGGTTGAGTGGTCGCGGCCGCCGAGCTCGGCGCCGATGCGCAGCAGCGAGATGTCGGTCTCCTCGCGGATCAGGTACATCGCGATCTGGCGCGGCACCACGATCGCCCGGTCGCGCTTGCTGGAACGGAGCTGATCCAGGTTCACGCCGTAGTAGTCGGCGACCGCCCGCACGATGCGCTGCGGGGTGATCGACCGCTTCTTGGGGTTGTACATGACATTGCTGAGCACCGCGCTCGCCAGCTCGTTGTTGATCGGCATGCCGGACATGCTGGCGTAGGCGACCACCCGGTTGAGCGCGCCCTCCAGCTCGCGGACGTTGCTCACCACTTTGCGGGCGATGAACTCGATCACCTCGCCCGGGATCAGGTTGGCCTGGTCCTCCGCCTTGCTGCGCAGGATGGCGATGCGGGTCTCGAGGTCGGGCGGCGTCAGGTCGGCGATCAGGCCCCACTCGAACCGCGAGCGGAGCCGCTCCTCCAGGGTGGTGATCGCCTTTGGCGGGCGGTCGCTGGAGAGCACGATCTGCTTGCCGGCCTCATGGATCGTGTTGAAGGTGTGGAAGAACTCCTCCTGGGTCCGCTCGCGATCGGCGATGAACTGGATATCGTCGATCAGCAGGACATCGATGCGCCGATACCGATTGCGGAAGTCCTCCATCTTCTGCTCCCGGATGGAGTTGATGAAGTCGTTCGTGAACTTCTCGCTCGTGGCGTACAGGATTCGCTTGCGCGGGAACTTGGCCGCAACCGCGTTGCCGATGGCGTGCATCAGGTGGGTCTTGCCGAGCCCCACTCCGCCGTACAGGAAGAGGGGGTTGTAGGCATGTCCCGGCCGCTCCGCGACCGAGAGGGCGGCGGCGTGCGCCAGGCGGTTGGCGCTGCCCACGATGAAGTTGCTGAAGGAGTAGCGCCCGCTCAGGTTGACGGTGTTGCCGCCGGCAGACGCCGGGGGCAGGGGGAGCGAGTCGTCGTCGGCCTGCGTCGGGACCGGTCCGGGGGCGTCTGCGACCACGAACTCGACCTGGACCGATCCACCCACCACGCGCGCCAGCGTCTGGCTGATGAGGGTGCGGTAGCGGTTGTCGAGCCAGTCGCGCGCGAAGCCGTTCGGCGCTGCGATGCGATAGCGGTTCTCATCGAGGTCGACGAGGGACGTGTCCTTCAGCCAGGTCTCGAAGTTGGCCGGTGAGAGACTGACCTGCAACTCACCGAGGACGGCGCGCCACACCTGCTTCGCATCCATCAATAGCCGTCTCCCAACCGAACTGACTGCGCCACCGTGAACCTGTCGGGTCTCCCTCGGGGCGCACGGACCGCGCTTCATGGGTCTCCGGCGTCGGGGGTCGCGGTAGTGTAGCAGCAGCCCTTCCGACGCGGCAACGGATTCGTTGAGATGTCGGTCGAAGGTTTGACACCCCCACGGCGCCATCGGTAGAATCCGCTCGCAGAGTGAGACGGGCACCCGCGAGGGGGGCATCGCGTGAGGCTGGCAAGAGTGCCAGCCGTTCGTGTGTTATCGGACCCGCATCGCTGCCGCTGAACGAGGGAAGCACGCACCGACGATGAAGAGGACCTATCAGCCCAAGAAGCGCGCCCGGAAGCGCGAACATGGCTTCCGCGCTCGCATGTCTTCCAAGGGCGGTCGTCGCGTGCTGGCCCGGCGTCGAGCCAAGGGGCGCGAGAAGTTGAACGCCTGACCGCGAGGAGAACCGCCGTGCCGCCCCTTGTCATGCTGCGGCGCAAGGCGGACTTCGACGCCCTCGGACGTCAGGGTACGGCCCGCTCGAACCGACTGCTGGTCCTGCGATCGCTGCGGACCGACGGTTCGGCGACAAGGGTCGGCCTGAGCACCCCGCGATCTCTCGGCGGCGCGGTTCAGCGCAATCGGGTAAGGCGCCGGCTGCGCCAGTTGCTGCGGGAGCAGATCAGCGCCATCGAATCGGGCTGGGATCTCCTCGTGGTTGCCCGACCGGAGGCGGCAAGCGTGAGCCATAACGAGCTCAGGGAGGCAGTCCGGTCGCTCGTGGAGCGATCGGGGATCCGTGGATGAGGAAGATCGGCCTGGGATTGATCAGGGCGTACCAGCGCCTCTTCGCGTGGATGCCGCCGTCGTGCCGCTACACCCCGAGTTGCTCGCAGTACACCTACACCGCGATCGAGCGCTATGGGCTGCTGAGGGGGACCTGGATGGGCGCCAGGCGCATCGGGCGCTGCCATCCGCTCCACCCCGGCGGCTATGACCCGGTTCGCTAGGGAGATCCGCACACCTTGAACCCAATCGTCGGAGCCGGCTTTCTGGGGGTCGAGCATTTCACGCCGCCCTGGGACGTCTTCTTCCTTCCCCTCTTCAACCTGCTGATCGGGTTCTACCAACTGATCTTCAGCGACTTCGCGCTGGCGATCATCGTCTTCACCATCGTCATCCGCACCATCCTCGCGCCGCTCTTCGTGCGGCAGATCCGGTCCCAGCGCGAGGCCCAACGGATGGCGCCGCTGATCCGCGAGGTGCAGCGCAAGCACAAGGGCAACCGTACCAAAATCGCTGAAGAGACTCAGATTCTGTATCGGGAGCACGGCGTCAACCCGGCGGCCGGATGCCTGCCCCTCCTGATCCAGCTGCCGCTCCTGTTCGCTCTCTACCAGGCGCTGATTCGCGCCTCAAACGTGGTAACCATCACCGCTGAGCAGGCGGCGTCCGACGCATTCAGCAAGCTCCAGGATGCCGTGCCGGGAATCACCGCGCTGGCCGGCACGACCACCCAGTTCCAAGCACCGATCTCCGGCGTTTGCGACCTCCCTGCATTCAACGGCGAGTTCAGCCACTTCCTGCCGCTCAACTGCCAGCTGGTCGACCCGCTCAAGCTGTCCGAACCGGTGCAGACCTCGGTGAGCTGGCTCTTCGGTCTCGACCTCGCCCAGATCGATCACGTCTTCTCGCTGAGCCTGGGCGGCTTCGCCCTCTCCGGGCTGGCCGTGGCGGCGGCGATCCTGCAGTTCGTCCAGGTGCGCATGACCAGCCCCAAGCCGATCGAGGGCGACCCGACGTCGTCGACGACGAACACGATGACCTATCTCTTCCCGCTGCTGACGATCTGGTGGGGCGGGCTCTTCCCGAGCGGACTGATCCTCTACTGGGTCGTCTACACCGCCTATCTCATCGTCCAGCAGTACACGATCATGGGCTTCGGCAACCTCTTCCCGCTCTTCGGCTGGCACCCGCGCTTCGCGCCGGTGCCGGAAGGCACGCTGCTGGCGGCGCCCCCGCGCCGCGACAGCGCTGATGGCGGCGACGCGAAGGATGAGACCCGGCAGCCCTCCACCCCCCGCCCTCGGGCACCCGGCGCCACGCGGCCCGGCCAACGCCCCGGTGGCAAAAGGAAACGACGAGGCCGAAAGCGATGACATTCCGCGAGTTCAACGGCAAGAACGTCGAGGAGGCGATCCGTTCCGCGATGAAGGAGTTCAGCGCGGAACTGAGCGACCTCGACATTGAGATCCTGGCCCAGGGAAGCCGCGGCATCCTGGGTGTCGGCGGCGAGGAGGCGCGCATCCTGGCCGCGCCGAAGTCGGCCGTTGCCGCGGCCAAGACCGTGCGTACCCCTGAGCCTCGGCCGGCACCCGAGCCGCGCACGGAGGTGAGCCCCTCCGCGGCGCCCGCTGATGCGGCCGAGGAGATGGTGGGTGTCGAGATGGCGAGCGAGGTTAGCGCCGACGTGTCAGCGCCCGCCGACCTCGCACCTGCGGACAGTGGATACGCTCCGGCCAGCCGTGGGGGCGCGGGACGGAGCGAACGAGCGCCGCGTGGCGGTCGCTCCGTCCGGCCGCGCCGTGAACGTGGCGACCGCCCACCGCGTGAATCACGCCCTGACCGTGGTGACCGCCCGCAGCGCGAACCGGCCCCGTTCATCCCCGGCAAGCCCCTCGAGGAGCTGACCGACAAGGAGCGAAGCGCAGTCGAGCAGGGGAAGACCGTCCTCGAGGAGCTGCTGCGCCTGATGGACGTCCCCGGCGAGGTCGAGATCGCCACCGGCGGCGAGACCGCGCGGTTGAACGTGCGCGGCTCCGACCTGGGAGTCCTGATCGGCCGACGCGGGGAGAAGCTGGCCAGCCTGCAGCACATCGTCAACCTGATCGTGGCTAAGCGCGAGGGCGAGTACAACCGCATCGCCGTGGACGTCGAGGGTTACCGCACGCGGCGAGAGGAGCAGCTCCGCGATGTGGCCGAGCGAGCCGCCAAGCGGGTCATCCAGACCGGCAAGATCATCCAGCTCGAGGCGATGCCGGCGATCGAGCGCCGAATCGTGCACATGGCACTCGTCGAGAACCCGAAGGTACGCACCCAGAGCGTCGGCGTCGAGCCGGGGCGTCGGATTGTTATCCTGCCCGCCGGGAAGGTGGAGTCCTAGGCATCCCCGATGGCCGAGTCGGCCGAATTGGTCAGCGCATTCGGGCGGCTGTGGCCCGAGGGTCCGTGGGTGGGAACGCGTCGCGGCGCGTCCGGTTGGGATCTCGTCTTCGGTGAGGCGGATGGAGCGCTGCGGGCCTGGCCGGCCGAGGACAGCGTAACCGGCCGCGTGCTGCTGATCGCCGCCGCCGCCGCCCACTTCGCCGACGTGCTCTCCGACCCGCCCGTGCTGCTGGACGCGACGCAGGCGGACCTGGCCGGGCTGTTGGGCTGGCTCGCCGCGACCGAGACGGAACCGGGCGTGGTCGAGCGCGCGCGCGAGGCGGTGGACGCTATCGATGACGGTCTGGCGAGCGATGCCGTGGTGAATCTGCTGAACGCGTACTCCGGCAGCCTGCGGCCGGAAACGACGGAGCAGGCCGACCCGGTCGACCTGCTCCTGGATGCTTACCGGACTCTGGTGACGCCCCGTTCAGGCGCCGGCTGAGCAGGAGGGAAGGTTAGCTCGCGGGCTCGTCGTCCGAGCCAACCTCGTCCGCCATCGGCTCGGCCATGGGTGCCGGGGGAGCCGCCATGGGTGCCGGAGGGGCGGCCGGGGGGGCGGCCGGAGGCGCGCTCGCCATCCCGAGGTTGAACTTGCCACCCTCCGCCTGGAATGCCTGCCAGCTAGCCCAACCCATCAGCAAACTGCCGGCAGCGCCGACCAAGATCCCGATGGCAAACAGCCCCCCACCCAAACTGAACCATGAGAGCCCGCCGATGAGACCAAACGCGCCACCGAGGGCAGCCAGGCCACCGATGATGAGCATGATGCTCCCCTTGCTCCCGGGGAGGGCAGTGGTCGGAGACCACTGGGGGAGGAATACAACTGCGATTATCGCGGCCGCCAGCAAAGCCGAGAACCAGAGCCCGCCGGCACCGTAGATGCTCCCGATCTGACTCACGATGGCTCCGATGATGGCTGCCAAGGCGCCGTAGACCGCGAGCCTGTCGTTCGAACCGAGCTTGGAGAAGTCCATGAGATCGATCGCCTCCGAATTCATCGCGGCGACGATGCGTGGAGCGCCCTGGGCGTGCCGCTTGGCCGGCACCTTAGCACAGCGTGCGGCGGCTTCATAGGTTCACGGCCACAGCAATCGGCCGCCGGACGAGACAGGGGCGCGTCAACGTGAGGTTTGGTGGAGATGGGGGAGAATCGAACTCCCCGTCCAGAACCGAGTCGCCGGGAACGTACTACAGGTATTTCCGGCCAATTTGCGCTTCGCTTGCGGGCCCCCGACCGGCGGGGTGCTCCGCGCGCTATCCGGCAGACCTTGCGGTCCCTTTGACGTCACTCACCGGAGTCGGCGACGCCGCATCCCGCCTTATGACGCCTTCACGGCCCGGCGAGAGAGGGCCGTGTCGACGCTCGACGCTAGTTAGGCGGCGAGAGCGTAACTGTTAGTGCCAGTTACTGGCTTGCCCGCGGTTTAACGAGGACCTGCGGGCGACCTCGACCTGCAGTTCCCGGTCCCTGAGCCCTGTCGAAACCTGACATCCCCACGGACCGATAACCGGCTCATGGTAGCACGCGCCCGCCAGATCTCCTCTCGAGCCCCTAAAGCTTGATCCGCTCCTTGGTGGTGCGATCCAGCTCGCGGCGCGCGTCGCGCTCGGCGATGACCCGCCGCTTGTCGTGCGCCTGCTTCCCCTTCGCGATGCCCAGCTCCAGCTTGGCTAACCCGCCGCGGATATAGAGCTTCAGCGGGACGAGGGTGAAGCCCTTCGCCTGGGTGCGTGCGAGCAGCTCGGCGATCTGGTCGCGATGCAGCAAGAGTTTGCGGACGCGGGTCGGCTCGTGGTTGTTGCGGTTCCCCTGTTCGTACGGGGCGATATGAGCGCCGATCAGCCACGCCTCGCCGTGATCGATCCGCGCGTAAGCCTCGGCGAGGTTGACGCGCCCGGCACGTATCGACTTGATCTCGGTCCCGGTCAGCACGATACCCGCCTCGAGGGTCTCCTCGACGGCGTACTGGTAGTGCGCGCGGCGGTTGACGGCGACGGTCTTGTCGGGCATCGGTCTGGCTCGGGTCAATCCTAGTTGGACGCCGGTGGCGTCGGGGAGTCGGTGGGAAAGGAAAGAGCCGGCCGTATCGGCCGGCTCCTCCGTCGCAACCACGCGAGGTCGTGCTAGCGCAGCGCCTCGGTGGTGGCGTGACAGGAACTGCTCACTGCACACCACCTCCTTTCGTTGGGCGGGATGCTACCAGCCGGTCGGCGGCGGCGCAACGGCCAAGAGCGGGACGAACTCAGGCGGCGAGCTCGGAGAGTCGCCACGCGGTCGGGACACTCAGCTCCCGGACGGCCCGCTCCAGGATCAGGTCCGTCTCCGGCGGCGTCCCGTCTGGAATCTCAACCGCGATGTCCGGCTGCACTCCGTCGGGCGCAACCGAGCGGTGATCGGGGGTGAACCAGCGCGAGATGGTGATCCGCACGCCGCCGTCGTTCTCGAGCGGCGCCCACACCTGCACGGTGTTCTTCCCGTACGTCGGCTGGCCGATGATGGTGGCTCGGCCGCGGTCCTGCAGCGCCCCCGACACGATCTCGGAAGCCGACGCGCTGCCGCTATTGATGAGCACGACGACCTGGATGGATTCGTCGATGAGCAGGCCGTCCCCGGTCGCCTCCCAGCGCTTGACCTGGTCGCCCGACGACTCCTGGGTGAAGATCAGTCCGGACCCGATGAACTCCGATGCGATCTCATTGGCCGCGTCGATGTACCCGCCCGGGTTGTCGCGCAGGTCGAAGATGAAACTGGATGCCCCGTCGTCGAGCAGCTTCTGGAGTGCTTCCCGGAACTGCTCGGGGCTGTCCGGGCTGAAACCGTGCAGCGCTACGTAGCCGATCCGCTCTTCGATCATGCGACTGCTGACTTCGCGCTGGACGATCTCGGCACGGGTGATCGTCACGTCGAGCGTCTCGTCTCCTCGGCGCAGCGTGAGTGTCACGTCCGTCCCCACCTTGCCGCGGACCCTGCCGACCTGGTCCTGGAGGGTGGAGCCATTGACGCTCATCCCGTCCACCGCGAGCACGATGTCGCCTGACTGGATGCCGGCCGCCTCGGCGGGTGAGTCAGCGAGGGGTGCGACGATCACCAGGGCGCAGATCTCCGACAGCTCGCTGCAGGCAGCCAGGTCCTCGGGGTTCTCCAGGTTCTTGACCGACATCTCGGCGCCGATCCCGCTGAACTTCCCGGAGAGCGAGCCGAGCGCGCGCTGGTACTCCTCGGGCGTCATGTAGCCGCTGAAAGGGTCCTTTACGCCGTACTCGAACATCCCCTTGAGGGCACCCTCGACGAGGGTCGTGTCGTCCAGCCGATCCACGAACTGGTCCTGCAGCTTCTCGTACGCTTCGCAGAGCGCGGCGAAGGCCTCGGTCGGCGCAGCGCAGCTGCTCCCACGCCCAGCAGCGCCGGCGGCGAGGTAGCCGCCCGCGAACAGGAGCGCGCCGACCATGCTGGCCAGCACCATCGAGACGACCCAGGCGACGGGCGAGCCCGGGCCATGGCGGTGATCCGCCCGCGACGGCGGGGAGGTCGGCAAGAGCCGGGCGCCCTCGGGCGGGTCCGGGACGGGTAGCGGCGGAGTCTGCTCGGTCATGGGAGGCCGGAGTGTAGCACCGGGCTCGGGCCGAGCCGGTTACCGCCGCATTACGTTTCGCTTACCGGCCCGCGCTTCGGGCAGCGCTTCCGGGGGCCTCAGCCGCTGGCCGACAGGTTGGACCGAACACTGATCCAGCTGCCGATCGCGCCCACCCCCAGCCCTACCCCCAGGATGATCGCGGACAGGACCCCCAGGAACTGGCTGCTCACCGCGGTCGGCATCTGGAAGACGCGCACCATGATCGGTTGGATCGGGTCCCACGCCACCGCGACCATCAGGATCGTGATCACCGCGCCGAGCAGCCCGCACAGGATCCCCTCGAAGATGAACGGCCAGCGGATGAACGAGTCGCTGGCGCCGACCAGGCGCATGATCTCGATCTCGGTCGATCGGCTATAGACCGCGATGCGGATCATGTTCACGATCATGAACAGCACCGTGAGCCCGACCAGGCCCAGTGCGGCGATCCCGGCCGTGCGAATGACGCCGATGATCCCGAGCAGCTTGTTGTAGTCGACCTGCCGGGTCGTGATGCGCTCCACCTCCGGCCGTCCGGTGAGTGCGCCGCTGACCCCCTCCGCGAAGCTCGGATCGGTAAGCGAGATCTCCAGGCTGGCGTAGAGGGTGATCTCGGCTCCCCCGAGGTCGAGCACCTGGCCCTGCTCTCGATACGCCTCGCGGAGTCGGTCCATGGCCATCTCCGGGCTGACGTAGATGGCCCCGGAGACGCCTTCCAGCGTGAGCACATCGGCGGTCAATGCCTCGCGCTCCGCATCCGGCAGCTGTTCCCGCAGCCTGGCTGTGACGCCGACCTTGCTCTCGATGAACTCGAGACCGCTGTTCAGCCCGCCGAGGACGATGAACAGCCCCGACAGGAGGACCAGCATGAGCACGACGGTCGCCGTGGCGGCGAGGCTCATCATCGCGTTGCGCCAGAAGCCCTGCCACGCCCGCACGATCGAGAAGGCCACAAAGCGGATGAAGCGCATCGGTCAGTACTCCCGTTCGTAGGCCGCGCCGAACTCGTCGCGGACCAGCGTGCCGTGTTCGAGCGCCAGCACCCGGCGACGCATGGCGTTGACGATCTCCTGGTTGTGGGTCGCCATCAGCACGGTCGTGCCCATGGCGTTGATCTGGATCAGCAGCTGGATGATCTCCCAGCTGGTGACCGGATCGAGGTTGCCGGTAGGCTCATCGGCGATCAGCATGGCCGGGTCGTGGACGAGCGCCCGCGCGATCGCGACGCGCTGCAGCTCCCCACCGGAGAGCTGCGTCGGCAGGTGGTCGTCGTGCTCGTGCAGCCCGACCAGGTTGAGGAGCTGCGGAACCCGCCGCCGGATCTCCTGGCGCGTCGCTCCAGTCACCTCCAGCGCGAAGGCGACGTTCTCGAAGACGGTCTTGGCTGGCAGGAGGCGGAAGTCCTGGAAGACGATCCCGATCCTCCGGCGCAGCCCGGGCACCTGGCTGCGCCGAATGCGGGCGAGGTCGTGGCCGGCCACCACCACGCGGCCGGCGGTAGCCAGCTGCTCGCGGATGAGGAGGCGGATGAAGGTGCTCTTGCCGGCGCCTGACTGGCCGACCAGGAAGACGAAGTCACCGGCCAGGATCGTGACGGTCACGTCCACCAGGGCGACCTTGCCGTTCGGGTAGGTCATCCCGACGTCGGCCATGGTGATGACCGGCTCGCCGGTCGCCGGCCGCAGCGCGATGGGGCGGGCGAGCATGCTGGTCACGTTCCCGCCACCTGACCGATGCGCGAGCGCAGGTAGCCCTCGATGAAGGCGTCGAGATCGCCGTCGAGCACCGTCGTCGGGTTGCCCGACTCGACCCCGGTGCGAAGGTCCTTGACCATGGTGTACGGCTGCAGAACGTAGCTGCGGATCTGGTTTCCCCACCCGGCCTCGACGTGCACCCCGCGCAGTCGGGCCATCTCCACCTCTCGCTCCTCCATCTGGCGCTCCACCAGCTTGGCGCGCAGAACGGCCATCGCCCGCTCGCGATTCTGGGTCTGGCTGCGCTCGTTCTGGCAGGTCACCACGATGCCGGTCGGGAGGTGCGTGAGGCGCACCGCGCTGTCTGTCTTGTTGACGTGCTGGCCGCCGGCGCCGCTGGCCCGATACGTGTCGACGCGCAGGTCCTTCTCATCGATCTCCACCGCCACGTCATCGGCGATCTCGGGCATCACCTCGACCAGGGCGAAGCTTGTGTGCCGGCGCTTCTGGGAGTCGAACGGGCTGATCCGCACCAAGCGGTGCACTCCCCGCTCGCTCTTCAGCCTCCCGTAGGCCCAGCGACCGTCGATCGCGACCGTGACGCTCTTGAGGCCCGCCTCTTCGCCCTCGGTCTGGTCGAGAATCTCGGTCCGGTAGCGGTTTCGCTCAGCCCAGCGCAGGTACATGCGCAGCAGCATCTCGGCCCAGTCCTGGCTCTCGGTGCCGCCGGCTCCCGCGTGGACCGATACGATCGACGGCCGCTCATCATAGGGGTCCGACATGAGAAGGCGGCCCTCCATGCGCGTCCAGTCGGCGTTCAGCGCGACGAGGTCCCGGTCGAGGTCGGCCGCCATTGCGGCTCCGCCGTCGGGCTCCGCGCCGGCGAGTTCGGCAATCTCGGCAAGCGCGATTGCGCGCGCCTCGAGGTCGCGCCAGCTGCCGACCTCCTCGCGCAACTCGTCCGCGCGGCGCAGCAGGGCCTGTGCGGCGGCGGGGTCGTCCCAGAGGCCGGGGTCACCTGAGCGCGAGGTCAGCTCGCTGAGCTCAACTTCCTTTTCGGGCAAGTCAAAGGCGCACCGCCGTGTCGGCCACCAGGCGCGCGAGCCGCAGCGCCTCGTCCTTAATTCCGTCCAACGGACGCCACCATCGGAAGCTCCAGTTCGGTCAAGCGCACGCTCTTGCTGCGGATCTTGGCCGGGTTCACACACGGGCAGTACGACTGACGAGCACACTGGCCGCAGTTGCCATCGCAGTCGAGGGTCATGGCGTAACTGCAGCGCATGCAATCGCGCTCGCACAGGATGAGGTCTTCATAGGGGAGGGTGGGGTCTCTGAAGCGGGTGACCAGCGGAAGAGCGGCCGGTTGGGGGGCCGGAGCGGTCGGGGTTCGGAAGTCGGAGCCTCGGCCGGGAGCGGTCAACTGCTTCACAAAGCACTCCACTTGCGCTGAACCACGAGGTCACCGCGCCCCGCGATCCTGAGCGCCTATGGTAGCCCGTCCGTCCGAATTCGCCAACCCCCTGGTTTGCCCGGATCACGCCCCGTGGCAGCGCTTGAACTTCTTCCCTGACCCGCAGTAGCACGGGTCGTTGCGACCGATCTTGGGACCGCCCATCACTTGTCGCGCCGGGCCGTTTCCCGATGCTCCACCTGCGCCGGCGGCCCCGCCAGCCGCGATGACGGCCCCGCCCTGTGCCAGATCGAGCAGGCCTTCCCGCATCTGGCGTGGCCGCGGCCCGGCCGGGTCCCGTGTCACGGTGACGCGGAAGATGGTGTGCGTCACGTCGTTCCGGATGGTCGTCTTCAGCTCGTCGAACATGCGGTAGGCCTCGACCTTGAACTCGTTGAGCGGGTCTCGCTGGCTGTAAGCGCGCAGCCCGATGCCGCGCCGCATGTCGTCGATGGCGGTGAGGTGCTCCACCCACAGCGAGTCGATGACTCGCAGCAGCACGACTCGCTCGAGCACCAGCATGGCGGCATCGCCGATCTCGCTGCGCTTGCGTTCGTAGGCAGACACGACCTGCGCGACAAGCTCATCCGCGATCTGGGCGCTCTCCTGCGTCTCGTCGATGACGGCGAGCTGGGGCGGACCGAGCGCGGGGACCATGGCCGCCATGCGCACGGTGAGGCCTTCGCGGTTCCAGTCGCCGGGAAAGTCACCGATGGTGTGCTCGTCGACCAGGGCGCGAACCTCGTCCTCGAGCATGCCGAGAAGGGTCGGAGCCAGGTCGTGTGCGCGGAGGATGCGCTCCCGCTCGTGGTAGATGGTCTCGCGCTGCCGGTTGATCACGTCGTCGTACTCCACGACGTGCTTGCGCGTATCGAAGTTGAAGCCCTCGACCCGCGACTGGGCGCCCTCGATGACCTTGCTCACCGTGCGCGATTCGAGCGCGGTCTCGTCGTTGAAGCCGAGCGTGCGCATGATCCCCTGCACGCGGTCGCTGGCAAAGCGCCGCATCAGGTCATCCTCGAGAGACAGGTAGAAGCGGCTGCTCCCCTCGTCACCCTGCCGGCCCGCGCGGCCACGCAGCTGATTGTCGATGCGGCGGGCCTCGTGCCGTTCGGTGCCGATGATGTGCAGCCCGCCGGCGGCGATCACCCGGCCGTGATCCTCGGCGCACTGGCGCTCTGCCTCCGCGAGGGCCGCGGCGGACTGCTCGGGCGACGCGTCCAGGACGGTGACACCCTGCTTGTGGAGCAGCTCGGCGGCGAGCATCTCCGGGTTGCCGCCGAGGAGGATGTCGGTCCCGCGGCCGGCCATGTTGGTGGCGATCGTGACGGCGCGGCTGCTGCCCGCCTGCGCGATGATCTCCGCCTCCTTTTCGTGGAACTTGGCGTTGAGGACGTGGTGCTTCACGCCCCTGCGCTTCAGCAACTCGCCGAGCATCTCGCTCACCTCGACGCTGATCGTTCCGACCAGGACCGGGCGGCCCTTCTCGTGCTCCTCGACGATCTCCTCGATGACAGCCCCCCATTTTCCCTTCTGGCTGGCGAACACGAGGTCGGCGAAGTCGTCCCGGATCATCGGCTTGTTGGTCGGGATCGCCACGACCTCGAGCCCGTAGATCTTGCTGAACTCCTCCGCCTCGGTCTCGGCGGTTCCGGTCATGCCTGCGAGCTTGTGGTACATGCGGAAGTAGTTCTGGAAGGTGATGGTGGCAAGGGTGCGGGACTCGCTCTGGACCTTCACCCCCTCCTTGGCCTCTACCGCCTGGTGCAGCCCCTCGCTCCAGCGCCGGCCCGGCATGAGTCGCCCGGTGAAGTCGTCGACGATGACCACCTCGCCGTCTTTGACCACGTAATCGCGGTCCCGGCGGTAGAGCGCCTCGGCCTTGAGCGCCTGCTCGAGGTGGCGCGCCATGCTGAAGTCGTTGTCGAACAGGTTGTCGATGCCGAGCAGCCGCTCCATCTTGTCGGTGCCCACCTCGGTGATGGCCACCTGGCGGAACTTCTCGTCGATGATGTAGTCCTCCTCGGCGCGCAGCCGCGGTACCAGCCGCGCGAATTGGAGGTACTTGTCGGCCGACTCCTCGGCGTTGCCCGAGATGATCAGCGGGGTCCGCGCTTCGTCGATCAGGATGTTGTCGACCTCGTCGACGATGGCGTAGTAGTGGCCGCGCTGCACACGTGCCGCCAGGTCGGTGACCAGGTTGTCCCGCAGATAGTCGAAACCGTATTCGTTGTTCGTGCCATAGGTGACATCGGCGGCGTACGCCTCGGCCCGGGTGACGGGACGCAGGTTGCGGAGATGCTCGTCCGTCTGTGGGAAGTCGGGGTCGACCAGGAACGCCGCGTCGTGCTGGATGCTGCCGACACTCATCCCCAGGCGCCAGAAGACCTGCCCGATCCACTGGGCATCACGCTTGGCGAGGTAGTCGTTCACCGTCACGACGTGCACGCCGCGCCCGGTGAGTCCGTTGAGATAGGCGGCCAGCGGCGCCACGAAGGTCTTCCCCTCGCCCGTCTTCATCTCGGCGATGGCGCCGGAGTGGAGGACCATGCCCCCGACCAGCTGGACGTCGTAGTGCCGCTTCCCGAGGGCTCGCCGCATCGCTTCGCGGACCGCGGCGAAGGCCTCGGGGAGGATCTCGTCGAGCGCCGCGTCGATCTGGGCGCGCTCCTGCTTGCGCTGCGCGCGACGCTCCTCGCTCAGGCGGTTCGGGTCGGAGACCGCGAGCTCGGAGCCCTCTTCGTCGGCCTCCGGCGCGACGCGCTGCTCGATCGGGATGAGCAGGTCGCCGACCGCGTCGCGCAGCCGACCGCGGAGCAGATCGGTCTTGCCGCGCAGCTCCGCATCGGTGAGGGGGGTGAACTGCCGCTCGAGCTCGTTGATCCGGGCGACCGTGGGGAGGAGCCGCTGGACCTCGCGCTCGTTCGAGTCGCCCAGCCGAGTCAGGAACTTCAACATCGGGAGGCGGAGTATAGACCGACCGACCGTCGAGCCCGAGACCGCGGGCTGGGCCTCAGCCCTCGACCGGGATCGCGGCGGCCTCCATCTATTCCTCGCTGCTGCCGCCCCAGAAGGTCATCTCCTCGACCATGTGCACTTCGGACGAGAAGAGCGCGCCGACGCTCTCGCCGCGGTGGATCCGCTTGATCGCCTCGCCGAAGAGCGGGGCGATGGAGAGGACGGTGATGCGATCGTGGACGGCCTGCGCCGGGAGCGGGATCGTGTCGGTCACGATCACCTCGGTGATCGGGCTGCTGTGGATCCGCTGCAGCGCGTCGTGCGAGAAGACGCCGTGGGTGGCGCACGAGTAGATCGCCCGGGCGCCGTCGGCGACCAGCGCATCGACCGCCTCCATCAGCGATCCGGCGGTATCGATCTCATCGTCGATGATCACTGCGGTGTGCCCGGCCACCTCGCCGATGATGTTCATCAGCTCGGTCTTGTCCTCGTTGCCGACGCGCCGCTTTTCGACGATCGCCAGCGGTGCCTGCAGGATCTCTGCGAAGTTGCGAGCCCGCTTGGCGAAGCCCAGTTCGCTGACGACCACGATGTCGGGCAGGTTCTTGGCCTTGATGTAGCGCGATAGGATGTGGATGGCGGTGAGCTCGTCCACCGGGATGCTGAAGAAGCCCTGGATCTGGCCCTGGTGAAGGTCCATGGTGAGGACTCGATCGGCACCCGCCACGGTGAGCATGTCGGCGATCAGCCGCGCGGTGATCGGCACCCGGGGCTGATCCTTCTTGTCGGACCGCCCGTAGGCGTAGTACGGCATCACCGCGGTGATCCGCCCGGCACTGGCTCGCTTGAATGCATCGATCATGATCAGCAGCTCCATGATCGAGTCGTTCACCGGGCGGCTGGTCGGCTGCACCAGGAAGACATCCTGCTCGCGGACGTTCTGCATGACGCGCACGAAGGTGTTGTCATTGGAGAACTTGAAGACCTCGGCCTCGCCCAGCTCGGTCGCCAGGTAGCGGCAGATCAGCTGGGCCAACGGGCGGTTGGCGTTGCCGGCGTAGATGCTGAACTCGTCGGCGTACAACGTCGGTCTCCTGAGGGGAGGTCTCGCAGCCCGATTCTAGCCGCAGCGCGGGCGCGCGCGGCGGCAGATGGAGCCGGCTACTCCTCGGTGTCTGCCGGGGGTTCGTCCGGGCGGTCGTCCACGAAGACCGCGATCGACACGATCCGATCGTCGGGGTCGAGCTTCATGACCGTCACCCCGCGCGAGGCCCGCCGGTAGCGATTGACGCTGCTGACCTCGGTCCGCAGGATCGTGCCGTCCTGGGTGATGAGCATCATCTCCTCGTCGTCGCGCCCAACGATGCGCACGGCGGCCACGTCGCCGGTCGCGGCATTCAGCGAGTTGGCGATGACGCCGCCGGTGCCGCGGTGTGTGACCGGGAAGTCCTCGAGCGGGGTCCGCTTGCCGTAGCCCTGCTCGGTGACGACCAGCAGTTCGGCGCCCGGCCGGACCACCTCCATCCCGATCACCTCGTCGCCGGGACGCAGGCGGATGCCCGTCACGCCACGCGTGTCGCGGCCCATCGGTCGGACCTCCTTCTCGTGGAAGCGGACCGCCTTGCCCTTGGCCGTTGCCAGCACGATGTCGTCGGCGCCATCGGTCAGGCCAACCCATCGAAGCTCGTCGCCGTCGACCAGGCTGATGGCGATGAGGCCGTTGCTGCGGATCTTGGCGTACTCCGCAAGCGAAGTCTTCTTGATCATGCCGCCGCGCGAAGCCATGGCCATGTAGTGGTCGGCCTCGAACTCGGGGAGGCTGATGATGGAGCTGACGAATTCGCCCTGGTCGACCTGCACCCCCGGCAGGTTGATGATCGGCAGCCCCTTGGCCTGGCGGCTCGCCTCCGGCAGGGTGTGGACCTTGGTGATGAAGACCCGCCCGCGGTTGGTGAAGAAGAGGATGTTGTCGTGCGTATTCGCGACCAGCAGGTGGCGGACCGCATCTTCCTCGCGAGTGATCATCGCCAGGCGCCCCTTGCCACCGCGCCGCTGCGACCGGAAGGTGCCGATCTGTTGTCGCTTGATATAGCCGCGTTGGCTGAGTGTGACGACGACATCCTCGGCGGCGACCAGATCCTCCGCGGTGAGCTCCCGGTTGACATCGGCCTGGATCCGCGTCTTGCGCTCGTCGCCGTACTTGCGCTTCAACTCCTCGAGCTCGGCGCGGATGGCTTCGAGGATCTTCCGTGGATTGGCGAGGAGGTCCTCGAGCTCGGCGATGAGCCGGATCACCTGCTCGTACTCGTCCTCGATCTTCTTGCGCTCGAGTG
>Ga0214472_10001464_pt1 | contig 26491 bp, 19 predicted proteins | sample RVTome_6_FD_207662 | JGI IMG/M metagenome (GOLD analysis project Ga0214472, IMG submission 207662) | Soil microbial communities from uranium-contaminated site in the Upper Colorado River Basin, Wyoming, United States - RVT140D175 | ecosystem: Environmental > Terrestrial > Soil > Contaminated >...
CTGGTGCCGGTGGCTTGACGAGCAGCCTTTTCTTAACCAAAGGAACGGAAAATGTCCTCGATGTGCGGGACGATTTTTTTACGGGCACTCCAAGACTGTCAAGTAGATTCGATTGCTTGAGGTGCTCTCGTTTTCGTGATGAGGCTGCCACCTCGACTTCCTTGCGAAGGCGGTCATTGTACTGCTTCACCTCTCTTTCGACGTTTTGATATTGCCGGCGAATATTCGACATAATGTCATCGGACTCACGCTTTATCTGTGCCCCATCATCACTCCAGTTGATAATGTCGAAGGAGATTGAGTCGCCGTTCACATTGACTTCGGCCGACCAAACGATTCTGGTCGAAGGCGCATATTTCAAAAGATCACGGTCACCCGTGAATGGCACGTGATAAGTAATTACCTGCTTTGCGTAACTCTTCCCTCGGTAGACGTTGAAGTTCCAAGGGAAATGTTCCGCCGGGATCATTAATTCTTTGTCGGTTACGTAGATGCCATCCCAGAGAAAAACCAACGGTTCGATCGTGTATTTGTGGACGAGGTACTCGATGTACTCGGCCTCGTTCATGTTCAAAAGTTGGTTCTTCGGCTCTAACGTGACTTCCCGGCACATCACAGCTAGTCGCTCTTCCGTCGCGGTTCGAAGATCTGCTTCGTTGAAAATCCGCATTGGATTTCCTGTAAGGGGCGATAAAGCGGTCGGGGCCACAAAGGGTTTGGGAGTCTTTGATTTAAGGCTCCCGGCCCCTTCGTTCCTAACACAAAACCGATTTAGAACAGTTCGAGTGCCGTTCGATTCCCAACCCCCTTATTATTGGAGAATCTCTTCCACCACCCGGCCGGCGACGTCGGTGAGGCGTTCGTCGCGGCCGTTGTGGAAATAGGTGAGATGTTCGTGGTTCAGGCCGAGGATGTGCAGCAGCGTGGCGTGCAGGTCGTGGACGTGGACTTTGTTTTCGGCCGCCCTCAGGCCGACTTCATCGGTGGCTCCGTAAGCGAAACCGCCGCGGACCGCGCCGCCGGCCAGCCAGACGGTGTATCCCCAGGGGTTGTGGTCGCGGCCGGCCCCTTGTTCGCTCATCGGCATGCGTCCGAACTCGCCGCCCCAGACGACCAGCGTGTCTTCCCACAGGCCGCGCCGCTTGAGGTCCTTCAGCAGTCCGGCGACCGGTTTGTCGGTCCGCCGGCAAAATTCGCCATGGTTTTTCTCAACGTCGGTATGCGCGTCCCAACCGTTGGTGTCACCCGAATAAAGCTGCACGAACCGCACACCGCTTTCGATCAACCGCCGCGCCAACAGGCAACGCGTGCCGAACTCATCGGTCGGTTGTTCACCGATACCGTACAACGCCAATGTCTCGGCCGTCTCGCCACCCAGATCGACCAGCCCCGGCGCCGCAGATTGCATGCGGTAGGCCAGTTCGTACGACTTGATCCGCGCGGAGAGTTCGTCGTCGAAGCCGCGGTCCGCTAAATGCCCCCGGTTCAATTGCGCGGCCAATTCCAAAATCGCTCCCTGCGACGCTCCGGAGACTCCGTCGGCCGGGTGCAAGTTGAGGATCGGACTCTTGCCCGGCCGCAACGTGGTTCCCTGATGCGCGGCCGGCAGGTAGCCCGCGCCCCACGCCGGCGGACCGCCTTTCAATCCCCCACCGGGATCGGGCAACACAATGAACGCGGGCATGTCGGCGTTTTCGGTGCCCAGTCCGTAGCTGACCCAACTGCCGGCGCTGGGCCGGCCCATCAGGATGCTGCCGGTGTTCATCTGGTAAACCGACTGCGGATGATTGACGCTGTCGCCGTGGCAGCCGCGGAGCACGCACAAGTCGTCGGCGCAATCCGTCAGATGTTCGAAGAAGTCGCTCATCAGCAGCCCCGACTGTCCGCGCGGGCGGAACGGCCGCACGGGACCCAGCAGCGGGTTGGCGGCCACTTTGCGGCGGGTCATAACTTGTCCGAAGCTGTCGGGCAGCGGCTGTCCGGCGTATTTGACCAGGTCCGGTTTCGGGTCCAGTAGATCGACGTGGCTGGGGCCGCCGTGCATGAACAGCCAGATCACCCGCCGGGCGCGCGGCTCGAAGTGCGGTTTCCGGACCGATGTCGAAGATTCGCCGGCCGCCGCGCGATTGGCGCGGCACTCTTCATCGAGCAAGGACACCAGCGCCAATGCGCCCAACCCGCCTCCGGCGCGCAACAAGAACTCGCGTCGATTCGCGGCCGCGCCGCTCCGGCGCAACACGGTCATCGATCGCTGGGCCGGTGAAAGGCTGCGATTGCCGCTCGGCGGACCCGCGGTTGGATGGTGCATCGCTAGCCTGTCGTTGCGGGACGTTGTAATCGCTTGCCCGCGGCGATTCGGATGGGCCGACTCGATCTGTCGCGGCGCCCCCACAGTTTAACGTTGAACGCCGTCGGGCGGCAAGTTTTTCGCGCGACGATCGCGACGCAGCGGCCAATTCGGGCCTGTGCCGTGCTTTTCTTCGCCAAGCGGCGCGAACTGCGCAATTCCGAAATGGACGCCGTTGGCGAACGGCAAAAATACCGGGCCGAGGGGCTTGTACATCGGGGTGGCTTTGTGCCATATTCCACGGTCTTCCCAGCAAAAAAACCATGCGGCGGGCGGCAAGCGCCGGGCGCAACGAATAGAGCTTCGGCTCGGGGGCCTTCCCAGCGGTGGCCAATTTTTTCATAGATTCCCTACACTTTCCCGACTGGCTTGGGTATCTGGCCGCGGGGTTGATTCAGTGCGTGCTTTTGATCCACGTGCCGTTGGTCGGGGCGATGTTTTTCGTGTGGGTGGAGCGCAAGGTCTCCGCCCGCATCCAGGATCGCCTGGGCCCGACCCGCGTCGGCGGCAAGTTCGGCTGGCTGCAATTGATCGCCGACGGGCTGAAGCTCTTGAATAAAGAAGACCTGATGCCCGAGGCGGCCGACAAGCTGCTGTTTCGCCTGGCGCCGTACGTCAGCTTTTGCGCGTCGTTCGCCGCTCTGTTGGCCCTGCCGTTTGCCGATGGTTGGGTCGCCCAGTCGATGAACATCGCCGTGTTCTTCCTGTTGGCGGTGCTGGGGCTGGAGGTGTTTGGCGTGATTTTGGCCGGCTATGCCTCGGCCAGCAAGTGGTCGCTGTTCGGCGCCATGCGCGAGGCGGCGCAGGTGGTCAGTTACGAAGTGCCGCTGGGGCTGTGCGTCGTGGTGCCGGTGTTGATCGCCGGCACGATGGACCTGCAGGAAATCGGCGCAGTGCAGGCGGGGTTGTTCACCAACTGGTTTATCTTCCACGATATCGGCACGTTTTTTGTGTTTTGGATCTACTTCACGTGCGCGACCGCCAGCGTCAATCGGGCCCCGTTCGACCTGGCCGAGGCCGAGAGCGAGTTGGTGGCCGGTTTTCATACGGAATACTCCGGTTTTCGCTGGCTGCTGTTCTTCATGGCCGAATACGGTTCGATGTTCATTGTCAGCGGCCTGGGCGTGATCCTGTTTTTCGGCGGCTGGAATGGACCGCTTCCGATCGCCGACTGGCTGGGATTGGGATACGAGAGCGTCAACGCCGCGCCGACGCTGGCCGGTTGGTTGGGCAACCTGTTGGGATGCGTCAATTTCATCTTCAAGACCTGCCTGGGCGTGACCGTGATGATCTGGATCCGCTGGACGCTGCCACGTCTGCGAATCGACCAAGTATTGAAAACCTGCCTGAAGTACTGCACCCCGCTGGCGGCCGTCTGCTTTTTGATTGCCACGCTCTCCACGCTCGTGGGCGCGACGTTGCCAAATCTGTTGGCCGGCATGAACGCCCCGCGGTGGGTGGCCAATAACAATTACGCCGAGACGCTGGCCGAGCGATACGCGGCTGTAACACCCCGCGTGGCCGAGGAAGAAACCGACGACCGGACGGCCGGAAATCGATTGGTGGAAGAAGAACCGTCTGGTGATCGGACAGTTGGCTTGCCGGGCAAGTCGCATAGCGACGACAGCGTAAAGCCGGGGGCGTCAGCCCCCGGAACGCGGGCAGCCCACGTATTGGCAAGCCCCGCGGGGGCGACACCGTTGGTTGCCGTTGCGATAAATGTCGCCCCTACGGGGCTTCCCGGCTGTGTCGTGGACCGTATTCCGGGGGTTGACACCCCCGGCTATATGATGTTGCCCGTACCGGGCTTTGATGGAGCGATCCGCGCTGCCGCAACTACAGCCGACCACGATGCGGAATCGCCGTCCGACAATGGCGCGTGCTCAGGTGCGACTGCGGGCTCGCGTGGCGGCGCTTTCCCGCAGCCTCCCGCCTCCCGCCTCCCGCCTCCCGCCTCCAGCCTTCAGCCTGTCGCCTTCGCCGCGGAGGTTCACTGACGATGGAGCCCATCAACTGGCATTCGTTCTTCTTCCTGCTGTTCGCGCTGGTCACCTGCGCGTTCGCCGTTGGCGTGGCGGTGGCCAGCAACATTGTGCGGATGGCGTTTTATCTGATCATCTCGCTGGGCGCGACGGCCGGGCTGTTCTTTCTGGCCGGGGCCGACTTCGTCGCGGCCATGCAACTGTTGATCTACGTCGGCGGCACGCTGGTGCTGTTGGTCTTCGGTGTGATGTTGACGGCCCAGGGGCCGTTCATCTCGATGAAGACCGACGCCGGCGGCTGGGCGCTGGCCGGCATCGTCGGCGGCAGCCTGTTGTTTCTGCTGGTGGCCACCGCGTTTCGCATCGAAGACTGGCGGGCGCCGGAAGTGACCGTTTCGGCCGCAGAACCGGCGCTGCGACAAGCCGCGTTCGACGAAGAAGATGATCCCGCTTCCGCCCGTCCTGCATTGCCCCAGCATGTTGATACGGCCACACCGTTGGGGTTGGGGCTGTTGGGCGCGCGCGTGGATCAAGAAACGGAAGAAAACGACGTACTGCGGGGCGGCATGTCGGGATATTTGCTGCCGTTCGAAATTGTCTCAGTGCATCTGTTGGTCGTGTTGATCGGCGCCGCCTACCTGGCCCGCGCGAAGCGGCTGCGCACGACGACCGATTGATCGCATAAATCCGAAACAAATTCAAAATCCAAATGTTCAAATGATTTCAACGTCGCGGTTTTCCCAGTTAGTTTTGAACATTCCAACATTAGAATTTGTTTCGAATTTCGGATTTCGTGCTTCGAATTTGTTTCGAGCTTCAACTTCTGACGTTTTCCTTTAATTAATCCCGTTCAATTTCCAAAACGATGGACCTATTGACCCAACCCGTCGGCGTGTCGCACTTCATGGTCGTGGGGGCCGTGTTGTTTGTGACCGGCGCCGTATGCATGGCGACGAAGCGGAACTTGCTGGGCGTGCTGATGGGGATTGAGCTGGTGCTCAACGGCGCCAACGTCAACTTTGTCGCGCTGGGCAGCAAGTTTCTGCGGGCCGACGCCGATTTGGCGCTGGGACTGGACGGGCAGTTGATCGCGCTGTTCGTGATCGTGCTGGCGGCCGCCGAGGCGGCGGTGGCCCTGGCCATCGCGCTGAATTATTACAACAACCACGCCACGATCGACGTCGATCGTGCCGACGAGCTAAAGGGCTGATGGAAAACCTGGGCGAAGTTCTCTGGCAGTTGTTGCGGGTTGCCTGGCTGCTGCCGCTGGTCTCCTTCACGGTGATCGTGCTGGCCGGCCGCCGGCTGGGACGCGAAGGCGTGCTGGCCGGGCATCTGGCCACCGGCGCGATCGCAGGCGGCTGCGCCCTGTCGTTTCTGGCGCTGTTCTTCTGGCTCGCTTCGGCCGGCATCCCCGCCGCGCCCGACGATCACGGCGGCCACCACGCGGCGGCCGGAGAACATGCGGACGACCACGCAACGGAAGACGAATCGAGCGCGGATGGCGGCGAACACGCCGACCACGCGGCAACGGAAAGGCCACTCTATTTCGCCGGCACCTGGTACACGCTGGCCGAAATCGGCTCGCTCGAGTTGTCGATTGGATATCACATCGACGCGCTGACCATCGCCATGTTCTGCATGGTCACGCTCATCGCCACGTGCATCCACTTCTACGCGATGGGCTACATGCACGAGGAACTCGACGGGGTGACCGATCACGAGGTCACTCTCGGCGGCGGGGAGCACCTGCGCCGCCGCGGCCGCTACCACCGGTTCTTTCAGTACATGTCGCTGTTCTGCTTCAGCATGTTGGGGCTGGTGATCGCCGGCAACCTGGCGATGGTGTTCGTGTTCTGGGAGCTGGTCGGCATCTGCTCTTATTTCCTGATCGGCTTTTACATCGAACGCCGCAGCGCCACTGTGGCCGGCAACAAGGCGTTCATCGTCAACCGCATCGGCGACTTCGGCATGTTGATCGGCATGATGGCCCTGTGGGCCAGCCTGGGCACGTTCACGTTTGCCGGCAGTGACGAAAACGGCGACGGCCAGATCGCCGGCGCCGAACGCGGCATCTTCGACATCCTCCGCGATGAAGAGAACCAGTTCGCCCTGGCGACGCCGGAGGAAATGATCGTCTCCGACGCCCGGGCGAAGGAAGCCCTGTCAGTCGCGGGCGCCGAAGGGGGAGCAACCGAAGAACAACTCGCCGCCTGGCGCGAAGAAGACTACGGCTACACGCTGTTGGTCATCGGCGGCCTGGGCATATTTTGCGGCTGCGTTGGCAAAAGCGCGCAGTTCCCGCTGCACGTCTGGTTGCCCGACGCGATGGAAGGGCCCACCCCGGTCTCGGCCCTGGTCCACTCGGCCACGATGGTCGCGGCAGGCGTCTACCTGGTGGGACGCTTCTATCCGGCGTTTCCGCCGGAGGTGTTGACGGTGATCGCGGTGGTCGGCGCGATCACGCTGTTTTTGGCGGCCACGATCGCGATTACGGCCACCGACATCAAGCGGGTGCTGGCCTATTCCACTGTTTCGCAGTTGGGCTACATGATGCTGGCCCTGGGCGTCGGCGGTTGGCTGGCGGGGATGTTCCACCTGTTCACGCACGCCTTCTTCAAGAGCCTGCTGTTCCTCTGCTCCGGTTCGGTGATCCACGCCGTACACAGCAACGAGATGACCGACATGGGTGGCCTAAGAAAAAAGATGCCCTACACGGCCTGGACGATGCTGGTCGGCTGTTTGGCGATCGCCGGAGCGGGAATCCCGTTTGTCATCGGGCTGAGCGGGTATTACTCAAAAGACATGATCCTGATGCAGGCCATGTGGTTCGCCGGCGAGCGGCCGATCGCCGGGTGGGTGTTTTACGTGGCCGCCGGCGGCGCGGCGATCACGGCGTTCTATATGTTCCGGTTGTGGTACATGACCTTCGCCGGCGAGCCGCGCGACCGGCATCGTTATGAGCACGCGCACGAGTCGCCGAAGGTGATGTACGTGCCGCTGTTGGTGCTGGCCGCGCTGGCCGTCTGCGTCGCCTGGCCGGTGCCGTTTATGGGGCTGAGCCTGGCCGGCATGCTGGCCAGCGCCCAATGGCCGGCCACCGAGGCGGCCAGCGTGCTGGCAGTCGCCGCCGCGGCCGACGTACACGACTACCACGTGGCGGCCACGCTGATCGCTTTCGGAACGGCGCTGGGCGGTTTCCTGCTGGCCACGGTGATCTACGGCCTGCGGAAACTGAACGCCGAAGACGCGCGGCGGCGCTTCGCGCCGGCGCACCGTTTTCTGCTCAACAAGTGGTACTTCGACGAATTGTACGAGGCCACGTTCGTGCGGTTCACGTTCTTCGTCTCACGGCTGGTGGCCGATTTCGACAAGAAGATCATCGACGGGTTCATCGACCGCCTGGCGATCTGGACCCGCTGGACGGCTCGTGTAGACGATTTTATCGACCGCACGTTTGTCGACGGGCTGGTCAACCTGCTGGCCGGCTGGACGTACGGCGCGGGGCGTTCGCTGCGCCGCGTGCAGACCGGCAAGCTGCACCATTACGTGATGTTTATTGTGCTGGCGACGGTCGTGCTGTTTGTCGTGATCAGTTTTTGGGCCAGCCTCGGCCCGGCCGGCGTGCGGCAACCGCCTCCGCTGCCGGAGACGCCGGTGGAGACGGCGGCCAATCCAACTTAAAAAGAGCAGACTGTACAACCCGCCATTAGGGAATTCGATCCGATGTTATTGACCCTGGTCATTTTTCTGCCGGCCATCGGCGCTTTGCTGTTGTGTCTGTTTCCGCGGAGCGCCGCCGAAGGCATCAAGCTGTTCACGTTCGGGTTTACGATCGCGACGTTTGCCGTCACGGCCGCGATGGCCATTCCGGCGACCGGCTTGTTTGAGATGGGCCTGGTCCAGATGCAGCAGGTCTTCCGCTACGACTGGATCCCCTCGTTCAATATCAATTACCACCTGGGCGTGGACGGCATCAGCTTCGCGCTGGTTATCTTGACGACGTTCATCTTCGTGCTCTCGATGTGGGCCAGTTGGTCGATCACCGAACATGTCAAGGCGTACTGCATCCTGTTTTTGCTATTGGAAACCGGCGTGCTGGGCGTGTTCCTGGCGTTGGACTTCATCCTGTTTTACGTCTTCTGGGAAGTGATGCTGCTGCCGATGTACTTCTTGATCGGCGTCTGGGGCGGTCCGCGGAAGCTGTACGCGGCGATCAAGTTCTTCCTCTATACGCTGCTGGGCGGCGTGCTGATGATCATCGCGATACTGATGCTCTACTTCGCCAGCGACGTTCGTGAGTTGACGCCCGTGCAACTGCAGGCCGCGCACGTGATCTCGGCCGACCTGACCGGCGAAGCGCTGACTGAAGCGGTCGCCGCGCTCCAGGCGGCCGAACACCCGGTACACACGTTCAACCTGTTGGCGATGCAGCAGATCGGACAACAAACCGGTCAGTTCGACGTGTTGTTGTTCGAAGGGACGTTCCTGGAGCACACCATCCAGTTCTACGCCTTCATCCTGCTGTTCATCGGGTTCATCATCAAAGTCCCCTCGGTGCCGTTGCACACCTGGCTGCCTGACGCGCACGTAGAGGCGCCCACGCCGATCTCGATGATCCTGGCCGGCATCCTGCTGAAGCTGGGCGGGTACGGGATCATCCGCATCTGCTACCCGATTTGCCCGGCGGCTGGGTACGAACTGATGTATTGGGTCTGCGGCATCGGCGTGGTGAGCATGATCTACGGCGCGTTTGCGGCCATGGCGCAGCGCGATTTCAAACGGCTGGTCGCCTACAGTTCCGTCAGCCACATGGGCTACGTCGTGCTGGGGCTGGGCGTCTGGAGCGCGGTGCAAGCGACCGGCTACAACGCCGACTATTGGGCGCTGGGCATGAACGGGGCCATGTTCCAGATGATCGCCCACGGCATCAGCTCGGCCGGCATGTTCTTTATGGTGGGCGTCGTTTACGACCGCGTGCACCATCGCAACCTGGACGAGTTTGGCGGCCTGTTCGCCCGGATGCCCACGTACAGCGGCCTGGCGTTCGGCATTTTCTTCGCCGGGCTGGGCCTGCCGGGGCTGTGCGGGTTCATCGGCGAGCTGCTGGTCACCTTGTCGGTGTGGAGCTTCAGCAAGACGCTGGCGGTGATTTCGGCCTTCACCGTGATTCTGACCGCAGGTTATATCCTCTGGACCTTGCAACGCGTGTACCTGGGGGCGGAATACAAAGGTCCGCATGGCGAGGCGCTGACGCCGATCACGCCGCGCGAGTTGGGCATCGCCGCGCCGATCCTGGCGTTTGCCATTCTGCTGGGCGTCTACCCCTGGGCAGCGCTGCAATACATGGAACCGAGCGTGACCAACACCGCCAACGTGCTGGCCGAATGGACCAAGCAGAACAAGCCAGACGTTATCGAGGCCGTGGCGGCGGAATCGCCGGCCCATGCGTTGGCCAGTCGCATGATTGAAGAATGAATGGATGGGTTACCGGAGAATGTTAAAATTCGAAGCACGAGATTCGAAATCCGAAACAAATTCGAATGCCGGAATGTTCAAAACCAACTCAGAAAATCGCGACGTTGAAATCATTTGAACATTTGGATTTTGAATTTGTTTCGGATTTCGTGTTTCGGATTTCGTGTTTTTAGCAACGTGCTTCGAATTTAGGTTCGTGCTTACCATGCTTGCCGCAGGATTTGTCACCGCCCCGGCAGGGGCGCGGGCATGTAGCCAGGGGCGCAAGCCCCTGGAATCGGAAGCGATGAAAAACGAAAGCCCCTTTAGGGGCGGAGTAGCCGATAACGGTCGTGTGACGTCGCCCCTACGGGGCTTGCCGTTGCGGACGGATTGGTGTCCTGGGGTTTCCACCCCAGGCTACACGACTCCGCCACTACGTGGCGGCGTGCCGCCGTTACGGCGAATGGCAGAAATCCAATCTGTCGACTGGTTCCACAGTGGAATGTGGAGTTACAGACATCTCGGTACAACCCACCCGTCTCGTTTATTTAGCATCGGGCAAATAGAAAGACCCACGTCGTGAATCTTCACGAGAACATCGAAGTTCTGCTGCACGACACGCTGGACGTGTCGATCCCGCTGTTCGCGCCGGAGTTGATCCTTTGCGCGACGATCGTGCTGATGCTGTTGATTCGGGTGTTCAACTTGCGGTGGTTGCTCGTGGCGGGTCCACCGGTGAGCGCGTTCTGGATCGCGCTGGCCGGGTCGGTCGTCGCCTTTTTGACCACCGTGCCGACGATCGGCACGGAAGTGGCCCGCAGCGAGATGTTCACCGGCCTGCTGGTTTACGACGGCATGACGGTTTTCTTCCGCGCCGTGCTGCTACTGTTTGCCTGGTTGTTCGTGATTTTCACCCGCTTCTCCGGCGTTGTGGACCGGGAAGGCACGGCCGACTTCTACTGCCTGGTGCTGGGGTCGACCTTGGGCATGTGCATCATGGTCTCGGCCAATCACATGTTGATGGTGTTCCTGGGCGTGGAGATGGCCAGCGTGCCCTCGTACGTTTTGGCCGGCATGTTGAAGCGCTGCCGCAAGAGCAGCGAGGCGGCATTGAAATACGCCATCTATGGCGCAGGCGCGGCCGGCGTGATGCTCTACGGCATCAGCCTGCTGGCCGGCGTGTTGGGTTCGGTCCACTTGCCGACGATGGCCACGCAGTTGTCGCAAATCATGGCCGACGGGGCGCTGGGCGACCGGCACATGGTGCTGGTGCTGGGCATGTTGATGGTGATGGTCGGGTTGGCGTTCAAGCTATCGGCCGTGCCGTTTCACTTCTGGTGCCCCGACGTGTTCGAGGGGGCGACGGCGGAGGTGAACGCGTTTCTGTCCGTGGCCTCGAAGGCGGCCGCGCTGGCGTTGTTGATCCGCGTGAGTGTGGGATTGGTGAATGTGCCGAGCGATGAGCCGTCTGCGCTGGTTGCCAATGCTGTCGCCCCTACGGGGCTTCACGAAGAACAGGGCGAGCTCAATCCAGGGGATGACGCCCCTGGCTACACGGCTTCGCCCCTGCGGGGCTTGGATCGCGAATCGGCGAACGCCGACGCAATCGACCCGCACACAATCGAATCGGACACGTTTGCGCCGGATTCTCAATTTCATCTCGCCAGCAGCGCCGTTCTCCAGCCTCCCGCCTCCAGCCTCCAGCCTACCTCCCCGTCGGACCCCATGCGGCCGGCACGGATGTACCTGGCCGCCCTGATCGGGCTGTTGGCGGCCATCACCTGCACGTTTGGCAACCTGGCCGCTTACGGGCAGACGAACATCAAGCGTCTGTTGGCCTATTCCACGATCGCTCATGCCGGCATCATGATGATGCCGGTGGCCGCCGCGGTGACCGTTATCGGTACGCCGGATGGAACCGACCTGGCAGAGAAATCGCTCGCCGCGGTGGCCTTTTATGTTGCGGTCTACCTGTTCATGAACTTCGGCGCGTTCGCGATCGTCGCCATTTTGCGCAACGCTATCGGCAGTGAAGAGATCGCCGACTACGCCGGCTTGATCAATCGTTGCCCCGGCACCGTGATCTGCCTGTCGCTGATCCTCTTGAGCCTGTTGGGATTGCCGCCGTTGGCCGGCTTTCCGGCCAAACTGTACGTGTTCGCGTCGCTGGCCCAGATGATGGATCAGCCGCTGCTGTTCGTGCTGCTGGTGATCGCGGCGATGAACACGGTATTGAGCCTGTTTTATTATCTTCGCGTGGTGAAGACGATGGCGTTGGACCCGGAACCAGTGGACCGACGGCCGGTCGACATGTTTCGCGTTTTTCAAGGCGGCGTGTTCATGACGGCGCTGACCGTGCCGGTGGTGTTGTTGGGCGTGTTTTTCGGCCCGTTGCACGAGTGGGCCTTGGCGGCCGCGAAAGATTTGATCTCGTAACTCACTGTCCAACCTGGGCGCCATGACGGAACCCCGCAACATTCACCTGCTCAATCGGCTGTTGGCGATGGAGTGCAGATCGTTTTCGATCTATCTGACCGACGCCTCTCCGTGGACGCCGCCGGCCGGCAGCGAAGCAGACGAAGTGCTGGCGAACATCGTGGCCGATCAGCAACGGATGGCCGCGCGGATCGCCGAGTTTGTCGACCGCCGCGGCGGCGTGCTGGACACCGGCGAGTTTCCCATGGAATTCACGGATTCGCATTTCCTGGCCTTCGACTTTCTGGTGGGAGAATTACTGCGTTATCAAAAGCAGGAAATCGCGGACATCGAGCAGATCGTCGCCGCGTTGGCCGAAGATCCAGAGGCCCGCGAACTGGCCGAGGAAACGCTGGGAAGCGAACGCGCGCATCTGGAGGCGCTTGAATCCTTGGCCGGCAACCTGCAGGCGGCGACCTAAACCGCGCCGCCCCATCTTGGATTTCCCGGCATGGCGCTGTTCGACACCCACGCCCACCTGGATCAGGCCGAGTTCGACGAGGATCGCTCCGAGGTGATCCAGCGCGCGCGCCAGGCCGGCGTCGAGGCGATCGTCGCCGTCGGCTGCACGGCCGACAGCAGCGCGGCCGCCGTCCGTCTGGCCCAGCAGTACGACATCGTGCTGGCGGCCGTCGGCATCCAACCGAATTATTGCGCCGAGGCGGCGCCCGGCGATTGGGACCGCATCGAGCAGTTGCTCGACGCGCCGAAGGTTGTCGCCCTGGGCGAAACCGGCTTGGACCGCCACTGGAACTATGCCCCGTTTGAGTTGCAGCAGGAGTACTTTGCGCGGCACTTGCGGCTGGCTCAAGAGCGCGACCTGCCCGTCGTCATCCATACCCGCCAGAGCGACGCGGACGTGGTGAAGATGCTGCGCGCCGCCGCAGAGCGGGGTCCATTGACCGGCGTAATGCACTCCTTTACGGGCACGGCGGAAACGGCAGCGGAATGCATCGCGCTGGGCATGCACATCAGTTTCGCCGGCATGGTGACGTTCAAAAAGTCCGCCGACCTGCGCGCCGTCGCGGAGGGCGTGCCGGCCGACAGGATACTGATTGAGACGGATAGTCCGTATCTCTCGCCGCATCCGCGCCGCGGCCGCCGCAATGAACCGGCCCACGTCGCACATACGGCGCGCTGCCTGGCCGAAGCGCGGGGTGAATCGTTCGAAGAATTCTGCGCCGGCACGACCACCAACGCCCGGCGGCTGTTCGGTATTCCGAGGCCGTAACCATCCGTGACGGCGGCGGCCAAGAACACGCGAAGCCGAACCGAGCGATGCGTGGCTTGACGGCGAGATATGGGAATTGTCAGTAAACAGCTAGGACGCAAGGGAACGCCAACGTAAGAAGCTCACGCAGAGACGCAGAGGCCGCGGAGATTCGGAGGGTGAATAAGGCTTACGCAAAACAACAGGATGCGTGATGATCGCAAATTGGCAATAGATGGCACCCTTTTCCGCGCTACCGCGTCCGCGTCTTCCGTCAAACTCTGCGTCCTCTGCGCCTCTGCGTGAGATCATTCCGCGCTGGCTGGCTCGTAAGCTGTGCGGCAACTGTAGTTTTTAGACGATAAGCACCATCGACAATTGGTCCACCGACAGCGGATAATCGCGGGCATGCGCGACTTTGAGAACGAAGCCCTGGTCCACGACCCGCTGCACGGGTATATCACATTTACGTCCGACGACGGATTGCCGCCGGGCGAGGTTTCCGAACAGCAACTGATCGATCATCCGTGGCTGGAGCGCTTGCGGCAGATTCATCAGTTGCAGACCGCCTGGTGGGTGTTCCCTTCGGGCGAACATACGCGGTTTCAGCACGTGCTGGGAGTGATGCACCTGGCCAGCCGCGCCGCCGCTGCGCTTTATGAGAGCCTGGCTCGAACCTGTCCGGAGACGCCCAGCCGGGCATATGTCGAGTCGCTGTTGCGACTGGCCGGTTTGCTGCACGACGTGGGGCATGGACCGTTTGGTCATTTTCTAGACGTGCACTTGCTGTCCGACTACGGGCTGACGCACGAAACGCTCGGCGGGCAGATCATCCGCGAGGAACTAGGTGAGCTGATCCGCGCCGTGCGTCGCAATCCGTCCGGCCGGCTGGCGGACGATGAGCAACTCGATCCGAGTCAGATCACCTATTTGATTACTCGGCCCCGCGACGAAGCGCCGGGGGATTCCGTGGACGACGCCCCGCGTTGGCTGCACCTGCTGCGGAGCCTGTTCAGTGGGATCTATACGATCGACAACATGGATTTCGTGCTGCGCGACGCCTACATGACCGGTTTCAGCCACCGGGCGTTCGATCTGGACCGGCTGTTGCACTACAGTTTTTTCAGTGAGCAGGGGCTGACCATGCACGCCCGCGGCGTGCCGGCGCTGGTGCGATTCGTCGGCATCCGCGGCGAGCTGTTCCGGTCGGTGTATTTTCATCGCACGGTGCGCGGCATCGATCTTTCATTGGCCGATCTTTTCGCCGAGAGTAAATCCCTGTTATTCCCCTCGAATCCCGGCGGCGATCTGGGCGCCTACCGGCGATTCACGGAGTGGTCGATGCTGGTCGACGTCGGGGCGTGGAGCGATAGCCCGGACCCTGCGAAGCAGGCGTTGGGAGAGCGTTGGCGGGCGTTTCTGGATCGCAAAGTCCGCTGGAAGATGGTTTGCGAGCGTTCGGTGTTTTTCCGTCCCGACGACGCGGAACGCAGCAGCGTGTTGAACAGCGCGGAGCTGTTCGAAACGGCGCTGCGGGATCTGCTGCCGGCAAACGTAGCCCGAGTGCCACTGCGGTTTGACGTGGCCCGGCACATCCATCGGCCCGGCACGCGCGGACCGGTGGCAGGTCAAAACTTTGTTTTCGATCCGGCGCGGGACGCGATCCGGCCGTTGACGGACAACGATCTGTTCCGGCAATTGCCGTCTAGTTTTCGCATTTGCCGCATTTACGCGGAAGACGCCGCGCACGCCGCGACATTGGCCCGCGCGCTGGACGAGCTCGTCGGCGCCGGCGGCGGAGACGAATTGACCAACATGTAAAGCAGTAAAGAGAGATTTCGAGATCGCTGACTACCGTGATCTGAAAGGTGGGCGTCAATCGTTATGTGCGGCGGCCGGCGGTTTGGAATGACGCGGGCTGTATTTTGCCACGAGCGCGATCAGCTTTTCGCGATCGATCGGCTTGGTCATGTAATCGGTGCAGCCGGCGGCCAGACATTTGTGCCGATCGCCAGTCATGGCATGCGCCGTCAGCGCAATGACGGGCATTTTGCAACCGGCGGCGCGCAGTTCGCGGGTCGCGCCGTAGCCGTCCAGTTCAGGCATCTGCATGTCCATCAGGACAACGTCGTACGGCGCGCCGCTTTCGGCCGCCGCCAGGATTTCTCGCACGGCAATCCGCCCGTTGTCGGCCAGCGTGACCTGTGCACCCGCTTTCTTGAGCACGACGGAGATCAATCGCTGGTTGTCCGGACCATCTTCGGCCAACAGCACGCGGCAATTAAGGGTCAGTTGGTTGCCGGCAGGGGACTCATCCGTAAAGCTTGACAACACCGGCGGTCGTGGGCTTTCCAACAGCCGCACGCCGTCCAGCGGTCCCGTGTCGACGGTAATGCAAAACGTGCTGCCTTTGCCCGACTCGCTGTCGACGGTGATCGTGCCGCCGAGCATTTCGGCCAGCCGCTTGCCAATGGTCAGCCCCAGCCCGCTGCCGCCATATTTGCGCGTCGTCGAGGCGTCGGCCTGCGTAAACGGCTGAAAGAGCCGGCCGATCTGCGCTTGGGTCAGTCCGATGCCGGTGTCGATCACGCGGATTTGTAGCTTTGGATCCTGTCGATCGGCGCCAATCAACTCCGTCACTACGCGCACGGAACCGGCTTCGGTGAACTTGACGGCGTTGCCCACCAGATTGAAAAGGATTTGTCGCAGCCGGGTGGGATCGGATTGGATCGTCTCGGGAATGGGGCCGGCGAATTCGGCCGTCAGCGACAAGTTTTTCGCTTCCGCGCGGACCCGCAGCATCGCGATGACTTCCGGAATGATCCGCAGCGGCGAACACGCGATCCGTTCGATTTCCAGCTTCCCCGCTTCGATCTTCGAAAGGTCCAGAATGTCATTTATCAAAGCCAGCAAGTAGGCGCCATTGCGTTGAATCGTGCGGATGCACTCGACGCGTTCCGGCGACGCGCTGGCCACTCCTTTTTCGTTCAGCAAGTATTCCGCATAGCCCAAGATGGCCGTCATGGGCGTGCGGATTTCATGGCTCATGTTGGCCAAGAATTCGCTTTTGGCCCGGTTGGCCGTCTCGGCGACGTGCGTCGCCTGTTTGAGACTGTTTTCCGCGTTCTTTTGTTCGGTCACATCGACCGCCACGCACAGGTAGCCGGTCGTCGCCCCTTGGGCATCGGTGATGGCCGACACGGACAGATTGACCAGTCGCGTGCCGCCGTCTTTGCGGACGTACGTCCACTGGCGGCTTTGGGCGCCGTCCGGCGAGATGTCGGCCACCAGCAGCTCCCAGCCGATGACTTCGCGACCGAACCGCTCGGAGACCTGTCTTGCACACTCTTCCACCTCCGACGGCAGGTGCAGCGCCAACGGCGTCTGTTTGTCGATCATTTCCCGGGCCGTATATCCCGACAGCTTTTCCGCGCCGCGGTTGAATACGGTGATCATGCCGTCGTAGGTCGTGGCAATGATGGCCACGTCGCAGGCCGCGTCCAGCACCGCTTGTTTCAACGCGTAGGCTTCGGCCACCCTCTGTTCGGCCCGGCGACGCTTCAGCACTTGTCCGATTTGCTTGCCGACCAATTCCAGCGTACTGAGCAGTTCGCCGTCGGTCGGCAACGGGTCCGGGTGAAAGAACTCCAACACGGCTACGGTTTCGCGGCCGATCGCGATCGGCACCGCCATGGCGGCTTTGACTCGGATATCGACGTGCTTCCTGCCGCGCAAGAAATCGACGCGATGCTGGACGTTTTCGATCCACATGGCCCGGCCTGCCACAAAAACGCTGCCCGGCAATCCGGCGCCCTTGGCGAAGAAAGTCTGATCGGTAACCTCACGGAACTGCTCGAACGGTTGGCTGCCGGAACTCCACATCGGCGCGGGAAACAGCGTCGTCCCGTCGTCCCCCGGTACGTATACATGGCCGACCGGCCAGCGGGTCAATTCGCAAATGACCTCGATACTGCCGTGCAACGCTTCCTCGGCGTTGGCGGCCTCCGATGCGATCATCGTCACGCGGTGCAGTAGCTGCGACTCCAGCGAATGATCCGCCAGCGAGTTGCCAGCGCTGTTTGTCTGAGTTACGTCGCGAATAATGGCCGAGTAATGCCGGCGGCTGTTGAATTGCACTGTGCTCAAGGTGACGTGGGCGGGAAACTCGCGGCCGTCTTTCCGCCTTGCCGGCAGGTTGTAATCGACGCCGCTCAGGCCCGAAGATTCGAAGTCGTCTATTGTCGCGGCATCATCCGTGTCGCACGTCAGTTTCGGTACCAGCAGCTTGATGTCCTGCCCCAATACCTCGAGCGTCGAGTAATCGAACATACGTTCCGCGCCCGGATTGAACGACTCGATCCGGCCGCTTGAGTCGAACGTCACGATCGCCACCGCGGCATGGTCCACAACGGCCCTCAAGCGGGCTTCAATCTCCGCGGCGCGACGGTTTGACCTGGCCGCTCGCAGGGCCATCACAATGCTGTCGACTGAATCGGCCAAGAACTGCGTTTGTTCGATCGTAGGTGCGCTGTTTCGCCCCAGTTGGATTTCACCCTGCACGTCTCCGGGCTCGCCCAGAGGGATCACAATCACATTGGTCGGCAGCCGCTCTTCCGGACCCCAACGCAGGTCGGTCTGCGCCGCGGTGGGCCGAGTGATCACATGGACGGCGCCGGTTACGACCGCCTCACCCACGGGAAACTTACCGGGACCGACGGCGTAGAGCTTCACATAATCTGGACCCAGCGAATACCCTCCGGTCAGCCACAGCCGGCCGCAGGCGTCGTAAAGGTATATGGCCCCGGCCACGGCGTCCACCTGATCGCCGAGACATTCGATAACGTCACGGCACAAATCGAACAGGTCTTTCGAACCGCGCAACGCGGCGGTCAGGCGTTCCCGGCCGGTGAAAAACCAATGTTGCCGGTCCGACTGGCCGGCGGCCGCGTCCCGGATCGACGGCGTCAACAGCGGCTGAAAATCCGAGCAGGCCGGTGTCGGACTTTTGTCCGCCGCGGCATCCGGCGGTCGGCTGGGATCATTCGGCACGGGACGCCCGTTGGTCGCTCAAGTCGCTGATGGATGTCGATTCGGCCTCGTGGCACGCGCAACCCACCGGCCGAACGAGAGAGTCACTGCCACTAGTACGGAAAGAATAGCTTGTCCCCCATGAAACCGGACGAACAAGCACAGTCGTGGCGCCGCCTTCGCCTTGCGCGAGTTTTCGGTTTTGACGTTTGCAACAATCATGAGGCACAAAGCATCGGGCGCTGCGGGACGCATTCCTTTCCTGCTTTCGTGATTTCGAACTTTCGTGTTTCCGTGATTCTCTTTGGAATTCATGCCTGCTTCGGTCCCGGCCGGCCGTTTCGGTTGCGGCTCGGCCGCGCTGGGATTTCAGCGCACGCAACGTTGTCGCATTCGCCCCGCCGCACCGCTATACTCGTGTGAAACCGCGCGCTTCGCGCGGAGAACACTCGTGCGGGAGGAAGCCAGCGATGAGTTCCCCTGCGACCGTCGGACGGCCGTCGGCGCTGACTCCGCAACAGGTGGCCTACCTGCAGGAGTGGCGAGACCTCTGCTATACGCTGGAAAAAGCGCAAGGAGACGAACTCTGCCACCATTGCCACGACAAGTTTCAGTTCGCCAAGACGTTTTCCGTCTTCGGACGCGAGTTTGAGCGCGCGGCCGACGACGTGCGGCACCGCGTCGGGCAGGGCAATTTCAGCTTTTTCTCCGAACGCGGCATCCCCGGCGACGTCATGACGCCCACCCTGGCCGAACGGATGCTGGATGACTGGCGGCACGCCATCGACGCCAAGCGCGGCCATTTGGAGATCGTCTTCCGCTCAAAGTTCGGACAGACCATCGACGAATGCCTCCGCGGCGAAGAGAACGCAGTGCCGTTGAACCTGGCCGAGAGCCTGGAAAGAGCGGACGCCGTCACGCTGTTGTCCGACTTCGCACACGATAAGTCCACACCCTGTGACCTGGGACCATTGGAAAACCGGGTCGAGCAGATCAAGTCGCAGTTGGCCTATCTGAACGAAGCCGTCGCCCGCGCCGATCCGCCCGTCGTCAGCGAATTGACCCACACCGTCCGGCAATTGCGCGCCGACGTCGACCGCATTTTGGCCAGGCTGGATTTGGGCGATGGATGAGGACGTCCCAGTGGCGGCCGTGCGATCGTGGACAGCGAAGTATCAAGTCGTGCCGCCCGTTTCTATCAGGCCTTGCTGCTGGCCACGTTTCTGCCGCTCTGCTGGCTGTGGATGATGGCGGTGCACGAACTGGGCCACGTCGCCGGAGCATGGCTCACCGGCGGGACTGTCCAGCGGGTGGTCTTGCACCCGCTGGCCTTTTCCCGCACCGACGTCGCACCCAACCCGCAGCCGGTGGTCGTCGTCTGGGCGGGTCCGCTCGTGGGCGTGCTGTTGCCGCTGGCCATGTTGGCGGTTTGGAAGCTGAACAATTGGCCGGCCGTCCATCTGATTCGTTTCTTCGCCGGCTTCTGCCTGATCGCCAACGGCGCTTACATCGGCGCCGGCTCCTGGTCCGCCATCGGCGACGCCGGCGACATGCTCCGCGCCGGCAGCCCCGCGTGGACGCTCTGGCTGTTCGGGCTGTTGACGATTCCCCTCGGACTGTGTCTATGGAACGGGTCGGGGCCGCGGTATGGGTTTGGTAAGACTGCGATACCGATCGACGGTCGAACAACATTTGTCACGGCCGGACTGCTTTTGATAACAATCGTCGCTGAAGTCGTCACGTTTTCAATGTAAATCGTGGCAGCATCGGCATGGAGAAACCCGCGGCAAGCAATGCTCTGAAGTCTGCTAATTGGCAATGCCTACTTTACCCGCCCGCGGTGTGATCTTCGATCTGGATGGGACGCTGGTCGATTCGGGATTGGATTTCGCGCGGATGCGGAGCGAATTGGGGATCCCGCCGGGCGTGCCCATTTTGGAGGCCCTCGCCGACATGGCAGATGAGGACGCCGCGGCTTGTTTTGAGAAGCTCCACGAGCACGAAGAGCAGGGCGTGCAGCGGGCGACGCCGATGCCGCATGTAGAGAAGTTTCTGGCGGCACTTACTGGCCGCTCGGTTCTTCAAGCGGTGCTGACGCGGAATCGGCGCGCGATTGCCAGGCAGACGTTGGAGCGTCTGGCGATGTTGATGGACCCGGTGTTGGGCCGTGAAGACGCTCCGGCGAAACCCGACCCGGCGGCAATCCATAGGATCTGCGAAATCTGGGGACTGACCGTCGATGAGGTGGTGGTCATCGGCGACTATCATTTCGACATCGACGCCGGCCGCAACGCCGGCGCCCGGACCGTGCTTTACGCCCGCGGCCGCGACCCCGCCAAGCTCCGCTGGGCCGCCCGCGCCGACTATATCCTGCCCTGCTTTTCACAGCATGAATGCCTGCTAGCTTGGTTGGAAGGAGGAGACGGTGGCAGGTAGACGGTAGACGGTAGACGGTAGACGGTGGCAGGTAGACGGTGGCAGGTAGACGGTAGACGGGGACGGGGATGGAAAGTTTGACGACCAACACCCCGTCCTATTACTGCCCTCTGCCTACTGCCCTCGACCCTCGACCCTCGACCCTCGACCTTTCCCCACTTCCGCCTAGAGGCTGGCGCCGATTCCTGCTAGTATCCGTCCCCCCTCGGTCGATCGGGGCGTCGGCTGCCGGCTGAAGGTGCGCTGCTGGCGGGGGTGGCAATCAATTCCACGCGGAGGACACGGATGTCTTCAATTCGCAAGGGTTTACTGGCCGCGGCCGTCGTCGTCTCAGTTTCGATGGTGGGGCCCTCGAGGATCGACGCGCAACAGCCTGTCGCGCGGCAGCAGTTTCAGCCACAGCCCGTGGCGCAGCAAGTCCAGGGTCCGCCCGTACAGCCCGGCGCGCAACAGCCCGGCGCGCCGCCGGCCGGCGCGCCGTTTGTATTGAACGCGCAGCAACAGGCGGCCCTGAACCGCGTGCTGGCCGACTGGGAGCGCGAGGGCGCCAAGGTGAACACGATGAAGGTCGACTTCACCCGCTACGAGTACGACACGGTGTTCGGCAAAAAGACCAAAAGCGAGGGCGTGCTGCAATACGCCAAACCCGACAAGGGGCTGTACCGCATCGACAAGGTTTTCGAGATCGACCAGAACACCGGCCTAGAACGAGAAATTGAGCGGGAAAAGGAACACTGGGTCTGCAACGGCGAGTCGATCTTTGAGTTCAACGCGGCGAAGCGGCAACTGATCCAACGGCCCATCCCCGCAAACATGCGCGGTCAGGCCATCGTCGACGGGCCGCTGCCGTTTTTGTTCGGCATGACGGCCAATAAACTCAAGCAGCGCTACTTCATGCGGATCACGACCACGGCCGAAGAAAACGCCAAGGGCGAAGTCTGGATCGAGGCCTACCCGCGCTTCCAGCGCGACGCGGCCAACTTCGCCCGGGCGGAGATCGTGCTCGTGGCCCGTGATCTGTCGTGGGTGCGGGCGTTGAAGATCGTGTTGCCCAACCGCACGCAGCACACGGTCCACACGTTCGACAAACCGGCGATCAACAACCCGTGGGAGGCACTGAAGAAGGACTTCGCCAACCCCGCCCCCCCGTTCGGCTGGCAGCACGTCGTCGAGCGCCCCGCTGCCGGCCCCCCTCCCGTCCCCGCCGCCGCTCTGCAACGGCACGGGCCGGCCGCCCAGGGCGCGCCGTTGCGATAGCCAAGAAATGAAACGCGGCAATCCGGCGCCGTTTCCGCGCGCTATTGCGTTACGCGTTCCCGCTCGGACAGAACGCCCTCGGCCATCGACTGGATGCTCCAAACGATCCCCTTCAGCCGCCGAGTATTTCGGCGCAACGCGTCTGCAATTCGGGGACGGTCATCCGCTGCAACTCGGCGACCTCTTTTCCGACGTTCAGTTTCATGCGTCTCTCCTATTCTCGGGGTCTCGGTAGAGCTGTTAGACTGACACCACCTTTCGATATGATTCGAATTTCAGCTGAGCTGACGGGTCGATTATGACGCTCATTGCCGCACAAATCGACGGCGACCAACTTGATATTCTCGCTGATGGCTTGTCGTGCCACGACAAGCTGACGATTACGCGGTCTCGTCAGATCGGGTGAACGAGGTTCAAACTGACGTTCCGAGTCGCACAACTATTCAGAAGATCTTTCCGCATCCGCATCTCGCATTCGCAATTGCCCACTGCGGGAGTAACCAGCGCGACGGCAATCCAATTCGAACAATCGTCGAACGATTCTGGCAGCGCGCTGTGTCGGAACGACGTCAATCTGGGTCATTGGTGCAATTGTTTGAGGAGGAATTCCGCGGCGGAGCGACGGCAGAAACGATTATGATGCTAGGATGGCAGGCGCCAGGGACTCCAATTGTCCATGTCTTTGGAACCGACTGCCAACGTCTCGATGGTGGGAGGTACTGGGCCGGCTCGGGGCGTAATTTGCTTTCGCGTTCCTGGTCTGACCTCGATTCACTACGCGAGACAGCCGAGCGCTTTCTTGGCGAGTGCCAAAAGCACGCCCCGTTTGATCTTCCCTTGTTCGCAAATTGTTACGGGGGGCACTGGCACCGTCTGCAGCTCAAAGTAAACGACTCGCCGCAGTGGGTGATCGAGCCCCGACGCACCGGTGTCGAGGTCTCAGCGATTTTGCCTGGACCATCACGACTTACTTCGGGCGATAACCCCACACACGATATCGTCAGTCGTGGCGAGTGGCTCAAAGAAGTGCTGCGTGGAACGTTCAACGTGAGGAATGTTCGCCGGGCGCTGAAGCGTATGGACGATGACATTCTGCGCGAACGGCTCGCGCGGCTGATCGCAGTTTTTGATGAGGTCCAACTTGATGCAGCGGTGGCAACTGTGAAAGATGCAAGACGGTACGCAGAGGCAGTCGACGATGCGGTCGTTCGGTTGATTGAGCGAGAGGTTCTCGACCAGCACCATCGGCAGTTTGCACTCCTTTCGCGAAATGAGACTGTGGCAGTTGACGCGCTGCTCCGATGCTACGCACAGATTCTGCGCGATCTTCGGACAGGGAAGATTTCGAAGCCGAGCGACGACGCGAAGTCTCAAACGGAAAACGAAGGACTCCGCGGGCTGGCTCATTGCCTGCGGTGGGTCAAGGAACGCTGCCCCTCAAGGCTTGTTGTTCCGACTCCTGAATCAAACGTACTTGCCCAGGAGGCTCTGCAAATCTTACGATGGGGCGTGGCCTACGACCCGATCTGGAACCAGCACTCTGCCTATTCGCGCGGTTTCGTCCACGCCGAGGCCGATGAACAGAACAAGACGATCACGTTTCTGCCCCGTCAGCACGTCAACCCACACTTCTTCTGCACGCAAGTTAAGGCCAAAAAGGTAGACGACGAACGGCTCGCAAGTGCTCGCCCAGACGACCGTCTCGCCGAGCTTTCGAAAACCTGGTATAATTCTGTCACGTCCTCTGCGCAGGGAATGCGTTTCGATGATGTACCAATCCGCGCGAGCGGAGCGATTGATGTCGCTTCCACATGGATGGAGACGACGTGCCTGCCGGAACTCGCCGGCGCAACCAGTCTCATGGGTTGTACGGTCGGAGAGTTGCGTCGCGTGCTGGCGACGCTTTACGTCTACTCGCTCTTTGTGACCAAGCTGGAAGGTGTAAGCGACGATCAACCAGCGCTTGGCGTCACGCTGCAATCGCGCGTCGTGGCACGGCGAAGAGATCAGATGATCGAATGGCTGTCGGGGCTGTCGGGAGTTCCCGCGGCAAGCGTCGATGCAATCCTGTCGGTGCTCACATTTGATACCACGCATCCGCACGTCACCCTTGCCCAGCAACCGGTCGTGCATTCAGACGACGGGCAACTCTTTTTTCTGCCAAGGATGCTGCTGTTCCTCGATCTGCCACGGATGTACGTGGGCGCGCTTAACAAGATCCCGGAAGGCAGAGCAGTCTATGATCGGACGATCAACGAGATTGAGACTGCTGGGGTGGAATCAGTCGTAAGCGAAATCCGTGCAGCCGTTCCGTCCGCGCTTCAGATCGTGGCCAACGTGACTTTCGGTCTGCCCGACGGTCGCCACATTACGCCCGATATCGTCGTCGTCTCCCAACAAGACCCGACGGTACTGGTCATCGACCTCAAATACTCGACACCACCGTTCGGTCCCGCTGACATCCACCGACGTGTGGAGGAGTTTGAGAAGTGGAAAGCGCGAATGGGCGAGTACGTGATTGGCTTCCAAAGCAACCCTGACGTACTGCGCCAGCATTGTCAGTGGGAATACCGAGGAGATGCGACGGTCTTCGGACTCATTCTCACGCGATGGCCGCTTCCAATTCCTGTCGATTTTTCGGAGCCTGTTGGTGCGGTTGACTGGCCATCACTGAGGGACCACATTCTGAAGACCCATCCGTCGTCAATCTGCGAACTGGTGACGTGGGCGGTAAATCGACCGGATGTGAGCGTGCCAGCAGCGCTCGCGTGGACTGCAACGGACGTTCAGGTCGGGGAGTGGAAGTATCGGTACTCGGTTTTGACTGCGCTCGCAAAGGAACGTGTGTTCGACCTGACGCAAAAACTGGCGTACAGGCTCTGGGAGAAGCGAGGGAGGCCACTGTGGGACGATCAGCGGGACTGGTTCGATGCCGAAAAACATCTCGTCGCCAACCCACACCTTTCGGCCGGCCGTTAAACCGAGCGTCCGAGAGTTTTGGATCGAGATTCTGGGCTGCGGAAGCAACCCCCACGGTTGCCACCGCACCCCGGTTCGGCTCTCTCGAAGCGGAGACTTTTCCGCCGGCGGGCGGATGGCCGCAAACCCTTGCGGAAAAGGCAAGAAACACGACACGCCGAGAGCGGGAGCTCTCGGCGTTTCGCGTTAACTGGGGTGCCGGCCGGTTTCGTAGCCGACAAACGACCTCCCCGTGCACAACCCTCTTCATAACCTTTCTCTGTTTTGCGAATCGCGGAAGTCGAATCAGCACAGAGGTTTGGCGATTTGAAGTTGCTTTCGGTGGGGGTCGAGCGGAAGCAACGCTTTACTGAATTTTTCAGTGGTTGCGTTCGGCCCGAACCCAACGCTTTCAAAACTGAGAGCGCCGCTACGCTCTGCCCAAGCGTCAGCAGCCGCGTTGCGTTCACGGATTGCGTGAGCGCCATCACCCGCCGCCAACTTCCGGCAATTCGGTGCGCGGGCCGAATTGCGCCTTTACGGGCCTGGTGACCGGGGTGCAAAAAAGAAGTCAACGTCCTTGATACCAAGACCTTCTGCATTCTATCGCGATGAAGAACATCTACCACCGTCTGCTGCTATTGATCGCCGGTTCTGTCGCGCGCACCCGCTCCGAATAAGAGGCGTTCCGGCCCGCTACTCCGGGCCAAAACCTCCCGTTTCGGCCCGGTACGGCGGGAAGTGGCTCATTCAGTGTTACCGAGCGTTTATACCGTTATCGGAACGAACTGAAGATATGCGGGAACCCACATCGCCGCGGCGATGGCTTCGGAAACGGATACGTCCGGCAAGGGTTGCGCCAAACCGTTTTCGACGGCATGACGCATTACGGCCTCGGCAACGCGAGCGGTGACTTGGCGCAATGCCGAGAGCGGAGGAAAGAGCAATCCCGCGGACAGGTCTGCGTCGGATACTTCCGAGGCTAAGACTTCTGCCGCGACAGTAAACATGGCGTCGGTCACGCGCGGCGCGCGAGACGTCAAGACACCCAATCCAATGCCGGGAAAGATGTAGATATTGTTCGCCTGGCCAATCCGAATCGTCCGACCCCGCCAGGTCACCGGCTCGGATGGACTTCCGGCAGCGATCACTGCGCGCCCGTTGGTCCATGCCAGGAGATCGGCCGGCCGGGCTTCACTCTTGCTCGTCGGGTTGGACAGCGGCAGGATGACGGGCTGGTCGACGCCCTGTGCCATCAGGCAAACGACCGGTTCGGTGAAGGCATCCGTCTGCCCTGAGACGCCGATGAGCACCGTCGGGCGGAGGACGCGGACAACG
>Ga0214472_10001465_pt1 | contig 26474 bp, 27 predicted proteins | sample RVTome_6_FD_207662 | JGI IMG/M metagenome (GOLD analysis project Ga0214472, IMG submission 207662) | Soil microbial communities from uranium-contaminated site in the Upper Colorado River Basin, Wyoming, United States - RVT140D175 | ecosystem: Environmental > Terrestrial > Soil > Contaminated >...
GAGACGAGTCCGGCGGCCGAGACGGCGGCGCCGAAGAACAGGAAGTCGAATTGGAAGCTGCCCGCGTAGCGCAGCACGGCGCCGGCGGCCAGGACTATCGCGGCGGTGATGAGCCGCGCCCAGCTCAGGCCGCGCAGGAAGGTCCGGAGCGGCTGAGGCCCGTCCTGGGGCACGCGCTACTTGACCAGAGTGACCAGTTTGAAGATCGGCAGGTACATGGCCACGACGAGGCCGCCGATGATCACGCCGAGCACCACGATCATGACGGGTTCGAGCAGCGCCGTGAGCGCGCCCACGGCCGTGTCGACCTCGTCGTCGTAGAAGTCGGCGATCTTGGACAGCATGGCGTCGAGCGCGCCCGTCTGCTCGCCGACCGAGATCATCTGGATGACCATCGGCGGGAAGACCCCCGAGGCCTTGAGCGGCTCGGCCAGCGTCTTGCCCGCGGTGACCGCGGCGCGGCACTGCATCACCGCCTTCTCGACGACGCGGTTGCCGGCGGTCCGCGCCGTGATGCGAAGCCCCTCGAGAATCGGCACGCCGGAGGACACGAGCGTGCCCAGCGTGCGGGTGAAGCGGGCGACGGCAACCTTGCGGATCAGCGTTCCGATGACGGGGAGTTTGAGCAGCAGCGCATCGACGGTGGAGCGCCCCTTTTCCGTCCGGTAATAGGCCCGGAGCGCGAACACGCAGCCGACGACACCGGCAATGATGAGGAGGATGTAGCTCCGCACGAAATCGGAAAGCCAGACGACCACTTGGGTCGGCACCGGCAGGTCGGCGCCCAGATCCTTGAACATCTTGGTGAATGTCGGGATCACGAAGGTCAGCATGAAGATCACGACCAGGAACGCCACGCCGACGATGCTCGACGGATAGATCATGGCCGACTTGACCTTCCGCTTGAGCGCCGCGGCCTTCTCGATGTACGCCGCGAGGCGCTGGAAAACCGTGTCCAGGATACCGCCCGTCTCGCCCACCTCGACCAGGTTCACAAACAGGTCGTCGAAGGTGCGCGGATTGCGCCGCAGCGCGTCGGCCAGGGTTGAGCCCTGCTCCACGGAACGGGCGACCCGACCCGTCACGTCGCGGAGGTTCTTCGACTCACTCTGCTCGGACAGGATGTTGAGGCATTGCACGAGGGGCAGACCTGCGTCGATCATGGTGGAGAACTGGCGTGTGAAGATCGCCATCTCCTTGTCCTTGACCTTGCCGCCGCTCTTGCTCGGAGTCTTGCCGCCGGCCTTCTCGTTGATCTTCGTGACGAGGATGGCGCGCTTGCGGAGCTCGCCGACCGCGGCTGTGCGGTCCGGCGCCTCGATCTCACCGGTGGTCGTCCCACCGGCACCTCGTCCCTGGTACGTGAAGACCGCCATATCACACTCTCCTGGTTAGCGCCTTCCGAACGGGGAACCGCCCGTGAGGCTGGCGGCCGCCGGGCCGCCCGCGGTGACGGCCGCCAGCTGGGACAGCTCCTCAGGCAGCATGCTCCGGTTGAGTGCCTCTTCGCGGCTGATGTGGCGCTTGTGGACCAGCTCGATCAGCGATTGGTTCATGGTCTGCATGCCGAACTTCTGGCCCGCCTGCATGGCCGAATAGATCTGGTGGATCTTCTCCTCCCGGATCAGGTTCCGGATCGCCGGCGTGGTGACCATGATCTCGAGCGCCATGACGCGCCCCCGACCGTCGGAGGTCGGGATCAACTGCTGGGAGAGCACGCCCTCGAGGACCAGCGACAGCTGCGCCCGCACCTGGGACTGCTGGCTGTTCGGGAAGACATCGATGATGCGGTTGATGGTCTGGGCGCACGAATTGGTGTGCAGCGTGCCGAGCGTCAGGTGGCCCGTCTCGGCGATTGTCAGCGCGGCGGCGATGGTCTCGAGGTCGCGCATCTCGCCCACCAGCACCACGTCCGGGTCCTGACGGAGGATGTACTTGAGCGCGTTCTTGAACGACTGCGTGTCCGAGAAGACTTCACGCTGGTTCACCAGGCACTTCTTGTGGTGGTGGACGAATTCGATCGGATCTTCGATCGTCATGATGTGCTCGGTGCGCTCGCTGTTGATCTTGTCCACCATGGCCGCGAGCGTCGTTGACTTGCCCGAGCCTGTCGGCCCGGTGACGAGGATCAGGCCCTTGGGCCGATCGGCCAGCTGCTCGACGATAGCGGGCAGGCCGAGGTCGTCGAACGAGCGGATCTTGATGGGGATGACCCGGATCGCGGCCGCGACCGCGCCGCGCTGGCGGTACACGTTGCAGCGGAACCGCGCCAGGCCCTGGATGCCGAAGGACAGGTCGAGCTCGTTTTCCTCCTCGAACTTCTGCTTCTGCCCCTCGTTCAGCACGCTGTAAGCCAGCCGCTGGGTGTCCTGCGGCGTCAGACGCTCGAACTGCGTGAGCGGCGTCAGCTTGCCGTGCAGCCGGATCTGCGGCGGGGTGCCCGTCGTGATATGCAGGTCGGACGCCCCTCGCTCGATCATGATCGTCAGCAGGTCGTGCATCGTCGCGGCCATGGCCTAGGCGTTCTCCTCTGTTGGTCTCGTGCTATCCAAGGGTAACCCGGAGCACCTCTTCCACGGTCATCATGCCGTCGAGGACTTTCTGCAGCGCGTTCTGCCGGAGCGTCTTCATGCCCTGGGCCTGGGCCGTCTCGCCGATCTCGGCCGTCGGCGCGTTCCGGATGATCAGGTCGCGGAGCTCCTGAGATACCGGCATGACCTCGTAGATGGCCACGCGCCCCTTCATGCCCGTGAAGCTGCACGTCGCGCACCCCTTCCCCTTGTAGAAGTTGACCTTGCCCAGCCCCTGCGAGATGTGGCCGTAGGGCACGAGCGTCTCCTCGTCGGCCTCGTACGGCTGCTTGCAGTCCTTGCACACCCGGCGTCCGAGCCGCTGGGCGAGAATCAGCATCAGGGAGGAGGACACGAGGAAGGGCGGGATGCCCATGTCGAGCAGGCGCGCCACCGTGGACGGGCAGTCGTTGGTGTGCAGCGTCGACAGGACCAGGTGGCCCGTCAGCGCGGCCCGGATTCCGATCTGGGCCGTTTCGAGGTCGCGTGTCTCGCCGACCAGGATCACGTCCGGATCCTGGCGCAGGAAGGCGCGCAGCGCGCCGGCGAAGGTGCGCCCGATCTCCTCGTTGATCTGGACCTGGTTGACGCCCTTGAGGTTGTATTCGACGGGGTCCTCGGCCGTCATGATGTTGATGTCTGGCGAATTGATGGTGTGGATGGCCGAATAGAGCGTGGTTGTCTTGCCAGAGCCCGTGGGCCCCGTGATGAGGATCATGCCGTACGGGCTGTGGATGGCCTTGGTGAACTGATCGAGGCTCCACGGATCGAAGCCCAGCATGGTCAGGTCGAGCTGCAGCGAATCCTTGTCGAGGATGCGCATGACGGTCTTCTCGCCGAAGATCGTCGGCAGCGTGGAGACGCGGAAGTCGATCTCACGCTGATTGAACCGGAGCTTGATGCGGCCATCCTGCGGGAGCCGCCGCTCTGCGATGTCGAGGCTCGCCATGATCTTGACGCGCGAAGTGAGCGCGGCCTCGAGACGCTTTGGCGGCGTCATGATCTCGTGCAGGACGCCGTCGACTCGGAAGCGCACCCTGAAGACCTTCTCGTAGGGCTCGAGATGGATGTCGGACGCTCCCCGGCGGATGGCGTCCCCGAGGATCATGTTGATGAGGCGCACGACAGGCGCTTCGTCGGCCGACTCCTTCAGCTCGAAGACGTCGACTTTGGCGGCGATCTCCTCCTCGCCCTCGACCAGCTCGACGTCGGCGGCGGCTCCCTCCATCTCCGAGACGATGTCGGCGATGCCCCCGCCCTTGCTGTCGTACGCGCGATCGATGGCCTGGCGAATCGCCACCTGGGAGGCCACGACCGGAACGACCTGGAGGTTGGTCATGAACCCGACGTCGTCCAGCGCGAAGACGTTCGTCGGGTCCCCCATGGCGAGCGTCAGCTGGTTGCCCTGGCGCCTGACGGGCAGGACTTCGTACTTGCGCGCTATCTGCTCCGGCACGAGCTTGAGCACGTCCGGGTCGACGTCCAGCTGGGAAAGCGTGATCGATTGGATGCCGTACTGCCGCGAGAGGAACGCGATCAGCTTCTCTTCGGTGACGAAGCTGAGTTTGACGAGGATGGAGCCAAGTTTGTCGTTGGAGCCTTTCTGTTCCTGGAGCGCACGCGCCAGCTGGTCGTTGTCGATGAGCCCCTCGCGGACGAGGAGATCGCCAAGGCGCCGGCTGACTGGTTGTCCGAGCTTGGGTTCCGCCATCGGTTCGCTCCCGGGGGGCGCGGACCCTTTCAACTGGCCCCGGCCAGACGCCGCAGCGCGTCGGAGAACGCCTTGAGGGCTTCGTCTTGGTAGAGGACGAAGACCACCTTCTGCAGGCTCGTCTTTCCCGCACGCACGTGGTCGACGACGGTCGAGACCATGGTTTCGGCGGACTGGGCTGGAGGCACGCCGCCCACTCCCGAGCCTAGGGCTGGGAAAGCGATGGACAGCATCCGGTGCTTCTCGGCGATCGCGAGCGATGCGCGCGTGGCCGCGGCGATCTTTTCTGGGTCGGCCTTGAGGTCGCGTCCCAGGGCGGCCGCGTGGATCACATGGGTCGCGGGCAGGTTGCCGGCGACGGTGAGCACAGCCTCGCCCGGCTCGATCGGCCCCTGGCGCACCGCCTCCTCTTCGATCACGGTGCCGCCCTTGCGCTTCATCGCGCCCGCCACGCCCGCGCCCATCCAGAGCTCGGAATTGGCCGCGTTGACGACGGCATCCACCTCCGCCTCGGTGATGTCGCCCCGAACGATCGTGAAAGTGGTGCCGCCGATCTTGGCCTTCATCGCCCCGTCCCGTCCCGCCCCGGTGCCTCGCGCGACTTTGCCGCCTCCCATTCCCGGTCGAGATCTTCCGCGGACGCCTCATCCATCTGCCGGCCCTCGGCCCTCATCGCGGCCTCCACCTCATTGAAACGTCGGGTGAACGTATCGGCGGCTCCTCGAAGCGAGTCCTCGGCATCAATTTCAAGCAGCCGGGCTACATTTACGAGAGAAAAGAGCAGGTCGCCGATCTCGGCCCTGATCCGCGATGCATCGCCGGCGGCCACGGCCTCATTGGTTTCCGCAATCTCTTCGCGCACCTTACTCCATGCCTCCCGCCAGGTGGGCCAGTCGAAGCCTACCCGCCCCGCCTTCACCTGCAGGCGCTGCGCACGCAAGAGCGACGGGAGGCTCTTGGGGACGCCGTCGAGCGCTGACCTCGGGCTCCCGTCACCATGGCCCTCAGCCCTCTTGATCCGCTCCCACTGGTTCAGCGCCTCACGGGCATCGGCCACCTCGGCGTTCGCGAAGACGTGAGGGTGTCGGCTGGTCATTTTCTGAAGAATCCCTTGCAAGACATCTGCCATAGTGAACTCGCCCTGCTCCTGAGCTATCTGGCAGTGGAAGACCACTTGGAAGAGGACGTCTCCCAGCTCTTCGACGATGTGGTCGGTCCGACCCTCGCCCAGAGCCTCGAGCGCCTCGTAGGTCTCTTCGATCAGGAAGGGTTTGAGGGAGGCGCGAGTCTGCTCACGATCCCACGGGCAACCCCCTTCGCCCCTTAGGCGGCCCATGAGGGACAGCAGCGCTTCAAAGAGAACGCCAGCGGAGTCAGCCATGAGCGATCCCGAGGTCGCCACAACATTATACACAAGGGGGTTGGCTCCTTGAAGCTCTTGGGACCCCATGCTAGGCTCTGGCCGCCCTCTATGAAGACATCGCATGGCTGAAGACGAGGCTTTCAAGGTTACGGACAGACGGCGTCGGGACGACATTGACGAGGCGCCCGCCGCCCCGGCTTCTCCCGACCCCGCCGCCCCGGCTCCCCGTACCGATCCTGCGGGATCGGCGTCCCCGGGTCCGGCCGTTCCGCCCCAGGGAGGTCCCAATCTCCAGGGCCTCTTCATCATGCTCGCGAGCTCCGCCCTCGTGAACCTCGGCGAGGCGGCCGATCCCGAGACCGGCGAGCGCGTCCTCGATCTTGAGCAGGCTCGAGAGGCCATCGATCTCCTCTCGCTGCTCCGGGTCAAGACGGAGGGCAACCGCACCGAGCAAGAGAGCCACCTCCTGGAGGAGATGCTGTATGACCTCCAGCTGCGCTTCGTCCGGGCCGCGAAGGGAGCAGCAGGAGGCTAGCGCGTCCGGATGACGACCCGCCGCTCCTCGATGTCGACGTCCCGCACCGCTCCGGGCACAGGCCACTTGAGCAGTCCCGATCCAGCAGAGCCCATCACCGCGGAGAACGGCCAGTTGCCCACGGGCTGCTTCCCCAGACTGAATTCGTTCAGCACGATGCGCGCCCGACCCGGCTTGCCGCCCGCCTCCCCCGGCTGGACCGCAACGTAGCCGCGGACAGTGATCCAGATGTGCCGGTCGAGCTGCGAGGCTGGTAGGTAGGCGGCGAGCTGTGCGAAGGGCGGACCCTGCAGTAGGCTGCGAAGGACCGTCCGGCCCTGCAGAAGAAACTGCCCTTGAACTAGCCTCACGGCGAAAGGCTCGAAGCGTAGCCCCGCTGTCTCGGCCAGGTGGCGGGCTATCAGGGCATTGATCTCCCTCTCGGAGAGGAAGATCGGATCCTGCCGTCCCGACTGGCCGGTGTCCCTCAGGATGATTTCGTGGAGCTTGTACCGGGCGCCCGAGGCGTCGGCCCGGCTCCATTCGAGGACTTCGAAATGAGGCTCCCCGAAGATGTTGCCGGACAGAAAGAGGAAGCCTCCGACCACGGTCGCCAGGAAGATCAGAACGACCATGAGGGTGAGGCACCCGGCACAGCCAATCTTCATAGGACTACACCATATCACTTGCCCTATATTTCAAGACTTTAGAAAAAAATTCGAGGGGACTTGACATAAACAAGCGCAGCATATATAAGTCAGTTAGGCTTAGATTCCAGGGTGCCCAACGTGGCATCCGGACAAGGATAAAGGAGGATCGATTATGGCTGTGATGCGTTGGCGTCCGTTCAGTCAGGGATTGGAGCCGTGGGTAGGGGCGCGTGAACTCGGCGACATCCAGTCTGAGGTGAACCGCCTCTTCGACACCTTCTTCGGCAGGTCCACGCCACACGGAGCGCCTGAGCGCGCGTGGGCTCCCGCGGCGGACATGTACGAGACCAAGGACGAGCTGGTGATCAAGGCGGACCTGCCAGGCATGAGCGAGAAGGACGTGCAGGTTTCGATCACCGGCGACCTGCTGAGTCTCAAGGGCCAACGGATGGAGGCGGAGGGTGTGAAGCCTGAGCAGTATTTCCGCGCCGAGCGGTGGGCCGGGCGCGTCGAGCGGGTCTTCCAGCTCCCGATCCCGGTGCAGGCGGACAAGGTCCGGGCGAACTACCGCGAGGGCGTGCTGACCGTGACCCTCCCGAAGGTGGAGGCGGTCAAGTCAAAGGAAATCAAGATCGACGTGTTGTAACGCAGCAGGCCGGCGGCGGGGCGTTCCGCCCCGTCGCCGGGCCCGCTGACGAGAGACTTCCGACAGGAGAACAAAGTTATGGCGAAGGTGATCGGGATTGACCTCGGAACGACGAACTCGGTGGTGGCTGTGGTGGAGGGCGGCGATCCGACGGTCATCGCCAACCAGGAAGGGAGTCGCCTGACCCCCTCCGTGGTGGCCTTCACGAAGGAAGGCGAGACCCTTGTGGGGCAAGTGGCGAAGCGTCAGGCCATTACCAACTCCGACAACACCGTGTTTTCGATCAAGCGCTTCATGGGTCGGCGCTACGACGAAGTGCTGCAGGAAGCGAAGCTCGTCCCCTACAAGGTGGTCAAGGCCCCCAACGGGGATGTGCGCGTCGAGGCGCGTGGCAAGGAGTACGCGCCGCCCGAGATCTCCGCGCTCATCTTGCGAAAGCTGAAAGAGGCCGCGGAAGCGTACCTCGGCGAAAAGGTCACGCAGGCCGTCATCACGGTGCCCGCGTACTTCAACGACAGCCAGCGCCAGGCCACCAAGGACGCCGGCGCCGTCGCGGGCCTCGAGGTGCTGCGTATCGTCAACGAGCCCACCGCCGCGGCGCTGGCCTATGGCCTCGACAAGAAGAAGGACGAGACGGTCGCCGTGTATGACCTGGGCGGCGGTACGTTCGACATCTCCATCCTTGAGATCGGTGAGGGAGTGGTCGAGGTCAAGGCGACCAACGGCGACACGCACCTCGGCGGCGACGACTTTGACCAGAAAGTCATGGACTGGATCGCCGACGAGTTCAAGAAGGAGCACGGCATCGACCTCCGGAAGGACCGCATGGCCCTCCAGCGCCTCAAGGAGGCGGCGGAGAAGGCCAAGTGCGAGCTGTCGACCGTGGTCCAGACGGAGATCAACCTGCCGTTTATCACAGCGGACGCGAGCGGTCCCAAGCACCTCGTGCTCACGCTCACGCGGGCCAAGCTAGAGTCCCTCGTGGCGGACCTCATCGAGCGTAGCCTGACCCCGTGCCGGGAGGCCATGCGCCAGGCGGGCGTCAGCGCCGGGGACCTCGACGAGGTCATCCTGGTGGGCGGCCAGACCCGCATGCCGAAGGTCCAGGAGGAGGTCAAGAAGCTCTTCGGCAAGGAGCCGAACAAGACCGTCAACCCGGACGAGGTGGTGGCCGTTGGTGCTGCGGTGCAGGCGGCCGTGCTCACGGGCGAGGTCAAGGATCTCCTGCTCCTCGACGTGACGCCGCTGTCGCTTGGCATCGAGACCCTCGGCGGGGTGATGACGCGCCTCATCGAAGCCAACACCACGATCCCGACGAAGAAGACCGAAACCTTCACGACGGCCTCCGACAGCCAGCCGTCGGTCGAGGTGCACGTCCTCCAGGGTGAGCGGCCCATGGCCAGGGACAACCGCACGCTCGGGAGGTTCCACCTCGACGGCATCCCGCCGGCGCCGCGCGGCGTGCCGCAGGTCGAGGTGACGTTCGATATCGACGCGAACGGTATCCTGAACGTCTCGGCGCGCGACAAGGCGACGGCCAAGCAGCAGAACATCACCATCACGGCCTCGTCCGGCCTCACGAAGGACGAGATCGACCGGATGAAGAAGGAGGCCGAGGCCCACGCGGCCGAGGACGCGAAGAGCCGTGAGGCCATCGAGGTCAAGAACCAGTGCGACTCGCTGGTCTACTCGACCGAGCGGACCCTGCGCGACCACGGCGACAAGATCCCGGCCGAGGACAAGCAGGCGATCGAAGCGGCGATGGCCGAGGCGCGCGAGGCTCTCAAGGGCGACGACCTCGACCGCATCAAGCGCGCGCAGGAGACGCTGACGAAGGCCTCCCACAAGCTCGCCGAGGTGATGTACCGCGAGGCGCAGGCCTCCGCGCAGCCGCAGGGCGGCCAAGCCGCGCCCGGTGACGGCGCGGGTGCCCAGGATCCGAAGGGCGATGTGATCGACGCCGAGTTCAAGGATCTCGGCGACAAGAAGTAGGAGCCCGCGGGGGCGGCTCACAGACGGGCCGCCCCCGCGAAGCTACCCATGCCACGCGACTATTACGCGGTGCTCGAGGTCGGGGTCGGCGCCACGCCTGTCCAGATCCGGCAGGCGTACCAGCGATTGGCCCGGCGGTACTCCCCGGACGTCAACTTCCTGGACCGCGACACCAAAGCTCTCTTCGAGGAGATCGTCGAGGCCTACCGGGTGCTGAGCGATCCAACCGCCCGCACTGTCTACGACCGCGGATCCGCGGTCGAGGAGCGGAGCGCGCGGTCGGGGAGAACCTCCACGCCGACCGCCGGTCGTCGCGGCGGGGATCTTCACGCGCCGGTCGAGTTGTCCTTTCAGCAGGCCGTTTCTGGCATCGCCGTCGACGTGACGGTGAAGCGCCTCTCACCCTGCCCCTCGTGCCAGGCGACGGGCAGCCGCCCGGGGGCGGCCACCGCGCGCTGCTCCCACTGTGGCGGCACGGGCGCCGTCTGGACGGACCGAGGCGCAATCGCCCCCCAGACCTGTCCGGCTTGCGAAGGGACTGGCGAGCGGGTCAGCGATCCCTGTCCCGAGTGCCGAGGGCGCGGCGTACGCCCCGAGTCCGCCACGGTCGCCGTCGCCATCCCGGCCGGCGTGGACACCGGCGTCCAGCTGCGTGTGCCCGGCGAGGGCCACGCCGGCCCCTTCGGCGGGCCGCGGGGCGACCTGATGGTCATCACGCGCGTGCGTGAGGACACGGCCTTCACCCGAAAGGGCGACAACCTCTACGTCGGGCTGACGGTCACCGTGGTCGAAGCCGTGCTGGGCGTCCGCGCTCCGGTGCTCACGCTCGAAGGCACCGCGGAGGTCGTTGTGCCGCCGGGAACGCAATGCGGTCAGGTGCTCCGCCTGCGGGGCCGGGGGCTGCCGCGGCTGAGTGGCGTGGGACGGGGCGACCTCTACGTCACCGTGCACGTGGCCATTCCGCGAGGGATCGACGCCCGCACCCAGGAGCTTTTCCGCGAGATCGGCCGGCTCCTGCCGGCGTCGCCTCGCCAGGAGGCGGGAGCGTGACCGATAAGGGTAGGCCTCTCTACATGATCGGCGTCGTGGCGGAGATGCTTAAGGTCCACCCGCAGACGCTCCGGATGTACGAGAAAAAGGGCCTGATCCGGCCCTCCCGCACTGAGGGCCGGACGCGGATGTACTCGTCCGAGGATGTGGAGGACATCGCCAGGGTGATCCGGCTGACGCGGGACCTCGGCGTGAATCTTGCCGGCATAGAGATCATCTTAAAGATGAGGCGCCGGATGCTGGACATGCAGCACCAACTCGAGGACCTCACGAGCCACGTGCGGAGCGGAATGGATCAGACGCGGGATGCCGCAAGCCGCGGCCGCAGCGAGGCGCTGGTACGGGCGGCTTCGAGTCACCTGAGGCCCGTGGATCTCTATTGAGCGGGTCCTGAAAGGACGAGTCGACAATGGCTGACGAACTGAAGGCGGACGGGACGAGAAACGACGGGGGCACAAGCGTGCCCGACGTGATCTCGGTGCTCCCTCTGCGCGACGCCGTGCTCTTTCCGCAGGCGATGATTCCACTGGCCGCTGGGCGCGAGTCCTCGGTAAAGCTCATCGAGGATGCGGTGCGGGCCGGCCTTGCCATCGGCGCATTCGGACAGCTGGATCCGGCGCTGGACCAACCCCAGGAGAGCGATCTCCACCGGGTCGGCACCTACACCTCCATCCACAAGGTGTTCAGGCAGCAGGACGGGTCCGTCCGCATGGTGGTGCAGGGGCTCACGCGAATCCGCCTGCTTGAGGTTGTGCAGACTCAGCCGTTCCTGCGCGCGCGCGTTGAGGAGGTGCCGGACATCATGCCGGCCCCGGGCGACCTCGAGGTCGAGGCCCTCGCCCGCAACGCCACGACGCTCTTCAGGCGGATCGCGGAGCTCTCGCCGCTCCTTCCTGACGAGATGGCGGACGCCGTCGCGCAGCTCACGCATCCCGGGCGGGTCGCCGACGCCATCGCCGCCTCGCTGCCCTCGCTCTCAACCCAGACGAAGCAGGAGCTGCTCGCCACGGCCGATGTCAAGGCGCGGCTTGCGCGTCTCGTCCCGGCACTGACCAAGGAGGCGGAAGTGCTGGAGCTCGGCTCCCGCATCCAGTCCCAGGTCGAATCCGAGGTGGGCAAGACCCAGCGCGACTACTACCTCCGGGAGCAGCTCAAGGCCATCCAGAAGGAGCTCGGCCAGGCTGACGACCGCACCGAGGAGATCGACGACCTCCGCCAGAAGATCGAAGCTGCCGGGATGACCGACGAGGCGAAGAAAGAGGCCCTGCGCGAGCTCGACAGACTTTCGAGAATGTCGCCCGCGGCCGCCGAGTACACCGTGGCGCGGACCTACCTCGAGTGGCTCGTGGCGCTGCCCTGGATCAAGGAGACCGAGGACTCGCTCGACCTGACGGCCGCGCGCACTGTTCTCGACGAGGACCACTCGGGGCTCGAGAAGGTCAAGGACCGCATCCTCGAGTACCTTGCGGTCAAGACCATCCGCCCGATCGGCCGGGATCCGATTCTCTGCTTCGTGGGCCCGCCCGGGGTCGGCAAGACCTCTCTCGGCCGTTCGATCGCGCGGGCGCTCGGACGCAAGTTCCACCGGATCTCACTCGGCGGGATGCGGGACGAGGCGGAGATCCGCGGCCACCGGCGGACCTATATCGGCGCACTGCCGGGCCAGATCATCCAGGGACTGCGGCGCGCCGAGTCCAAGAACCCGGTCCTCATGCTGGACGAGATCGACAAGCTGGGCATGGACTTCCGGGGCGACCCGGCCTCGGCGCTCCTCGAGGTCCTCGACCCAGAGCAGAACGCCGCCTTCCGCGACCACTACGTGGACGTGCCGTTCGACCTCTCGCGCGTGCTCTTCATCACGACGGCCAACCTCCTCGACACCGTGCCGCCCGCGCTCCGCGACAGGATGGAGATCATCGAGCTCCCCGGTTACACCGAGGAGGAGAAAGTTCGCATCGCGCGCCAGCACCTCGTGCCCAAGCAGTCGCGGGATCACGGTCTTGTGGAGGGCGAGCATATCCGCTGGACCGACGCCGCGCTGACCCAGCTCGTCCGCCACTACACGCGCGAGGCAGGTCTTCGCAACCTCGAGCGCGAGATCGCCGCCGTCACGCGCAAGGTCGCCAAGCGGCGGGTGGAGGGGGCGACGGAGCCGGTCGAGGTGACGCTCGAGCTGGTGGGCGAGCTCCTCGGCGCCCCACGTTTCCTGGTGGAAGAGATCGAAGAGCGCACCCGCGTGCCCGGCGTGGCCGTGGGCCTGGCCTGGACGGCGGCGGGCGGGGACATCCTCTTCATCGAGGCGACGCGCATGAAGGGGGGCAAGACCCTCACGCTCACCGGCCAGCTGGGCGACGTGATGAAGGAGTCGGCGCAGGCCGCGCTGTCGTGGGTACGCTCGCACGCGGCGGATCTCGGCATCCGGTCCGATTTCTGGGACACGTCAGACATCCACGTCCACATCCCGGCCGGCGCCATCCCGAAGGACGGCCCCTCGGCCGGCGTGACCATGGTCACGGCGCTGGCCTCGCTGATGAGCCAGCGGCCCGTCAAGCCGCGCCTGGCGATGACGGGAGAGGTGACGCTGTCCGGCCGCGTTCTCGCCGTGGGCGGCATCAAGGAGAAGGTGCTCGCGGCCCGGCGCGCGGGGGTCCGCACGGTCATCCTGCCGCGCCGAAACGAGAAGAACCTGCTCGAGGACGTGCCCCAGCTCCTCCGTGAGAAGATGACCTTCCACTTGGTGGACTCGGTGGAGGAAGTGCTCGATCTGGCCCTCGAGGACGCCCTGCCGCGCGGCGGCCGAATTCGGGACGCCCTGCTGTCCTCGCGGAACTAGCGTCAAGTAGCCGTTCTGGAAGGACGAAACGGCTGCCGGATCTCGGCATCCGTTTTCAGTTGGCGGGATAGCCCGTGTTCGCTATCTTCGTCTTACTGTGTTCCTTAGCGCCGTCCTTGCCCTCGCCTCACTTATCCTCATCATCACGGCTCCGGCGCCCTCCGCCTTCGCCTCGGGCCTCTACCACTGGGTGGACGAGGACGGCGTCGCCCACTTCACCAACGCGCCGACGGACCCGCGCTTCCGGCGCATCGGCTCGGTGTCCGGCACGGTGCGGGGCTGGCTCAGGCTGCCTGAGGGCATGCGCGCGCGCTTCGCCGATGAAATTCGCGAGATCGCCGCGCGCCATGGCGTGGCGGCGGACCTCGTCGAATCGGTGATCCGCGTGGAGTCCGCCTTCAACCCGCGGGCCGTCTCCAACAAAGGCGCCCAGGGCTTGATGCAGCTCATGCCGCGCACAGCCTCGTCGCTCGGCGTGCGCAACGCCTTCGACCCGCGGGAGAACATCGAAGGCGGGGTGCGCCACCTCCGCTATCTCCTCGACAAGTACCCGGGAAACGTGTCGCTCGCCCTGGCGGCGTACAACGCGGGGGAGAAGGCCGTGGACTCCTATGGCGGCATTCCGCCGTATACCGAGACCCAGCAGTACGTGCAGAGGATCCTGGGACCAGGCGGCGCGGGCAGCGGCACGGCCGTGCGCAGCGTCGTCTACCGCTACACCGAGACCGACGGGACCGTCACCATCACGAATGTCCCGAGGGGGAAGGCCGGACCGAACGTCCGCTAGGTGTTTCGCTTCCAGACCGCATCGAGAAAGCGGTCCAGGAAGCCGTCCTTCACGAAGCGCCCCACCGCCTCCCGCGTCGCGTCCTGGTCCATGCCCCACAGCGCCGCGCGCTTTCCCGGCCCGTCGCTCATCTGGATGAAGACGCGCTCGTCCCGCGTGAACGCCACCGGCAGCTCTTCGTAGATCTGGGCCGCGAAGGCATTCACGCCGGGCCCACCCACGGCGATGGCGGGAAAGAGCTCGGCCATCTCCTGGTTGACCATCCACATGTCGGTCACGACCACGGCGCCGCGGCTCTCCACTCCCACGCCGCGCGAGGCGATCGCACGCTTCAGGTCGTAGGCGACCGGGCGATCTTCCTCCTCGGGCAGGATGCCGTAGCCCACCACAATCAGGACCGTCGAACCGATGTCGAAATAGCGCGGCATCAGCGGATGAGGCGGGCGATCTCCCGAAAGTCATCCGTGTCGGCCTGGCCGAGCAGCTGGAAGACGATGGTCTCCGTGGACGTGACCACAGCGCCCCCCTGTCTCAGCTGCTCCGTGCCGAGCCGCCAGTTGCCCTGGGTCCGGGAGGTGACGGCGTCGGCGGGCACGTGCACGGCGAGGCCCTCGCTTATGAGATCGAGCGCCGAGATCAGGACGCAGACATGCGCCTCGATCCCAGCCAGGATCACGCGGCGCGCACCGGCCGCGCGGAGCCGCGCGCGAATGTCCTCCGCGGCCCAGCAGGAGAAGCTGACCTTCGGCACAGCCTGGATCTCGGGCCCGAGCGTTTCGCGGAGCTCGCGCAAGGTGTGGCCCAGACCCTTCGGATACTGCTCCGTCACCACCACGGGCAGGTGCAGTCGGCGGGCCGCGGCGGCGAGCACCTTGATGTTGCGCATGACCTCCTCGCGATGCTCGGCGTCCATGGCCGGGAAGAGGCGCTCCTGCACGTCCACGATCAGGAGGGCCGTGCCCTCGCGGGCCAGTGTCATCGGATGCGCGGTCGGCATGCAGGTCTCCTTGGCGCCGTGCAGGGCTCCTCGGCGCCATGCGGGTGGCCTTGGCGTGAAGATCAGAAGCCGCGGTCGAGGCCGCGGTACTGGACGGCCTCGGACACGTGCTCCGCCGCTATCCTCTCACATCCCGCAAGGTCGGCGATAGTTCGCGCGACCTTCAGGACGCGGTCGTGACCGCGCGCGGAGAGGCCGAGGCGGCTGACCGCCTGGGCGAGCAATCGCGTCGCCTCCGGCGGCACGGGGCAGAAGCGGCGCACCTGGCGCCCGCTCATCCGTGCATTGACGCGCGCTCCCGAGCCCGCGAGGCGTTCGGCCTGGCGCCGGCGGGTGGCCTCAACCCGCGCGCGCACCGCCGTCGAGGACTCGCCCCCGCCTGCCGACAGCTCGGCGTACGCGACGGCGGGCACCTCGAGGTGAAGGTCGATGCGGTCCAGGAGCGGCTGTGACAGCCTCGCCAGGTACTGGCGCTTCTCACCAGAAGTGCAGACGCACGCCTCGATCGACGCGCAGCCCCGCCGGCACGGGTTGGCGGCGCCCACCAGCTGGAAGCGGGCGGGGAAAGCCGCGCTCCCGGCGGCGCGCGAGACGACCACGCTGCCGTCTTCGAGAGGCTGACGCAGCGATTCGAGGACACGCTGGGAGAACTCGGGCAACTCGTCGAGAAAGAGGATGCCCAGGTGCGCCAGGCTCGCCTCACCGGGATGCGGGACGCTGCCGCCGCCGATCAGCCCCGCCCCGGAGGCCGTGTGGTGAGGCGCCCGGAACGGCCGCTCGCGCACGAGGCCGTGCCCCGCCGGCAGGAGCCCGGCCACGCTCCACACCGCGGTGATCTCGATGGCCTCCTCGAGGGCGAGAGGAGGCAGGATGGTAGCGAGCCGGCGGGCCAGCATCGTCTTGCCCGAACCAGGCGGGCCCAGCATCAGCAGGTTGTGGCCGCCCGCCGCGGCGATCTCAAGCGCTCGCTTGGCCCACGCATGGCCACGCACGTCGGCGAGGTCGAGACCGTCGCGTTCCGTATCCGCGTTCCAGCCGTCGGCATCGTGACGGTAAGGAGGGATGTCCCGCTCGCCGTTCAGGTACTCGAGAGCCTCGTGGAGCGTCGCGACCGGGATGACGCCGACGCCGCTGACGACGGCGGCCTCGGCCGCGTTGCCTGCCGGGACGAGGAGGCGCGGAAGGCCGCGGCGCCGGCAGTGAAGCGCCACCGGCAGCACGCCCCGGACCGGGCGGATATGGCCGTCGAGGGAGAGCTCGCCGAGGGCGACCACGTCCTCGATGAGCCCCGGCTTGACGATGCCCGTCGCCGACAGGATGCCCAGCGCCATCGGCAGGTCGAACGCCGCGCCTTCCTTGCGAATCTCCGCGGGGGCGAGGTTGACCGTGATGCGGTCCACGGGGAAGTCGAGCCCCGCGTTCCGGATCGCCGCGCGCACGCGATCGCGGCTCTCGCGCACGGCAGAGTCCGGCAAGCCCACCGTCGTGAAGGACGGCAAGCCCGGGGCCACGTCCACCTCGACGAAGACGTCTGCGGCCTCGATGCCGAAGACCGTGGCCGAGCGCACCCGGGCCAGCATGGCGCCAGTGTCGGGACACCCCCGCGGCCCGTCAACGACTCAAATCAGATACAGGCTCGGTCTTGGTCTGCCGGCAGACCAGCATGACCTGGACCATCCGCGAGCGGTCGCAGCTGCCCCAGCTGTCGGCGGTGGTCTCGGCGGCCGGCGCGGGGCGACTAGAGGCGCAACCGCCCAGGAGGAACGCGAGCGCGAGTGCGGCCGCGATGGCGAGGCCGAAGGTGCTCCACAGGCTCCGATCGTGCTTCATGGCGTTTCTCCATCCAATGGCAAAGCAAGAGGCAGGCCATGCGCCCGACGCCAGGACCTGCGGCACTTTCCCGTGCGCTCCTCCGCCGACACTCACACAAACCGTCACGCGCGGTGCCGCTTCTGATAATCTCGGCTCACCGCAGGAGATCCCGCCGAGCCCCGGCGCGATGGGAGGTCAGGGTGGCCAAGGCACAGGAGCATCGGGACACCGGGACGCATCTAGTGGAGGCCGCGCCGCTGCGGACCTTGATCTGCCGGCTCTTCACGGCGGCTGGAGCGCCCTCCGAAGACGCCGAGACGGTGGCGGAGGTGCTCGTCGAAGCCGATCTGCGCGGCGTCGAATCCCACGGGTCGACGCGCGTCGCGGGCTACCTCAGCATGATCCGGCACGGGCTCCTCAACCCGCGGCCCAGGATCCAGATCCTGCGCGAGACGGACTCGACGGCCATGCTCGAGGGCGACCAGGCCTTCGGCATCGTCGTCGCCCGCCGCGCCATGGAGATCGCCATCGACAAGGGGCGGCGATCTGGCATCGCCTGCGTCACCGCGCGCAACGTCACACACACGGGCATGGTGGGGTTCTATCCGATGATGGCCGCCCAGCGCGGCCTCATCGGCCTCTCGTGCAACAACGGACCGACCATCTTGCCGCCCTTCGGCGGCAAGACGCCGACGCTCGCCACGAATCCGATCAGCGTTGCCGTGCCGTCGAAGCGCGAGAACCCGATCGTGCTCGACATGGCCACATCGGTCGTCGCCGCCGGCAAGCTTCGCCAGGCGGGAAAGAAGGGCGCGCCCATCCCCGCCGACTGGGCGCTCGACCGCGACGGCGCGCCGACCACGGATCCCAACGAGGCGATCTTCCATGGCTTCCTCCAGTGGGCCGGCGGCTACAAGGGCTTCGGTCTCGCGACCATCGTGGAAGTGCTGGGCGGTGTGCTCTCGGGCGGCCTCTTCGGCCGCGACGTGCCGGCCATGAAGGCGTTCGGCACGGAGCCGCTCGTGACGAGCGGTTTCTACATGACCATCAACCCCGAGGTCTTCATGCCGCTCGACCAGTTCGTCGAGCGCGTGGACCGGCTCGTGCGCCACCTCAAGGCCTCCGATACCGCGGCGGGCGTCAAGGAGGTCTACGTCGCGGGCGAGCTCGAGTTCCGCAGGCGGACCGAGCGGCTCCGCGACGGCATTCCCGTGAGCGAGGTGGTCTGGCGCGAGCTCGAGGCGCTCGCGGCCGAGCGGCACGTGCCCTTCGGGCTGGCCTCCGAGCTGGGTTGACCTGCGTGGACATCGACGCCGTCAGGCTGGATCGCGGGCTGTCGCTGCCCGCCTACGCGAAGCCGGGGGATGCGGGGCTCGACCTTCGCGCCTCGGAGGCCGTGACGCTCGAGCCGGGCGAGCGGCGGCTCGTCCCGACCGGGCTCGCCGTCGCCATTCCCGAGGGCCACGCGGGTTTCGTGCTGCCGCGCTCGGGACTGGCCATGCACAAGGGCGTGACCGTGCTCAACGCCCCGGGGCTCATCGACTCGGGCTACCGCGGCGAGCTCAAGGTGCTGCTGATCAACCACGGCGCCGAGGCCGTCGGCATCCAGCGCGGCGAGCGCATCGCCCAGCTGGTCGTCCAGCCCGTGGCGCGGGCGCGCCTCGTGGAGGGAGAATGGCTGCCCGACTCCGCCCGCGGCGAGGGCGGCTTCGGCAGCACGGGACGCTGACGCCGTCTACTGGTTCAGGCGGCGCTTGGCGAAGCCGAGGAGGCCCTGGGGCATGAAGATGACCATGGCCGTGAAGATGATGCCGACGGGGATCAGGTAGTACTCGGTGAAGTAGCGCGAGACGCCCTCGCGAAGCAGCAGGAAGAAGGCCGCGCCCGCGATGGGGCCGACCAGCGTGCCCATCCCGCCCATGACGTTGAAGATGACGACCTCGCCGGAGACCAGGAAGAAGACGAAGTCGGGCGCGGCGAACTTGTTCTGGACCGCATAGAGGACGCCGGCCAGGCCCGCGAAGAGCCCCGAGAGCATGACGGCAACGATCTTGTAGCGCTCGACGGCGTAGCCGATGGCCCGGGTCCGCGGCTCGTTCTCGCGGATGGCCTGCAGCACCATGCCGAACGGCGACTGGGTGAAGCGCCGGAGGAGCAGGTACGAGAGGGTCACGACCCCGAGCACAAACCAGTGAAGGGTCTCCGGGGTGAAGCGCGCCGCCCAGAGGCCGGGGAGGGAGAGCAACGGCTGAGCGAAGGTCAGCCCATTCTCGCCGCCCGTGACCGCGGTCCACGTAAAGATGATGACGTAGAAGATCTGGGAGAAGACGAGCGTTGTGATGGCGAAGTAGATGTCGCGCAGCCGTGTGGAGAAGTAGGCCACGAAGACGGCGGCCAGACCGGCAGCCGTCAGCCCGTAGAGGAGCGCCAGCCACAGGTTCGGTGGTTTGACGGAAAGGAGGGCGGCGGCCGCCCCGTATATGCCCAGCCCGAAAAAGACCGAGTGGCCGAAGGAGACCATGCCCGTGTAGCCGATCAGGATGTCCGAGGACATGGCCAGCAGGCCCCAGATGAGAATCTCGGTGACGAAGCGGCGCCAGAACTCGGGCAGCACGAGCGGGGCGATGGTCAGCGAGGCCAGCACGACGGCGAACCCGGTCCAGTAGGCTGTGGACGAGCGGCGGGCGGTCATCGGGTCCTCACTTCGGGGGCCTCACTTCGGCGTCGGGACGAAGAGGCCCGTGGGCCGGAAGAGCAGCGTGAGAATCAGGACCACGAAGGAGACGATCACCGCCTGGGCCGGGCTTACGATGAGCGAGGCGTAGGCCTCGAGCAGGCTGATGAGGATCGAGGCGAAGATCGAGCCACCGAGATTACCCATGCCGCCGACCACCACCACGATGAAGGCCCGAAGGGTGAAGTCGAGCCCCATGTTCTGCGTGACGCCGCCGAGGGGTCCGAAGAGGACGCCGCTGGCGGCGGCCATGCCGGCGCCGATGGCGAAGACGCCGGTGTGGACCCACGGCACCGGGATGCCCATGGCCGAGGCCATGATGCGGTCCTGCATGGTGGCGCGGATCCAGATGCCGTACTTGCCGTATCTGAGAAACAGCCAGAAGCCGCCGATGATGGCCGCCGAGAGGACGGCGGTGAGGACGCGGTACCACGGGTACTGCAGGTAGAAGAGCTGGAACTGGCCGGTGAGGGGCTCCTGGATCCTGCGCGCCGACGGCCCCCACTGCCAGAGCGCGTACTTCTGGAGCACGAGCGACATCCCGAAGGTGGCGAGGATCGTGGTGAGGGGATCGCGGCCCAGCAGCGGACGCAGCGTCGTCGCCTGGAGCGCGGCGCCGAACGCCGCGATGACGAGCACGGCCGCGAGCAGGGCGAGCCAGAAGCTCCCCGTTGTCGCGATGGTCACCGCGCCCGTGAAGCCGCCGAGCATGACGAGATCGCCATGGGCGAAGTTGACCACGTCCATGATCCCGAAGATGAGCGTCAGCCCTGAGGCAACGAGCGCGAGGATCATCCCGTTGACGAGCCCGTTGACCGTCTGGATGAGGATCTGGTCGAAGGGGATGGCCACGGCTAGACCCCCAGGTACTGGTGGATGACGGCGTGGTCGGCCCGCAGCTCGGCGGCCGTGGCGTGGTGGCGGACGAGACCCTTCTCCATGATGTAGACGTGATCGCTGACGCCCAGAGTGAGCGGCACGTTCTGCTCGACGAGAAGGATCGCCACGCCGTCCTGATGGAGCAGCGTGATGATCTCGCGGATTTGCGAGACCATGCGCGGCATCAGCCCCTCCGTCGGCTCGTCGAGGAGGATGATCTTGGGCTCGAGCATCATGGCGCGGCCAATGGCCAGCATCTGCTGCTCGCCGCCGGACAGGGTGCCTCCCGCCTGGCCCTGTCGCTCCGCCAGCACCGGAAAGTTGGCGTAGATTTTGTCGAGCAGCTCGCGCCGCCGAGCCTCCGTCATGCCCGGCCGGTCGAGACCCGTACGAAGGTTCTCCATGACCGTGAGGAGCTTGAAGATGCGGCGGTCCTCGGGTACCCAGGCGATGCCGAGATGGGCGAGGCGGTGGGGTGCCGTGCCCGCGATCTCGCGCCCCTCGAAGCGCACGTGTCCTTCCGACGGCCGCACGAGCCCCATGATGGTCTTGAGCGTGGTGCTCTTGCCGACGCCGTTGCGGCCGAGGAGGCCCACCACCTCGCCCGGCTGCACTTCGAGGGAGACGCCGTGCAGGATGTGGCTCTTGGCGTAGTGGGTGTGGACGTCGTCGAGGCGGAGCATCACCCCTTCAGGTAGACCTCCTGCACCCGCGGGTTGGCCTGGATCTCGGCCGGCGTTCCCTCGGCGAGCACCTCGCCGTAATGGAGCACGGTGATCGCCCGCGCCAGCCCCATCACGACCTCCATGTCGTGCTCCACGATGAGGATGGTCAGGTCGCGGGCGATGCGGCGGATCAAGTCGATCGTGGCGTGGGTCTCGGTGACGCTCATGCCGGCCGTCGGCTCGTCGAGGCACAGGAGCCGGGGCTCGGTGGCCAGCGCGATGCCGATCTCGAGGTTGCGCTGCTCGCCGTGCGAGAGGTTGGCCGCCAGCTCGTCCTCCTTTTCGAGGAGCGCCACCGCCTCCAGCACGCTCCGCGCCCGGTCGATCAGATCGTCGAAGGCGCGGTGGTGCCTCAGCAGGCTCCAGCCGTGCTGCCGCGACTGGGCGGCGATGCGGACGTTCTCGAGCACAGTCGCGCCGGGCAGGATGTTGGTGATCTGGTACGAGCGCGCGATGCCCTTGCGGGAGATCCTGTTCGGCGGCAGTCCGGCCACGTCCTCGCCGTCGAGGAGGATGCGCCCACCGGTGGGCCGCAGCACGCCGGTCAGGCAGTTGAAAAAGGTGCTCTTGCCTGCGCCGTTGGGGCCGATGATGGCGCGGATTTCGCCCTGCGGGACGGAGACGCTGACGTTGTGGACGGCGGCGAGGCCGCCAAATCGCATTGTGAGCCCTTCGGTGCGGAGAATCGGCCCCGAAGGGGCACGCTGGCCGTGCTCAGCTGGCGTGCCCCTTCGGGGAGAGTCGGACGTCACGCTACGCGAACTTGCAGGCCGGCGGGACCAGAGTCTTTTCCTTCGGCACAATTTCCAGCAGGTGGTGCTTGACGTTCTTCAGGTCGTAGATGAACTCGCGCAGGAAGGCCTGATGGTCCTCCTTGCGCAGCGTCTTGTCGCCCTGCGGGAAGTCGTCGCTCTCCTTGACCTCCATGCCCTCGAGGGCTGCGATGAGCTTCATGGAGTCCTCGCGCCCGCGGAAGCCCGACTTCTGGATCCCGAGCTTGAGAAAGTTGACGGCCTCGAAGTTTGACTGCACGAAACGGTCTGGCAGCGGGCCCGACGGATCGATGGCCTTGAGTCGCGCCACCGCGTCGTCGAAGAACTTCTTGTGAGCGGGCGTGTTGAGCTTTCCCTCCAGCACAGGGATGTAGCGGTCGACGCCGACGAAGCCATCGCCCTTGGCGCCGATGGCGGGCAGGCTCACCGAGGGTGTCATGGCTCCATCGCCGGCGATCTTGTACTTCTTCGACATGCCGAGGTCGAAGGTCTGGGTCACGAACGAGATGCCCTGGCCGCCGAAGAAGATGCCGAAGAGTCCGTCGAAGCTGCCGCTGATCTTCGACAGGAACGGCGTCATGTCGGCTGTACCGAGGGGGATGCCTGTGCTGCCGACCATCTCGCCGCCGTTCTTCTTGATCTCGTCGGCGAAAGCGTCGCGGGTGGACTGGCCCCAGGCGTAGTCCGCGAAGACGATGTGCCACTTCTTGCCGAGCTTCTTCACCATGTACGGCGCGAAGGCCACCGCCTGCGCGGGGGCGTAGTCGAAGGGCCGGAAGGTGAACTTGCTGCACTTGCTCGTGGTGATCGTGGTATCGAGGCACACCCCGATCATGTTGACGATCTTGTGCTCTTCCCAGACCGGCATGCAGGCCAGGCACACGTTGGACAGGTAGCCGCCCGCGTGGGCGTCGATCTTGTCCTCGAGGGCGAGCTTCTCCGCCCTGCGCCGGCCCACATCGGGCTTGGACTCGTAGTCGCCGATGACCAGCTCGATGGGCCGGCCGTTGATGCCGCCCGACTTGTTGATGCGGTCCACGGCCATCTGTACGCCGACCAGCGCGGTCTTGCCGCCCGCGGCCGCCGCACCGGACAGCGGCTGCAGCGTGCCGACCTTGAACGCCTTGGCCTGGCCGAAGGCGTCCCGCCACCACGCGGGAACGGCCACCGTGGCGCCGAGGGCGCCTGCCGCCGCGGCGCCGAACCCGAGGAACCGGCGTCGGGTGGTCTTGCCGCTGTACCAGAAGTTCTCAGCCTGGGCCCATTTCTCCTCTGTCCATCTCTCCGCCATGGTCTCTGCCCTCCTTGTGAGCGTTACGGTCGCTGCTTGGCGACGGCCGCGAAAGCCGCGGTGAACACTTGGACGGTCCGCTGGATGTCTTCTTCACTGTGAGCGAGGGAGACGTAGATCTTCTGCGCCGCCTTGACCACCCCCCGCTCGAGCAGCGCGCGGGTGAACGCCGCGTGCAGACCCCGGTCGGCCGTCAGCGTGGCCCGGTAGTCGGTGATGGGGCGGTCGGTGAAGTAGATCTCGAAGACGGGTGCCTCGCCCGCGACCTGCGCCTGGAAGCCCGCCCGCCTCGCGGCCTCCGCCAGCGCCGCCTTCACGCGGTTGCCGGTCGCGAAGAGACGCTCGTAGGCGCCGGGCTTGCGCAGCTCGGCGAGCGTGGCCAGCCCCGCGGCGGCCGCGACCGGGTTGCCGTTGAGCGTGCCCGCCTGCTGGACCCACTCGCCCGTCGCCTCCATGGCGGGCGCCAGGTGGCGCATGATCTCCTCGCGCCCGACCACGGCCGCCAGCGGGAAGCCGCCACCGATGATCTTGCCCACCGCCGCCAGGTCCGGCACGACGCCGTAGTACTCCTGGGCGCCGCCGTAGGCGAAGCGGAAGCCCGTCACGATCTCGTCGAAGATGAGCGGCACGCCGTACCGCCGCGTGGCATCGCGCACGCCCGCCAGGAAGTCCCTGTCCGGGACAATCAGCCGCTGGAAGGGCTCCATGATCACGGCCGCCAGGCTCTCGTGGTGGGCGGCGATGATGGCCTCGGTCTCCGCCAGGTCGTTGAAGGGCGCGATCAGCACCTCCTCGCCGATGGCGTGGGGGATGCCGGCCGAGTCTGGCGTGGGCGCGGGAAAGGCCTTGGGCGCCTTCGGCCCCACGCTCATCAGGGAGTAGTCGTGGGTGCCGTGGAAGCCGCCCTCGAACTTCAGGATCTTGTCGCGCTTGCGGAAGGCCCGTGCCACGCGCAGCGCGAAGAACGTCGCCTCGCTGCCGGAGGAGGTATAGCGCACCTGTTCGGCGCACGGCATCGCGCGGCAGATCTCCTCGGCCAGGGCCACGGCGGGCTCGGAGAGCTGGAAGTACGTCGTGCCCCGGCTGAGCTGCGCCTCGACAGCCGCGATCACCGCCGGGTGGGCATGGCCCAGCACCATGGGGCCCGAGCCAAGGAGGTAGTCGAGGTACTCGCGACCGGAGAAGTCGTAGAGGTGGGCGCCCCGCGCCTCCTTGACGACGAACTGGAGATCCTCGGGGGCGTAGTAGCCGCCGAGCACACCGCCGGGGAAGCGCCGCCGGACCGTTCGGAGCAGTACGGTTTCCTCTGGGCTGCGGGGTGTCGCGGGATCCTGTGGCGGCATCGGGTGGCCCCCTTATACAGCAAGGCGCCCAGCCCCGCAAGCGCCCGCGCCGCCTCCCGACCGCCGGCAGTTAGCCGAGCAGGCGGGCAGAGCCGAGCGCCAGGCGGATCTGGTGCCGCTCGTCGTCGGAGACCGGCGTGAGCGGCGGCCGCACGTGGGCGGCCGGGATGCGGCCGAGGAGGACCAGCGCCTCCTTCATCCGGTTGTGCATGTCCACGAAGGGCGGCGCGTAGAAGACGTTCACGAGCGGGATCAGCCGCTCGTTGACGCGCTGCGCGCCCGCGAGGTCGCCCGCCTTCACGGCGGCCAGCAGCTCGGCCTGGAGATCGGCGGCGACGCTCCCCATGCCCGAGATGCAGCCGTCGGCGCCCAGGCAGAAGCTCGCCATGAGGGACATCGTGAAGGAGGAGAGCATGGCGACGGGACGCCCGGATGCGCGGAGCACGCGCAGGTTCCGCTCGTAGGTGACGATGTCGTTCGACCAATCCTTGACACCCACGACAGCGGGGATCTTGCAGAGCTCGCCGAGCGTCTCGACCGAGTAGCCGATGCCCGAGGCGGGCGGGTACTCGAAGACGATCAGCGGCAGGTCCACGCCGTCCGCCAGCATGGAGAAGTGGCGCAGCACCATGTCGGGCTTCACCTGCGCGCCCCACATAAAGACGGTGGGCGGGAAGATGAGGAGCCCCGAGGCGCCCGCGGCCTTGGCGTCGCGCGCGAGTTCGATCGCCTCGTGGGTGCCGTCCGAGTAGACGCCCGCGATGATCGGCACCGAGCCGCCCACTTCCTCGAGAGCGAGCGCCAGCGCCCGCTTGCGCTCCTCGCGGGAGAGCGACGAGACCTCGGCCGCATGCCCGTTCGCCACGATGGCCGTCACGCCCTTCGTGTCCGCCAGCCAGCGCAGGTGCTTCTTGTAGGCCGCCACGTCGATGGCGAGGTCGGTGGTGAGGGGCAGCAGGTTCGCCGGGATGCATCCCGAGAAGCGGTATCCGTTGCTCATGATAGTTCCTTGCTCGACGTGGGAAACTGTCTTCGTGAGCTGCTCGGCTCGCCGGCGGCTGCGCCTCGCCCTACCACGTGAGCTGCTCGGCTCGCCGGCGGCTGCGCCTCGCCCTACCACGTGAGCTGCTCGGCTCGCCGGCGGCTGCGCCTCGCCCTACCATGCGGCGACGGAGAACGCGTTGGGGATGTGGCGGATGGCCTTGACTCCGCCCTCGTCATTCACCACCACCGCGACGACGTCGAAGCGGCAGGGCTGCTCGGGCAGCCGCTTGGAGCGAAGGTAGCTCTGCGCCAGCTTGCCGAGCTTGTTCTGCTTGCGCGTGTGCACGCCGGCCTGCGGCGGCGGCGCGTTCTCGATGTCCTTGCGGGTCTTGACCTCGACGAAGACTAGGGTCTTGCCTTCCTTCGCGACGAGATCGATCTCGCCGACGCGCGTGCGGACGTTCTTCTCGATGATGGCGTACCCGCAGCGCGTCAGAAAGCGGGCCGCCTCCTCTTCACCCTTGATGCCTGTGGCCTTCCGCGTGTCGATCGTCACGGTTCACTCCTTGCCTTGCGCATATTCGAACAGGTCCGGTTGTGCGACGCCCGCAAATGTCCGGCGGTGCAGGGGACACGGCCCGTGAGCCAGCAGCGCGGCCCTGTGGCCGACGGTCGCGTAGCCCTTGTGCCGCCCGAAACCGTACTGCGGGTACTCCCGGTCCGCCTCTGCCATCATCCTGTCCCTCGCCACCTTCGCGACGATCGATGCGGCGGCCACCGTGGCCGACCGCTGGTCTCCCCTGACCAGATTGCGCTGGGG
>Ga0214472_10001467_pt1 | contig 26467 bp, 22 predicted proteins | sample RVTome_6_FD_207662 | JGI IMG/M metagenome (GOLD analysis project Ga0214472, IMG submission 207662) | Soil microbial communities from uranium-contaminated site in the Upper Colorado River Basin, Wyoming, United States - RVT140D175 | ecosystem: Environmental > Terrestrial > Soil > Contaminated >...
ATACCGCAACATTATGATCACGAAGATGTTTTTCCAGGATTGCGGCCATCGGCCAGTCGATAATTCTCGGTAACAGCTGATCTTTGAACTCGATAATTGCTGTTTCAATTCCCCACAGATCTGTCATTGCTTCGGCCATCTCGATGCCTATGGCTCCACCACCGATGACAACTGCTTTTCCAACTTTCCCTTTGGCTATCATTTCCTTAATGGCGATAGCCTTATGTAAATCGCTGATGGTAAAAACACCTTCTGCATTGTTTCCGGGGATCGGAGGGATTACCGGCTGACTGCCCGTCGCGAGCATCAGCGTGTCATATTCCATATCCTGTCTCTTCCCTGTCTTAAGATCTTCAAGCTGGACTGTTTTGTTTTTTCGGTCAATGGCCAGAGCTCGGGTGGAAGTCAAAGTTTTAACTCCCTTGGCCTTGTCGAAAAAATACTCATCTCGAACCATATGAAAGCTTGTCGATCGCAGCTCCTTCTCATCGGCGACATCTCCGGAAACATAGTACGGTATTCCGCAGCCTCCATAAGAAATGAGATTGTCCTGGTCAATGACGGTTACTTCAGCATCCGGCATGAGACGTTTAAGCCGGCAGGCTGCTTTCGGACCTGCCGCGACCCCTCCTATAATCACAATTCTTTTTCCCATCCTGTGCTCCACTTTTTTATTCAAAGAATATCCCATCATTTATATTTAACGTCATTCACGATCGACATCAAGAATGTTCAGGCATAGCCGGTGACGGTCATCAAAAAGCTGCAATCCAGACATCCAGATAGCACTTACCACCCCGAAACCAGTCCCCGCCGAAATCAGAAACATAATAAGAATCTGATACTTGACTGCTTCAATCGGGGGTGTTCCACTTAAAATCTGCCCTGTCATCATTCCCGGTAAACTGACCAGTCCCGCTGCCGCCATGGAATTAATGATCGGCATCATCCCTGTCCGCATACAATCTCGTCGAATGTCGCGACTTGCTTCCTGCCAGGTCTGCCCCAGCAATAATCGCTGCTCCACCTCACCCCGCCGGCCGTAAAGCTGGTCAGTCATCCTGTCCATGGCAAGAGATATACCGGTCATCGTATTACCCAGGAGCATTCCAAGCAAAGGAATAGCGTATTGAGGTGTATACCATGGTTCGACCCGAATAATTACCAGCAGAGCTATCATTGTGACAGAAAAGGAAGAGACGAACATCGCACCGGTGCTGATCAGGTAGCCTGAAGAACCGAGTATTTTCCGTTTTTGTCTGGCCTGTACCTCCCGCCCGGCGGCAAGCAGCATAACTGAGGACATCAACATGACAAGAAGCATACTTCCGTTGTCAAACAAAAAACGGAGTACCAGTCCGATAAAAAGAAGCTGGGCCGTCATCCGACAGCCGTAAAAAAGAATTTTTTGCCCCAATCCCAGGCTGAGCAACATGCTGAGCAAAGAAAGTAATACCAGAAGGAACGCAGCAATTGATAGGTCGATACTGTTTAAACTGATAATATCCATCTATCCACCCGATATAATACAATAAGGATCGACTTATGTTCTTTCGTACAGACCATTCCGCTCCATCCGGAATTCCCTGTCCGCAACACGCCCGAGTTGTTCCGAATCGTGACTGACCCAGACAATCGCCGGTTCGTTCTGCCTGCGATAGTTGTCAATAAACGTTTCCATCAAGCCGGTATTATATGCATCAAGTCCGGAGCTGGGTTCATCGAGCAACAGGACAATCGGTTGGTTTTGCAAGGAACGCAGCAGGGCTAGTCTCTGACGTTCTCCTGTCGAAAGACGATTTACCTGCCAGTTGGCTATTTCAGCATCAAGACCGAGAAGCGTACAGTTCTCTTGAAAAAGAGCAGTCTGCCGATCGGATTTGTAAAAATGATCACCCACCCTGTCATACCACCAAAACGAATCGGCGGGGACCATAGTGACTTTTGTTCGCCATTGTGTCGGGCTGAATGCGCTGCAGGGGACACCCTCCAGCAGGATTTCCCCATCGGATGGAATAAGGTCGGTTATGGCTCTGAACAACTGCGTCTTTCCTATCCCCGATCTTCCGGTCAAACCGACGCATTGCCCTTTTTCTACAGAAAATGAATATGGGCCCTTATCGAGGAAAGTGACATTTTTGACACAGAGATGCATGACCATCATGCCGGAGGAAGAATAAGAGTAAAAGTCGCCCCTTTCCCTTCTTCACTCTGCACCACAATTTCAGCATTGTGGCTATCGATTATAGACTTTGTTATGGCCAACCCCAAACCGGTCCCCTTGTTTTTATCAGTGAAAAAGGGTTTGAATATCTGTTCGATCTTTTCCGGGCTCATCCCTATGCCGGTATCCCTGATCGACAACTCAGTCCCTCCCGAGGGAGACCGGTAGGTACTCACCTGCAACTGACCGTTTTCGGTCATTGCCTGAATACTGTTCATCAAAATGTTCAAAAGGGCGCGATAGAAAAGATCATGATCCAGCATGCTTTTCGGCAGATCGGGAGCAAGATCGGTGATTAATTCAATTTGTTGGCGCTTCAATTCATGCGACAGAAATTCGAGCACTTTTCTGACAACCTGGTTTACGCTTGCAGGCTTAAGGTGAGCTTTTTGCGGTCGGGCGAAGTCAAGAAATTCAACGACGATATTGTTTAGTCGTACCGTTTCATCAACCACGATTTTAGCCAGATGTTCATTACCCGGCGCTACTTTTGCGATTCTTTTTTCCAGTATTTCCGCAGTGCTGCGTACAATCCCAAGGGGGCTCTTTATCTCATGGCTCACAGTTGCGACCATTTTCCCGAGGTGCGCCAACCTTTCTGCCTGATTGAGTTTTTCTTCCAATCGCAGCCGTTCGACTGCTCTTTTTTCAATTATTTCCCCGGCCCTTGATACTATTGACCGTAACACCAGAAAAAGTATGGCCATAACCACACTGGAGACGATGATAATCCGCCCCTGAAACTTAAGTATGCTGGCGTAATTAGCCGACAGGTCCTTTTCGATTTCGATGACACCCATAATGAGATCACCTTCCTCTCCGTCGCGACGGACCTGTCGAAAGGGAATGAATGTTTTCAGAACACACTCAACCTCGGTAGTGATATGCATCAGACTGAGCACAGAACCGCTATAGGTAAGCCGGGAGTTGGAAAGACCAACCAGAGCTTTATAATATTCCGTTTCTCCCATATCTTTTTTACCGACGAGTTCCGGATCGGTCGAATAGGAGATGATATTCATACTCGAATCGTAGATGGTTACCGAATCAATCTTCAATCCCTGGGTAACCCCTTTGATAATTCCATCAAGCAGCTCAAACTGTTCAGGCTTGCGTAGAGCGATACCACCATAACGGATAACGGCAGGAAGAACAAAACGCCTGAAAACCTGCTGGTTAATATTTTCAGCCAGCAAAAGAGAGTATTCCTCATTTTGCTCCAGCATGACTTTTCGGGCGTTATTTGAAATAATCCAGGAAAGCAGAAGAGTGAACACCAAGATGACGGCAAGACTGGAAAAGGAGAAATATTTTACCAGCTTGAACGATTCAAGCCCAGCCTCCAACTTTTCTTTCCTGATCGAATCGAGAACCAAATCATTCTCATCCCCTTTTGTCATTATGTATTCTCCAGGGGAAATGATTCGGCTTGCTTTGTACGGCGCCGCTTTTTTCTATTTGAAAGAAGCCCCTTATACAGCCTCTCAGTTAGCCTTTTTACGCAGATAAGTAGGTGTTTCAAGGTAATCGTCATTCCAATTGATGGAATTTGTGACCTTTCCCTCCGGAATATTGGAAGAACCGAGATTATCCAACGTGTCAAAATTTGAACCCGGCAATCTTGTTACCCGCGGTTGTTTGTTCGGTGCTGCCGGAGACCCTTTCACTATTGTTTCCGGTTCTCTTATCTGTGCCGGTCTACGCATATGATCCTGAACGGGATTGATGGTTTCCTTCTTGTCAACCATTCCTCCTACTCCGGTAGCAATGACCGTAACATGTAATTCGTCTCCAAGGGCATCGTCATAGAGAGCGCCAATGACTACTTTTGCATCATCATCGACTTTTTCCTGGATAAGAGCGGAAGCTTCCATGAACTCAGCCATGGTGAAACTCTCTTCCGAAGCAGAAATGTTAATAAGCAAACCGCGTGCTCCATCAATGCCGAAATCTTCAAGCAGCTGGTTATCGATTGCTTTCCTGGCGGCCTCGGACGCACGATTTTCACCAATAGCAGAGCCTGAACCCATAACAGCCGGACCGACTTCTTTCATTACTGTTCTCAGGTCGGCAAAGTCGGCATTAATCAGCCCCGGTACATTTATAAGATCGGTAATACCTTTTACAGCCTGGAGCAGAACATTATCGGCCATAGCCAACATATCGGAAAGTTTACTGTTTTTCTGCATTATGGAGAGGAGTCTGTCGTTTGGCACAGTGATAATTGTGTCTGCGTATTTTTGCAGCTCCTGCCAACCCTCCTCGGCATTTCGAGCCCGGTGTTTGCCTTCAAAGCTAAATGGCTTTGTTACTACGGCAACGGTCAATGCCCCCAGCTCCTTGCTTATCTTGGCAACCACAGGGGCAGCACCGGTTCCCGTCCCTCCGCCAAGACCAGCCGTGACAAACACCATATCGGCGCCTCTCAGAGACTCCCTGATTTCCTCCAAAGACTCCATGGCCGACATATTTCCGGTTTCCGGATCTGCTCCTGCTCCAAGGCCTTTTGTTATGCTTGGGCCAATTTGAAGACAGACATCCGCCTGTGACTGATTTAACGACTGCTTATCGGTATTGGCAGCAATAAACTGAACCCCCTGAAGTCTATTAACAACCATAGTGTTGATGGCATTGCCGCCACCACCACCTACACCAATAACTTTCACAACTGCAACACCTTCTGATTCAGCAATTCTGAACGGCATATTTCCCCCTCCTCTGGTACTTATACACCCACTGCATGCAGTGCTAAAGTACGAATATTATCAATGCAATAGTATAGCATTCCGTTCTTGTCTCTTAAACAAAAAACTTAACAATCACATGATTTTTTTAATCCACTCTCTCAATCTGCCAATGACGGTAACATCCTGTTTGGCCATTTCATTTCTCGAGTTCCTGCCAAAAAGTACCAGCCCCGTCGCCGTCGTACAACGTGGGCTGTGAAGTTCTTCGATCCTGCCCGTTATTCCTGTTGGATACCCTATTCTTACCGGTAAATCGAAAATCTGCTCGGCCAGCTCTACAAGATTGGCCAATAGAGCCGTTCCTCCTGTCAGGACCACTCCACCGTTTATCTTATTTTTTTGTCCCGAGGCAACCATCTCGCTGTTCATCATCTCAAGGATTTCAATAATCCGCGCTTCGAGAATGTCGACAAGTACTTTCTGGGTTATCTTCCGCGGTTCCCGATCACCTACCGTCGGGACGTCTACAACAAGATTCGGCTTAATAAACGAAGCGATCGCGCCACCAAAATCTTCCTTCAATCGTTCTGCTTCCTGTAACGGAGTACGCAAACCTACAGACAGGTCATTGGTGAGATTATGGCCGCCTAACCCTATCTCGCAGGTATGACGAATGGTACCGTCACAAAAAATAGCAAGATCGGTTGTTCCACCGCCAATATCGATCAGGGCGACACCTAATTCCATTTCGTCCTTGCTCAAAACCGAATGAGCCGAGGCTATCGATTCGAGGACCAGTTCGGCTACTTGCAATCCGGCCTTATTACAGCAGGTTACTAAATTGTGTACCGCTCCGATATCTGCCGTTACAATATGGACGTTGGTTACAAGGCGAACTCCGCTCATCCCCACGGGGTTCTGGATACCAGTATGATCATCAACCATGTATTCCTGAGGCAACACATGGATAATTCGTTGATTTTCCGAAATCTTAACAGTTCTTGCGGCAGCTATGACGTCTTCAATGTCGGCCGGTTTAATTTCCCTGTTATTCACGGCGACTATTCCCGGACTGTTGAATCCCTTAATATGGTTTCCGGCAATCCCGACATAGACACTCACCGATCTGAGATCACAACCTGCGGATTCTTCCGCAAGGATTACTGCTTCTCGAATCGAGTTAACAGTACTCTCAATGTTGACGACGACACCTTTTTTCAGGCCCAGAGAAGGTACGGTACCCACCCCGATTATCTCGACCCGGTCACCAAACACTTCCCCGACGACACAGCAAATTTTGGTCGTTCCTATATCAAGACCAACTACCAGTTCACCGGTTACCTGGTTATCCGCATTTTCTTCGGAATCAACAACTTCCAGATCTGTAGTCATGGCACTTTTAATATTTTTATTCATGCTGTTTTCTACCTGATTCACTTCTGTGCAACAAGCACCTTATCATTCAGATAATCCATCTGAATATATTCAACTTGAGAAATCGATTCTTTACCATTTTGTTGTTTATACAATGCCTTGAGAACATGTACCAGGCGAGTGTATTTTGTGCTGGTATTATTATTGCCAAAGAAGATAGGGAATGGATATTCGACTAAATACACCACCATCTCTCCGTTTTGGTTAAGGTGGATTTCCGAGACGGATTGCGCAGGAAGATACGGATTGTCGCCACCAACATTATCTAAAAAAACCAGCACCTCTGACAGTGCTTTCTCTCTCACTGCCGGCTCATTGATCTCGTTTAAACCTGTAATTACGGGAAAGTCAATATCGGAGCCAGGGCCGACCTGCAGAAAAGGTACCCCTTTCCTGTCAATATACTGCAACTGGGCTCCATTCGATTTCTTACTGTGCAGAAGGGCCACAGGCACATTTTCCACTATGGAAATATTAACGGTTGACGGCCACTTACGTTTCACTACTGCTTGTGCTACCCAGGGAACAGTATTCAGCGATGCCTCAACCTGAGCACAGTTCAACCCGACCAAACTTGTCTGATGAAGAATTATCCCTGAAGCCTCCCTTAATTTCTCTTTCGAGACGGTACTGGTATCGGAGAAGATAACCTCGGATATCTTAAAAAAAGGCAAGGTACTAAAATTATTCAGAATTGCCTGACCACCTCCGACAAGGATTAAGAGCAGAAATGAGAGCGAAACCGCAGCCAGTCCAGTCAGTTTGAAAATCGATAATTTTTTCCGGGAAGTCCCATTATATCCTTCACGATGTGGCCTCTTCTTCCCTTTAAGTACCTGCCTGAAATGAGCCAGCCTGTTTTTCCGCTGCTTATAGCGACCACTTTGATGGCTATTATTTGCAGGCAAGACATGCATGTCCATTACATTTTTCAGGTAACCATTTCTACCTTTGTTCTTTCCACCGAAAAAGGCCAAATTTGAAAATATAATTTTTATTTTTGAGAGTAACATTTTTTTATTCTCAGATAAAATGGACTTCCGGTTCCAAATCAACGCCACTGTCGCTTTTTACCTTTGCCTGGACAATTTTCATAAGGGTCATGACATCGTCTGCGGTGGCTCCACTCTTATTCACCAGAAAATTGCCATGATGCTCGGATATCATAGCGCCTCCAACAGTTAATCCCTTCAAGCCACTGACATCAATCAAACGACCGGCACTGTCATTTGAGGGATTCTTGAAAAATGATCCGGCATTGGGATATTTACAATGTTGGATTTGCTTTCTACGATCTTGTAATATGCTGCAATTCTGTCGAATAATATCAAGATCACCTTTTTTTAATTTTAATTCAACCTCTGAAACCACAGCTTTCCCAAGATATGGTGCAAAGCCGTCCCAGCATCTATAGGAGAAATCGAGTTCCTGCCGAACAAATACTTTCTCGCCATCGGCTGTCGTGAGCCTGACATTTTCAACAATAGACGACATCTCGCCCCCCCACGCACCGGCGTTCATTATCACCGCCCCTCCGACGGTTCCAGGAATACCGCAGGCAAACTCAACTCCGGTAAGTCCCCATTCAATACATCTAAAAGAGATCCGGGTAAGGGAACAACCGGCTCCGGCTCGAACAATGACAGAATCGGCATCGTTGGTGAATTCTCTTTCAACGTTATTGAAGTCACCACCCAGCAGAAGAATTACCCCTGCAAATCCTTCATCCTTTACCAGCAGATTCGTGCCTCGTCCCAAAACCCGCCAAGGTATCTGTTCTTCAACTAAAAAGGCGAGCAGCGATTGCAACTCCGGTCGCTTTTCGACCTTGACCAGGGCTTCGGCGGGTCCTCCGATCACAAACGAGGTATAACGATCCAGGCGGCATTGCCATTTAACGGCTTGAGAACTCAGGTTCGTTAATTTTAGTTTCTGCTCAGAGTTCATCTGCGGTATCCGGACTTTCCGGTTCAGGTCAACAGTGCATTCTTTTGTAATAGAGCCAGCAATTCCTCGCCAACCTTAACAATATTTCCAGCACCCAGAGTGAGGACAAGATCTCCCTCCTGCAACATTGGCAAAAGTTCTTCCGGCATATTGTCCAAATTTCCGATGTAGGACGTGTGACGTTGTCCATGCAGCTTGGTTGCCTCCAGCAGGGATTCACCGGTGACACCGGGGATAGGTTCCTCACTCGCCGGATAAATGTCTGACATAATAAGATAATCGGCTTTATGAAAGCAGGTTTGAAATTCTTTAAACAAGGCCTTTGTCCGTGAATATCGGTGAGGCTGAAAAAGAACCACCAGCCGTTTTTGCGGCCATGCCTGTTTGATCGCTTCCAGAGTAGCCCGTATTTCCGTCGGATGATGACCGTAATCGTCAACTATGGTAATTCCGCCTACTTCCCCTTTCTTCTGCATTCTTCGCTGAACTCCGGCATAACCCTGCAATCCTGCCTGAATTTTGGCAAAAGAAAGATCAAGTTCCAACCCGACACACACCGCAGCCAGGGCATTATACACATTATGGATTCCCGGGGGAGTGATCCCAATTCTGCCGAGTTTGCCTGCAGCGTCATTTACTGTGAAAAAAATCCTGTCATCTTCCCAGGCTATATCATCGGCGTAGATATCCGACTGCGGAGTCAACCCATAGGTTATCGTTCTCTTTTTGATAAATGGCAAAATGTCCGCGATATTTGCATCATCCAAACATATTATAGCAGCGCCGTAAAACGGAATCTTATCGATAAACTCCAAAAATGTCGCTTTTATGTGTTCAAGGTCCCGGTAATAATCCAAATGTTCGAGATCAATATTTGTGACAACCTCAATAACCGGTGATAATTTCAGAAAAGATCCATCACTTTCATCGGCCTCTGCCACTAAATACTCGCCTTTACCAAGTTTTGCATTTCCACCGAGGGCATCGACTTTGCCGCCTATGACTATGGTGGGATCGAGCCCTGCGGAAGCAAGCATCCAGCTGACCATGGAGGTAGTCGATGTTTTACCGTGGCTGCCGGCAACCGCGATTCCGTTTTTCTTCAGGCGCATTAATTCTGCAAGCATCTCCGCCCGCATGATGACAGGGACATTCGTTTCTTTAGCTTCTACGACTTCAGGATTATTGGATGAAATAGCCGATGAGGTTACCACCACATTCGCTCCCTTTATCCATTCGCTCTTATGTCCTTTATAAATGATTCCCCCGAGTCGCGAGAGGTTCTCTGTTATAATGGAATTATGCAAATCAGACCCCGAAACCTTGTAACCAAGATTAAGCAGCAGTTCTGCTATGCCGCTCATGCCGATACCACCGATTCCGACAAAGTGGATATGTTTCGTCTTCCTATTCATTATATGCGACGCTTCTCTATTTGTTCTAAACAGCAGGCGACAATTTTTTCGGCCGCATCGGGAAATGCAAGCCGTTTCATAGCTGCCCCCATGCTGTTCAATTTTTCCTGATTGTTTATCAATTGCAGGATGGTTTCCCCGAGCTGTTTTGCGGTGAGTTCTTTTTGATTGAATTGCACCGCCCCACCCCCGGAAACATAATAGTCCCCATTTTTTTCCTGATGATTATCGGCAGCAGATGGATAAGGGATAAAGATGGCAGGTTTTCCCAATACGGCTATCTCTGATAGTGTGGTTGCTCCCGCTCTGGTGACCAGAAGATCTGCCTGCTCATAGACTTCATGCATCTGTGTGAAAAATCCTGCTACCTCGGCGCTGACCCCTCGTTTGCGATATGTACTTTTTACCTGCTCTTCGTCTCTATCACCGGTTTGATGAATCACTTTTATTGCCTTTAGTTCAACATCACCGAGTGAACATAGTGCCTCTGTCACCAAACTATTAACAGCCTGCGCGCCCTGACTGCCGCCCAGGATGAGCAGGGTTCTGCGTTCGTTCTGCCCACCCTGCCCTTTATTTTGCGGCAGCGGTTTCCCGGCTAATTCGAGAATTTTGTTTCGGACCGGGTTTCCCGTGTAGAGGATTTTCTCAGACGGGAAATAAGATCCGCTTCCGGGAAGCGACAAACAAACCTTGTCGGCCAATTTACCGAGTTTTCGATTAGCCAGTCCCGGCACTGAGTTCTGCTCGTGAATGACAATCGGAATACCCATATTTTTGCCTGCCCCGATCACCGGCCCCGTTACATATCCGCCTACTCCAAAGATAATATCCGGCTTAAAGCGGCGGATAATCAGCATTGCCTGGATAACCGACAACGGCAGCACGACAAGTGCCTTGAGCATCTCTAACGGATTTTTCCCCTTAAGACCATAGCTCAGGATACTCTCACTGGCAAAACCATAAGCGCCCAGACTTTTTGTATCAACCTTTCTTTTTGTCCCAACGAAAAGGACTTCCACGTCAGGCATTTGTTTCTGGAATTCCTGGGCTGTTGCCACAGCCGGAAACAGATGTCCCCCTGTTCCGCCACCGGTCAATAGAAGCCGTATCTTTCGATTTTCCCCAGTCAACCCACAATCCCCAGTTTTTGCACTTCCAAAGTAGACGGCAACGCCAGTACGGCCTTTTTGAATTCATTTCCTCTATGGCCATAGCTGGTAAACATGTCAAAACTTGCACAGGCAGGAGAGAGCAGTACCACATCTCCGGAAACGGCATCCGCTGCAGCGGTCCGTACCGCATCCTCCATGGATTCCACCGGGACGATATCCACCAGATCATCCAGCGCATCTCTTAAGAGCCCGGCTGACTCCCCGAAAACAATCAGTTTTTTTACCCGGCCAATCACACTTTCCCGCAGCAAACTATAATCGTCACCTTTGTCACGGCCTCCGGCAAGAAGGATGACATTCTCAGGAAACTGCGCCAAAGCACCGATCACGGCACCTGTATTCGTTGCCTTGGAATCGTTATAATAAAAAACGCCATGTACCTCGGCGACAAATTCTATACGATGCGGCAAAGGACAAAATGCATTCAATCCAGCCTGCGTTTGCAAGTGACTGCAGCCAAGGGAACGGACCGCAAGTATTGCCGCGGCATAATTCATCAAGGTGATATGATTGATTCGCTCCAGGCCTTCAAACCGATATTCTTCGGGTTCTTCGTTCACTGCGAGCATTATCCGGTCATTCCTTATGACCGCCGTGCACTGGTCATTTGTCCCAAAAGTCCGCACCACTGCCTGCAACTGTGGAGAAAGTGCCGGACAGAGCGGATCGTCTCCGTTGACAATCGCTACAGCTCCCAAACGCTGATGCGCAAAAAGCTGCATCTTCGCCTGCACATATTTTTCCATTGAAACATGTCTGTCCAGATGATCCGGCGTGATATTAAGCAGCAAGGCAACATCAGGGGCAAAATCACCTGCACTTTCCAGTTGAAAACTCGACACCTCCGCGACCACTATATCGTAACCGTCCGGATTAACAAGATACTCATACAGTGGCGTACCTATGTTTCCTCCGACAAACACTTTTTTTCCGGTGCTTTTAAAAATTTCACCTATAAGAGTCGTGACTGTGGTTTTGCCGTTCGTTCCGGTGACAGCAACTATTGGCACATCAATCTGTCCGGCTGCTACGGCAAGTTCACCGGCAATTTTCACCCCGCAATCTCTTAATCTCCTGAGCAACGGCAGCTCAAGGTCGACTCCGGGACTAACCAGAAGCAGGTCTGCTTTGCTCAGGAACTCATAACTATGGCCCCCTGCTTCCCATTTAATATCCGCCGTGGCGAGTAACCCGCCTTCCCCGGCAAGAAATTGCTGCTCCGGCCGATTGTCGGAAACCAGGACCTCAGCCCCGCAGTGGAGACCATAACGGACCGCAGCCCGGCCGGTAACACCCATCCCCATTACCGCGACTTTTATATCTGGATATAACAAAGGGTTGTTCTCCGTCATCGCAATTTTAAGGTGGCAATGGCAACAAGGCCGAGAATTATCGATACAATCCAGAATCGGACCACAACCTTTGGTTCATGCCAGCCTTTTTTTTCAAAATGATGATGGAAAGGTGCCATCAGAAAAATCCGTTTTCCGTTAGTCATCTTGAAATAGCCGACCTGCATGATTACCGACAAAGCCTCCATGACGAAAACTCCACCGACAATCGCCAGCAAAAATTCCTGTTTGATAATTATGGCAATGGAACCGAGAGCTCCACCAATGGCCAGCGACCCCACATCTCCCATGAACATCTGGGCAGGGTAAGCGTTGAACCACAAGAACCCGAGGCATGCGCCGAAAATAGTCCCGCAGAATATGGCCAGTTCGCCACTGCCTGCAACATATGGGATCTGCAGGTATTCAGCCAGGACAACATGACCTGCCAGATAAGAAAATACCAGGTAGACCGCCGAAGTGACCACTGTCGGCCCTGCAGCCAGACCATCAAGACCATCGGTGAGATTAACGGCATTTGATGCACCGACAATGACAATGATGGCAAAAATAATATAGAACCAGCTAAGATCGGGACGGATATTTTTCAGAAACGGCAGGCTAAGGTGACCATCGAAACCAGGATGCAGAAAGATAAACATTCCCACAACAGAAGCTCCGAGAACCTGCAATATCAGCTTCCACCTGGCACTTAAGCCTTTGGAATTGTTTTTCCGTATTTTCCGTAAATCATCGATGGCTCCAATGGAACCGTAAAACAAGGTAACAAACAATCCAAGCCAGACCAGGGAATTGTCCAGTCGTGCCCAGAGCAGAGTACCAATGGTTATGGCTGTGAGAATCAGCAGACCGCCCATGGTTGGAACCCCCTGTTTGGCCAGATGAGTCGCGGGTCCGTCATCGCGGACAACCTGACCTATCTGATAATAACGCATCAATCTGATAAAAACCTGCCCAAGAATCAATACTATTATAAACGCTGTAACTGCCCCTGCGATGGAACGAAAGGTTATATAGCGAAAGACATTCAAGCCACTTATACTGGTGTGCAATGGGAAAAGAAGGTGATACAACATAACTAATCAAAACTCGCTGGTAAATGGTTCAACGGTAGCAATAGGGAAGAAAGACGGTGTGCAACTTCCCTTCAATTAAAATTCAATAAGTTCGGCAACAATTGTCTCAAAACGCAGTCCCCGGGAAGCTTTTACCAGGACCACGTCATTTTGTGCCAGTTTTTCACGGTCAACCATTTCATGTATCCAGCGGGCTGCAACTTCTTTCCCTTCAAACATATGAAGACGATCCTTGTGAAAACCATGGTCAAGAGCACCCTGTACCACATTTTTCTTAAATTCTCCAACAACTCCTACGTAATCGATTGCCAATTCTGCAATCAATTTTCCAATCTCATAATGTGCCTGCCCGGAAACAGGACCAAGCTCAAGCATATCCCCGATAATGGCGACGGAGGATTTTCCGGCAATCATCTTCAGTGTCTTCAGTCCAGCCGCCATTGAAGCCGGATTGGCGTTATAGGTATCATTAATTATGGTGAAACCCGATTTAGCCCGAAGCATCTCCATTCGTTTATCCGGAGGCCGAAAATCGGCAAGCCCGGCAGCAATGTGTTGAAACGATGCACCCGCGGCAAGCCCTATTGCGGCAGCACAAAGAGCGTTGGAAACATTATGTTCCCCGGCAATAAAAAGATGGATTTCAACCGATTCCTGCTCATGATGAAGGGTAAAGGTAATGACGCCGCCTTCTTCCATATGGATATTGGAAGCCCAAAGATGAGGTCGCATTTTATCGGGTTTTGCTTCCTCCGTTTTCTGCTGACCCGCACCATTCATCGAGAAAGTAATTTTCCGGTTATTATACCTGACGGCGAGATCCCGGATTCTGCTGTCGTCAAGATTCACTATCAGTACGCCGGACTCCCTGGTGGCGGCGAAAAGCTCTTCCTTTGCTCTTGCCACACCTTCAATCGACTCAAGACCTTCAAGATGTGCACCATGGATGTTGGTAATACAGCTTATATCAGGGTCGGCTATTCCACCAAGTTGTTTAAGTTCACCCGGCCGGTTCATGCCCATTTCCAGCACTGCCGCGCGATGTTTGACATCAAGAGGCAGCAGCGACAGAGGCAAGCCGATAAGATTGTTAAAATTCCCCCGGGTTTTAAGAACACAATCCGCCGGAAAATCCGGTCCTTCCGGCCACATCCTGGCAAGTATCGATGCTACCATCTCTTTAACAGTGGTCTTTCCGCAGCTTCCGGTAAGTCCGATGACAACCTGTTTGCATTGCGCAGCCAATGCTTTTCTACGAAAAGCCGCCAGATCTCCAAGCGCCTGAAGGGTATCTTTTACTTCTACCCGGCATACTGCCGTGTGGGCCGGTAGAGAGATTTTTCTTTCGACCACCAGACAGCGAGCACCGTTTTCCACAGCCTTTTCGGCAAAGTCATGGGCATCATGATTTTCACCTTTCAGCGCGACAAAGATCCCATCCCTGCCTATAACCCTGCTATCGGTAAAAACAGAACCGAGCAATGCGGCTTGATTATGACCAGGATGCAAATTGCCATTCACCGCAGCTGCGACCAGCTCTGCCGTCCATGAGAACAGGACGCTTTTTGCCTCCAGCCGATCATCGAAAAAACGTTTTCCCTGCATGGTCAACTGGTAAGGTTCATGACCTTTTCCGGCAATGAGGACTATATCTCCGGACGATGCTGCTCGAATCGCTGCTTCAATTGCTTTTTTCCGGTCTCTTATTACCACATATCCGCAATCTTTGCTGCTTGCAGTAAAAACCCACGCATCATTTTTCACTTCTAGCGGGATCAAAGCAGTCCTGCGGAGTCCGACAAGGATTTCATCCACAATCCGGTCAGGGTTTTCAGTGCGTGGGTTATCGTCCGTCACTATAGCGACATCACACAATTTCCCGACAATTTCACCCATCAGCGGCCTTTTGCCCTTATCTCTGTCACCTCCGCAACCAAAGACGCAGAAAAGCCTGCCATGGGGCAGAGCAGCCACAGTCGTCAGCACTTTTTCCAGTGCGTCGGGAGAGTGGGCATAATCGACTAATACCACCGGCCCTTTTGAATCCCATCCAGGGCCGGCTGTGACTCTTTCAAGTCTGCCGGGAGCTCCGGCAGCAGTAGACAGAGCATTACAAATTAGAGCCTCATCAATGCCCATGGCCAGGCAAATGCCGTACACCGTCAAGATATTATCTATATTGTAACGCCCGACCAGCGGGGATGAGAGAGCATGTTGTCCTGATGGAGTCCTCACGACCATATCTGTTCGATCGAGAATCGTGGAGAAATCCCGCAGCAGGATATCGGCATCTTCCGCTTCTCCCCATCGTATCGTTTCCCGGCAATTATTCTCACACGTTGCATAAAGCCGACGAAGCCATTCCCTGTCTTCCGAATTTCCTTGAAGCGCAGGAAGAACCGCTATTGCCGCATCTCTCATATACCCGGAAAAGAGGATTGTTTTTGCCAGGAAATAGTCTTCCATATCGGCATGGTAATCCAAATGATCACGGGACAGATTGGTAAATGCAGTGACATCAAACAAGATCGAACCTATCCGCGACTGGGCAAGGGCATGGGAGGATACCTCCATGATCACATAGTCCACACCATTATCCGCCATCTCGCGCAGCAGTTCCTGGAGCAGAAAAGCTTCCGGAGTCGTAAACCGGGTTGGCAGAATCTTCCGATCACCTTTCCTGCCGGTATATCTGTTGTTTATCGTACCGATAACGCCGACTGTCAATCCAGCCTGCAGCAAAACCTGTTCAAGGAGGTAGGTGATGGTTGTTTTGCCATTTGTCCCTGTGATTCCAATCAGTTTAAGCTTATCGGCCGGTCGCCCAAAAAAATTTGCTGCGACAGCCGCATACGCTTGAGCGGTATCTTCCACCTCAATAACCGTAACCTGTAGATCTTTGGCCTGATTTTCTGTCAATTTCCCAGCTCCGCAGACTATCGCCCGGCATCCTGCGGCAACGGCAGCTTCCAGAAAATTATGGCCATCGCAGACAACTCCGGGAAGCGCGATAAACAAACTATCGGCAGCGGCTGTTCGTGAATCGACAGTAATTGAAGTGACCAGCTGCTCATCTATCGATCCGCCCGAAAACGTGCAGAGTAAGTTAAATTTCAATCCCTTCAGAAGAGATGAAAGTGTAGTATGTGCTTTGGATAATGACATTTGGCGGTGTTTTTAATTATTTATCGGTTATATTAGGGGCTTTGAGACAAAAAAACCAGTCCTTCTTGACCATTATTAGTTGCGTCCCGATAAATCCCGTTAAAGTTTTTCGGGAGCTGCACTCACTTGTTCTTTAAGAATTAAGACACATTCCGTTATTCCTTTCAAGGAGGTACCGGGCGTTGGTTTTTGTTCGACAACTTCCCCTGTTCCCTGAATATTCAGTTCCAGGTTTATACCTTGCAACAGCCGAAGGCTTTTTCTAAGACTTAATCCCTTTAAATCCGGCATGATTACGGGTGTAATATTTTCTTTCTCAGCTATTTTTGCGCTGCGGGACAACTCGGCAGAGAGCGCCTCGGCCTGATAATTGTCTTCCTCTCCGTTCTCAGGCTCAACCACATCTGCTACGGATTTGGCAATTTGCTGGAGAACAGAGATCCTCACCGCCTTTTCTTCAACGATTTTTTCAACACTGTCTTTTACTTCACTCTCATCTTCCGGGACGCCCCGAGGAAACCGTTGAATGACAATCAACATATTCAAATCTTTATTTCCGGCAGGTATCGTAACAAACAGCAAATCATTTATGAGGAAATGGCGCTGTCCGTTACCCTCGACACTGACCAGAACCTCATCCCTGAAATAATACGCCCCCGATGCCCCTTTAGTCGCCTGACTGCAAAAAAGAGACTCGATTCTTTCGTCTTCAGCATCGGACCAACCCTTCGGTTGTATGCCGGTCTCCTCATTTCCGGCGAGCAAAACCTCCACTCCCGTCTTATTATCAAGAATTTTCTTCACCACAAAGGGATGAATTTTTTTCCCATTGTTGAGGAGGACAGAGTAGGTAGCCAGGAGGCTCAAAGGGGTAGCGAATTCAGGTACAACCCCGAAGTTCATCGTCGATACGACAACAGGTTTCTGTTGATTTCCTGCGGATTTTGTCGATTTACCCGGGACATAAAAATCTGTTTCCGACACGTCCTCAAGTCCCAACCATTCCCAAAAGCGCAATTTGCTGCCAAGATCATTGTAATCCGGAACCAGGCTCCAGGCAGAAGGCGAAAGATCACCCTTTTCCTGTGTGTGCAATATTATCGCATCACGCAGGAAAAGTCTCATTTTTGCAGGAACATATAAAGGAACAAGAAACATATTTTCCGTCTGTTCCTGAGAATATCTAGTGAAAATATTGGGATTAAACCCCGGCAGATTAGCTCCGCCAATTATTTCTCCCGTTCTGCTTTCCAATAGATATGCCGTGACTTTTTCGGCCTGTTCGATCCGGGCGACATCTTTAACGATATCCTCCAGAATACTTTGTATTTTCAAGTCGATGGACAGGACAAGATCGAGTGAATCGCCCTGACGCTGCGTCTCTTCCAGTTCTTTTAATTTCTTACCGGCCAGAAGGCGATCATAGTAGAACTCCACCCCGGAAAGACCTATACCGTTTTCGACATAACCGATGATATGGGCTGCCTGGAAATCATTCGGGTAGTATCTTTTTTGGTCTCTTTGCAAATATACTCCCGGTAACTGGAGATTTTTGAGTGACCCTTCCTGTTCCTGACTTATATCTTTGGCAATCCAGTGTCGCAGTCCTCCGCTTTTCAGCTGTTCTTCCAGTATATCCTTATCAAGAGCAAGCACCTGACCAAGCTGTACCGCTGTTTCCTGGATCGACTCAATTTCCCGGGTCCTCGCATAGACCGAAACCCGGTCAAGAGTCACCGCAAGCTGTTTGAGATTTCTGTCATAAAACGTTCCTCTGGCCGGACCATTCAGGGTAAACGTGTTTTTAATGTAGTGCAAGACCTCTTTTATAGAAGAAGTGATTCCATAGTACTGTTCAAGCTGGTAACCAACTACTCCAAGCACAAAAAAAGTTACCAGATACAGAATCACCCGCCTCCCCCCTTTTTTTTTCTGCGTCCTGAGGCGGGTTTTTTTTATCATATTTCTCTATTCGGAATAAATAAAAGTTCCAGTCCTACGATTGAATCTACCTACCTGTTCTCCTGAGTCTACATAGAGATCTAATTTTTCTCCAGCAAGTTTTTGTACGCTGGCTGGAGAATATAGCCTTGCTTTACGGGCAAGCAGTTCAATGTTTTTGTCCATCAGTTCGTGCCGTTGATTGTCGACACTTGCAATCGCATTGTCAGTATTGCCGACAGCGGCAACAATAAACATATTTATAGCCAGCACCAGGGGGAAAATCACCAGCAGAATTTTACCAACAGGTTTCCACAAAACCAGCCAACTTGACAGGTCGATAAGATCATGAGGCCGAACCCGCTGTCCTATTCCAATTTTGGCAACTGGCCGCATATACGCTTCTGTAGGGTTATTAAAATTCATAGTGCCTCCTCTGATATTTTGTTTCTTTTTCGTGCAACTCTCAACCGCGCACTCCGTGACCGGGGATTGACCGCAATCTCTTCCGCTGAAGACATTACAGGCTTACCGGTCAACACTTCCAACTGCTCATTGTTTCTAAATTTTCTCTTCACTATTCGATCTTCCAGAGAATGAAAAGAGATCACACAGAAAGTCGCTCCCGGCTTCAGATACCGCACGGCATCGTCTAATATGTGCGCCAGGTTTTCCAGTTCGGTATTGACGGCTATCCGCAATGCCTGGAACACCTTCGTTGCGACATGAATTCTTTTTGGATGAAACCGTTTTGGTACCGCATGGGCAACTATTGACACCAACTGCTTGGTGGTCTCAATCTTCTCTTTCTTTCTGCATTCGACGATTGCTGCTGCTATAGGTCTTGCCTGTCGCTCTTCTCCGTAATAATAAAAAATATCCGCCAGCTCCTGCTCTGAACAGTAGGCCAAAATAGATTGTGCTGTAGTTTTCCCCCGATTATCCATACGCATGTCGAGGATTTCATCACGCTGAAAACTGAACCCGCGCTCTCCCATGTCCAGCTGCAGGGATGAAACGCCTATATCGATCAGCAGCCCGTCTATTTCCTGTATGCCCAGTTCATCCAATCCTGCCGCGAGTTCGGCAAAGTTTCTTCGGACAACCGTTAATCGATCACCAAAACCAGCCAATCTTCGAAGAGAATGCTGCAGGGCAGTTTCGTCCCATTCAAAGGCAATGACTCTTCCGTCAGGCGCCGAAGCGGACAGGATGGCTTCCGTATGCCCTCCTAAACCAAGAGTGCCGTCGACATAGATCTTTCCGGCTTGAGGAGCCAGATATTGCATACATTCCGGCAACAATACCGAGGTATGCAGCTGCTCTTCCTGACCATCATCGACCACTAAATAACCCCCATTCTGGAAAGACCTGCCTCATACTCTTCAAAATTATCACGAGTATCTTCAATTTCCGTTTGCGCAGAATCTTTATCGCGGATTTCAAACCAGTCAATCATTCCAGTCAGAACAATATCCTTATTCAGGTTGGCATCTAATCGCAGTTCGGGAGGAATACGAATACGCCCCTGTTTATCGAGAACACACTCAACGACCCCACCGACAGCGTAACGGACAAATTTTGCAATCCCCTGCTCACCGCCCTGAGTGAGCAATTTTGTTTCGAGTGCCTCCCATTCGGCAATCCGGTATGCGCGTAAATGAGTCTTCCAGGGAGCCACCATGAGTATATCCGTGCCGCTTTGACGCAACACTTCACGAAAACGACTCGGAAGATTCAGCCTTCCTTTTTCGTCCAGTACGTGAAATGTTCTGCTTCGAAATCGACTTTGTGACAAAAAGACACTCCCTCAACCCACATAAAACCACTTTAGGTTAACCATACCCCACTTTGAACCACTATACTCCTTTTTATTAATTGACAGAGAGAGTGTCAAGAGAAATAAATTTGCAACTTCAAGCGGATAACCATCACACATAAAATTCAACCAACCACAATATGTTGGGGCATGGCTAGGCAGTCACCCACAGCATCTAGTGAAAACAGCAAAAATACGCCGAAAATATCCCAACTTATCAATTACTCTTTTACATTAACTAATCGTGTGTTTTCAAATAGTTAATGTAAAACATGTCGGAAAGGAAAGTTTCAATCTTTTTTAGGAGTGGAGTAAAGTGGTGAATAAAGAGGTGGCGAGAAAAACGAAGAGAGTCATCAGGTAAAAATGAAATGGGCCGACTGAACATCTATCAGTCGACCCATGATGGTGAAAAGATATTTACAGCTATACGGCTTTATTCAGTCAACAGCCGACGATAGTCGACATCACTGGAAAAGCTGTGCTCAGCATCTGGATAAGTACCTGCTTTAACTTCGTTATTATACTGCTGAACACTTTCCTTGATGATGGGTGAAAGATTCGCATATTTCTTAACGAATTTCGGCGTAAATTTATCAAACATCCCGAGCAGATCGTTGATAACGAGCACCTGACCGTCACAATGAACCCCGGCTCCAATTCCTATTGTCGGAATAGTGATCGATTCAGTGATGACCTGAGCCAGTTTGTCGGGGATACATTCGATCAACAACCCAAAGGCACCGGCCTCCTCCATCCCCTTTGCTTCAGCAAGAAGCCGCCTGGCATCATCGAGGCCTTTTCCCTGTAATTTAAAGCCACCGAGTTGACTGGCTGTCTGGGGAGTAAGGCCGATATGAGCCATAACCGGCACACCTGCATCGGCTAAAGCCCGAACGACTCCGCACATTTCCAGCCCGCCTTCCAGCTTCACCGCATCACAACCGGCTTCTTTTAGAAATCGTATGCCATTTTTTACCGCATCCCGTATTCCGGTATGATTTGCCCCAAAAGGCATATCACCAATGATAAAACTCTCCGGGGCTCCCCGTCGAACGGCTTTGGCATGATGAAGCATCTCGTCCATGGTCACCGGAACGGTTGAATCATAGCCAAGCATCACCATACCGAGGGAATCCCCCACCAGGAGGATATCGACCTCACAAGCGCTCAACAGTCTTGCCATGGAACCATCGTAGGCCGTCAACATTGAGATCTTTTTTCCCTCTGCTTTCATTGATCGTATTTCTGCCAGTGTTTTACGCATCATAGCATCCTGTTAATGTAGGGAGCAGGTTTAATGTCTCTTTTATTCATCAAAAAGAGACTGCTGAATGGCCATTTGCCTGGGAACCTTCCGTTTAAAGTGTTCGTACGCCCTCGCTGTTGCCATTCGGCCGCGCGGGGTCCGGTTCAAAAAACCCGATTGAATAAGAAAAGGCTCGTAGACATCCTCCAGGGTGTTTTTCTCTTCGCAGACAACCGTCGCCAGGGTTTCCAGACCAATTGGGCCACCCTCGAATTTATCAATAATTGTCAGCATGATTCTTCTATCCATGTCATCCAGGCCAAACTGATCAACGCCCAGAAGATTAAGTGCTGCGTTGGCAACAACACTGTCCACCACCGCATGTCCGCCCACTTCGGCAAAATCCCGTACCCGGCGAAGCAGCCTGTTGGCAATTCGCGGAGTCCCGCGGGAGCGCTTGCCCAGCTCAAGTGCGCCGGTATGATCGATGGTCATGCCCAGGATTTTGGCAGATCTCTGGACGATGGTTACCAGCTCTTCTGGAGAGTAGAATTCGAGGCGCAGCACAACCCCGAAGCGGTCTCTCAAAGGAGGAGTCAGAAGGCCGGTGCGGGTAGTTGCCCCAACCAGCGTGAACCTGGGCAGATCCATTTTTACCGACCTTGCTCCCGGTCCCTGCCCGATAATCAGGTCCAGCTGAAAATCCTCCATGGCCGGATAAAGAACCTCTTCGACGGCATGGTTCAATCGATGGATTTCATCGATAAAAAGAACATCTCCTTCCTGCAGGCTGGTCAGAATAGCGGCAAGATCACCCTGTTTTTCAATAACAGGACCGGAGGTGACTTTTATCCCCGCTCCCATTTCGTTGGCAATAATATAAGAGAGCGTAGTTTTTCCAAGCCCGGGAAAACCATGAAAGAGAGCATGATCGAGAGGTTCGCCGCGACCAAGAGCCGCCTGAATAAAAATCGCCAGGCTTTTTTTCACCTGATCCTGTCCGATATAATCGGCAAGTTTTTGAGGGCGCAGAGAGTTATCGTTGGCAGGTTCCCGCATTTGGGGCTCCGGAGCTACTAGACGCTTGCCGGACTTCTCGCAGCTTATATCTTCCTCAATATTCATGCCAGCGCTCTAAGAGCCTCCCTGATAAGGACTTCGACCTTCTGTGTATTAAAATTTTCTTCACCAAGCTGTTTTTTTACTTTGCCAAGTGCGTCCCTGGCGACACTGTCCTGATAACCAAGATTGACCAGGGCGGAAATGGCATCGGCCGAAATGGATCCTTCAACTGCAACCACCCTCGAACTGCCACCATGTACCGACACTGTTCCGGTAATTAAATGTGACACCTTCTCTTTCAGGTCGACACAAATGCGCTCCGCGGTTCTTTTCCCTACTCCGGGAAGAGTTGTCAGCCTTTTGATATCTCCACCACTGATTGCCTGGCATATCTCCCCGACCCGTAAACCCGAAAGGATCGATAAAGCCAGTTTCGGGCCGATTCCCGAGACGGTTTTAAGAATAAGGAAAAGTTCTTTCTCCGGTTCCTCAAGGAACCCAAAAAGAGTAATAGCATCTTCACGAACATTGGTATGAATATAAAAGAAAGCATCCTCACCTTTTTCCGGCATCCGGGCAACGCTGTCGGTCGATAGAATAACCTCATAACCGACTCCGCCTACATCGACCACCGCCCTGTCCGAACTTTTTGAGAATACCCTGCCTGTTAAAGTGGCTATCATGATTTTAACATATGTTTCAAGAGGAGATGTTCGTAAAACCTTAACTCTTCGGTTTACGTCATTCCGGGCTTGATCCGGAATCCATTATTTTCAGGTAGGTGTAGATTCCGGATCAAGCCCGGAATGACCTTGCACGTGACTTTTTACGAAGCCATATCAAAGATTAAACTGATTAGCGTGGCATATCGCGACCGCCAGGGCATCGGCAGCATCGACGCTTGGCACACCGGACAGTCCCAGCAGCACCCGAACCATATGCTGGACCTGATCTTTTTCCGCCTGGCCATAACCGACAACAGCCTGTTTTATAGCCCGGGGACTATAGTCAAAAACAGACAATCCGTTTTGCGTGGTCGCCACAACCGCGGCCCCCCGGGCATGTCCGAGCTTTAAGGCTGAACGGGGGTTGGTTGCGAGAAACACATCTTCAATTGCGGCAATGACAGGTCCGTGCACCTGAACCACTTCGTTTATGCCTTCAAAAATCTCATTGAGCCGATGGGAAAAGGAATATTTCGTCGTCGTTTTTATGACTCCGCAGGCGACAAAATATAACTGTCCCCGATCGGCATCAATAACACCATAGCCGGTGATTCTGCTGCCCGGATCAATGCCTATGATTCTTTCCACGGTTGCTGCCTATTCAGACAGCTGCTCCATGAGATCATCATCCATATCAAAATTGGCGTAGACATTCTGCACATCGTCATGATCCTCAAGGCTTTCCATCAACTTCATAAGCGAACGGGCAATCTTTTCATCAACCACTTCCACCGTATTCTGGGGGATCATTGATATTGAAGCGTCTAAAAATGTGACTCCACTCTCTTCCAGGGCGCTGCGCACGTCTTCAAAGTCTTCCGGAGCTGTCAGGATCTGGTATTCGCTTTCTTCTTCGACAACATCCTCGGCGCCTGCCTCAAGAGCAGTATCCATCAACGCTTCTTCCTCTATGCCGCTTTTATCGACCAGGATCAGGCCTTTTTTGTCAAACATATAGGCGACGCAGCCGGATTCACCCAGGTTGCCGTTACTTTTAGCAAAATAATGCCGCACATCGGCGACTGTCCGGTTTCGGTTGTCTGTCAGACATTCAACTAATATAGCAATTCCGCCGGGACCGTAGCCTTCGTACATGATCTCGTCATAAACCTCGCCGGCTATCTCGCCGGTGCCCTTTTTGATCGCCCGGGCGATATTATCCTTGGGCATATTCTCAGCTTTGGCCGTACCGATTGCCGAACGTAATCGCGGGTTCCCTTCCGGATCTCCCCCGCCCTGACGGGCTGCAACCGTAATTTCCTTGATCAAACGGGTAAATACCTTCCCCCGCTTTGCATCGATTGCTCCCTTTTTCCTTTTAATTGTCGACCACTTAGAATGTCCTGACATATATCACACCCTTATATTTAATATCTTTCCTGGTAATATTTTTGCATCCGTCGCTGGGAGAGCAAAATGCCCGCAGACCTTAACCCCGATAAACGTTCGTAAGCGCCCCATATGCGCATATGAAGTGCTGTTAACGTTTATTTTTTATACTCCATTCCTAAAACAAATACTTCCCTACTTTCGATTCGCGAACTTTTCGGTTTGAGCACCTTGACCATTGCAAAACGCTTTTTTAAATCATTAACAAATTCAGGAAAATCTTCCCCCTGAAAAACCTTGCAGATATAATGGCCGTTATTGAGCAGGAGTTCCTCGGCGATTGCTAATGTTTTCCGCACAAGAATCAGCGATTTCTGTGCATCTGTCCATTTATTACCTGTGGTCGACGGAGCCAGGTCGGAAATAATCACCTTGAAAGCCGGACGAAATTTTCGGACCATGAGCATCATCTCCGGTTCGAGTATGTCCTGACAAAGCCAGTGAATAGGCGCTCCTCCCGGACGGACAGCCTGGTCCGCCTGTTGCAGATCGACTCCGACAACAATCCCTTTCGGCCCAATTACTTCCGAGGCATACAAAGACCAGCTGCCGGGGTAACATCCCAGATCAAGCACACTGTCTCCCCAGTGGAGAAATTTGTACTTGAGCTGTACTTCTTCCAGTTTATAGATAGATCGGGCCGGATATTTATCTTTTTTGGCCTTTCTTGAATAATAGTCGTTTATTTTACGCACGTTTTAGTCCATTTATTTTTCTTTGACAAGACGAAAACCAGTATCGGATCTACTCTCAACCGAGTTGTCCCTCTCTTTTTTTCTCCTGCAAATATTCCTTCACCCAGGCAAGGGCGGTTTTTCGGTCAACGACTTCCCCCTCCACTCTTGCCGTTTCGAGCTCATCCATAATTTCTGAAAAAAGTGGCCCGGGAGAAAGCTTGCATTCCCTGATCAAATCTTTACCGGTCAAAAGACGAGGGCCATGCATTACGGTGGCAATAGTTTCATCATACATTTTCCGGACAGTGTTAAAAAGAACCAGCAACTCTTCTTCCATTCCTTCCGGTTTCTTCTCTCCCTTGCTCGCAAGGCTGTCCGACATCGCCAGCAGAAACAATCCCGTCAAGGCAGTCTCTGCCCGGCGGCAAAGTTTTAATGCTGCTTTTTTGGAAAGTCCGTCCTCCCTTTGCACATTACAGAGGTGAAACGGATGCATATGCATCTCAATGAGGTTACCGACCAGCTCCGTATCGGCCTTACTCCATTTTGAGCGTAAGGCAAATTGTTTAAAGATCTCCCTGCCCACTTCATCATGTCCGTAAAATGTTACCCGCCCATCTTTATCGGCCCGTATCTCTTTTGTCGATGGTTTTCCGACATCATGCATGAGGGCGGCCCATTTAAGACATCGCACCACCCTTTCTTCTTTGAGATACGCCCTGATTGTATCACCATGGCCGGGGAAAAAGCGATCCGGCTCGGCAATAATAGTCTCCATCATGTTAAGAGCTAGAAAACTATGGTCTAAAACATCCAGATGATGAAACTCGGGCTGATCCACGCCCTCTCCCTGATACAATTCCGGAAGAAGCTGACGCAAAAGCCCTGTATCGCCCATATCATGAAGAATCGCGGTGGTCCTCGGCGAATCGAAGATGAGTTTCAGCTCATAGGATATCCGCTCGGCTGCAACATTATTAATAAGGGAGGCGTGTCGGGTTATCGCCTCATTCGTCTCTTTTTCCTGATGAAATCCGAGTGTTGCGCACATTCGATATCCACGCAGCATCCGCACCGGATCGGCAACAAAGGCTCCGGGACAGTGTCTGACCTTCCCGTTCCGCAGATCC
>Ga0214472_10001468_pt1 | contig 26449 bp, 31 predicted proteins | sample RVTome_6_FD_207662 | JGI IMG/M metagenome (GOLD analysis project Ga0214472, IMG submission 207662) | Soil microbial communities from uranium-contaminated site in the Upper Colorado River Basin, Wyoming, United States - RVT140D175 | ecosystem: Environmental > Terrestrial > Soil > Contaminated >...
AGATCCCGGTGATGGAGTTCGTGGTGAGCTCGCCGCTGCGCGGCATGACCGAGCTGCGCACCTGGACCGACGACGTGTTCGCCAAGTTCTTCCTCAACCTGCCGGGCGTGGCCGCGGTCGAGGTCGGAGGAGGCCTGGTGCGCGAGGTGCACGTGCTGCCCGACCAGCGGCGCCTTGCCGGCCTCGGGCTCTCGGTCGAGGCCCTGGTGCAGGCGATCGAGCGCGGCAACGTCGACTCGCCCGCCGGGCGCCTGCGCATGGCCGGGCAGGAGTACTCGAGCCGCACCGCCGGGCGCCTGGCGAGCGTCGCCGCGCTCGGCGCGCTGCCGATCCGCCTGCCGAACGGCGAGTCGGTGCCGCTCTCCGAGGTGGCGCAGGTCATCGACACGCACGAGGACGAGCGCATCCGCGTGCGCTACAACGGCACGCCGGGCGTGCGCGTATCGGTGCAGAAGCAGCCTACCGCCAACACCGTGGACGTCGCCGAGGTGGTGCAGGCGCGGCTCGCCGAGCTGCACGCGCGCAGGCTCGTGCCCGAGGACGTGCTGGTGGACCTGGTCTCCGACCAGGCGGTGTACGTGCGCCAGTCGCTCGACAACGCCACCGTCGCGGCGCTCACCGGCGCGGCGCTCGCCATGCTGGTGGTGTACTGCTTTCTCGGCAGCGTGCGCGGCACGCTCATCATCGGCACCGCGATCCCGATCTCGATCATGATCACCTTCGTCATCATGGCGCTGGGCGGGCTGTCGCTCAACCTGATGACCCTGGGGGGGCTCGCGCTCGGCATCGGCATGCTGGTCGACAACACCATCGTCATGCTGGAGAACATCGAGCGCCACCAGAGGGAGGGCGAGGCGGGCATCGAGGCGGCCGAGAACGCCGCCGCCGAGGTGACGAGCCCGATCATCGCCTCCACCAGCACCAACCTCGCCGCGGTGCTGCCGTTCCTGTTCATCAGCGGGCTGGTGGGGCTCCTTTTCCGCGAGCTCATCTTCACCATCACCGCCTCGATCGTCGCTTCGCTGGTGGTGGCGGTGACGCTGGTGCCGGCGCTCGCCGCGCGCGGCCGGGCGCCGCCTACCACGCGCGTGACGCGTGCGGTGCAGGCCTTCGTCGCGTTCATGCAGCGCATGTACGCGCCGGTGGTGGCGGCCATTCTCAAGGCGCCCTGGCTGGTGGTCGCGCTCGCCCTTGCCCTGCTCGCGGGCTTCGGCGCGCTCTTTTTCCAGCTCACCGGCAAGCAGGCGTTCCTGCCGGTCATGGACGATGGCCGCGTGGTGGTGCAGGTGTACACCGACCCGGGCAGCGCGCTGGAAGGAATGGACGCCACCGTGCGCTTGCTCGAGCGCCTGGCGCACGCGCAGGGCGGCGTCGAGGGCATTTCGGTGATGGCCGGCGGCTCGGTCTTCGGCCGCACGCAGCGCGAGCGTCCCAACCGCAGCACGCTCAGCATCCAGCTCGTGCCGGTCGCCGAGCGCTCGAAGAGCGTCGAGCTGTGGGTGACCGGCTTCGCGCGCGCGGTGGCCGCCGAGCAGCTCGCGGGGGTCAAGGTGCTCTCGCGGCCGGCGGGCGTGCGCGGCGTGCGCCTCTCGCGCTCGGACGAGGACGTGAGCGTGCGCGTGCAGGGCGCGGACCTGCAGGTGCTCGCCGCGCTCGGCGACCGCCTGGTCGAGCGCCTGCGCGGCCGCCCGGGCCTGAGGAACGCGCAGCACTCCGCCGAGGAGCAGCGCCAGGAATTCGCCGTGCGCATCGACCGCACGCGCGCGGCGGAGCTGGGCGTGGACGTGACGCAGGTCGGGCGCGCGCTGCACGTGGCGCTCGACGGCATCGTGGTGAGCGACTTCATCGAGGCCGACCGCGCCTACGACGTGCGCGTGCGCCTGCCGCCGGGCACCATCGACAGCCCGGCGGCGATGGAAGCCATACTCCTCTTCGGCGCCCAGGGGGGCCGGCCCGCGGTGTACATGGGCGACGTGGCGCGCATCGAGCTGGTGGTGGCGCCGACCGAGATCCGGCGCGAGAACCAGCGCCGCATCGTCGAGGTCACCGCCGCGCTCACCGGCGAGCTGCCGCTGGGCGAGGTGGTGCGCGCGTTGCGCGAGGACTTGCGCGGCTTCGAGCTGCCGCCGGGCTATTCGCTCTATTTCGGCGGCGCCTACGACAGCCTGCAGAAGGGCAACGTGCTGGTGGCCACCCTGGCGTCGCTAGCGCTGTTCCTGGTGTTCGTGGTGATGGCGGTGCAGTACGAGTCGCTGCGCAACCCAGCGGTGATCATGCTCGGCGTGCCCTTCGCCCTGATCGGCGTGGTGATCGGGCTCTTCGCGACCGGCCTGCCGCTGTCCATGCCGGTGTGGCTCGGCATCATCATGCTGATCGGCGTGGTGGTGAACAACGCCATCGTGCTCGTCGAGTACATCGAGCTGCTGCGCCAGCGCGGCCGGGCGCTGGTGGAGGCGATCGTCGAGGCGGCGCGCCTGCGGCTGCGGCCGATCCTGATGACCACGCTCACCACGGTGGCGGGCATGTCGCCGCTTGCGCTCGGCCTGGGCGAGGGCTCGGAGATGCTGCGCCCGCTCGCCGTGTGCATGGTGTTCGGGCTGCTCTTTTCGATGTTCGTGAGCCTGCTCCTGATCCCGTCGCTGTATCTCCTTGCGCACCGGCGCGGCGCGGCGGCGTTGCGCGCGGCAGCCGCGAGGTCATGAACAAGATATCTCTCGACTTCAGCCTCATGGTGACAGCCGTGGCGCTGGCCGCGGTGCTTGCCGGGGCGTGGCTGTCGGATATTGACCGGGAATACGACTCGCGAGCCAGGTTGCTGCCGGACCAGGTGATGACATTGCTCGCTGAGCCGAAGCCCCTGACGGACTTTGCGCTCGCCGATGACAGGAATCGCGTGTTTGACCTTGGAAGCCTGAAGGGCAAGTGGTCATTTCTCTTCTTCGGCTTCACCCATTGCCCGGACGTCTGTCCGACGACCCTGGCGGTACTGGCCCGCGCGCGCGAGCACATCGCCAGGAACACGGTCGGCGCCGAGGATATCCAGTTTGTCTTTGTCTCGGTGGATCCAAATCGCGATACCGCCGTCAAGCTCAGGCAATACGTGGACTATTTTGATACGAGCTTTGTCGGCGTGACGGCAGACAACGCGCAGATCGCCAGCCTGGCCGGTCAGCTGGGCGCGACCTATCGGGTTGCGATCGCACCGGGCGTGGAGAACTATCCCGTCTATCACGCCACGGCGGTATTTCTGCTGGATCCGCGAGCCCGGTATCACGCCGTGTTCCCACCGCCCCATGATGCGGAGGCGATCAGCCGGCGTTTCAAAGTGGTGCGCGAGCTCGAAGGAGGCGGTGCGGGCAAGGCAGCGGGTGTTTCCGCACGCGATGCCTGGATCAGGGAGGCGCCGCCCGGCGCGGCCATGATGGCGGGCTACCTGGAGCTGCGAAACAGCGCATCACGGCCGCAAGCACTGGTGGCCGCAAGCAGTACCGGATTCGAGAGCGTGATGATGCACCGCACTGTCGTCAGGGACGGCATGGCGGGCATGGAGCACCTGTCGCAGATCGAGCTTGCACCCAACGCGAGCCTGGTCTTCGCGCCGGGAGGCAATCATCTGATGCTGATGAACCCGAGACTGGCACTGCGCGCCGGCGACGCGGTCGTCGTCAAGCTGGAATTCCGCGGCGGCCTTGTCTTACCGGTCACCTTCGCGGTGCGCAAATGAACGCTTATTTCGACCGCGCCACCATGTAATCGACGGCGGCCTTGACCTCGGCGTTGCTCAGCGCCAGGTTGCCGCCTTTGGCCGGCATCACGCCCGCGCTTCCCTGTACCCCGTTGACCGCGCTGGCGTAGAGCGCATCGAGGCCCTTGGCGATGCGCTTGGCCCACTGTCCCTTGTCACCCACTTTCGGCGCGCCCGCGATGCCCGCATCGTGGCAGGCGACGCAGCTCACCTGGTAGACCTGTTGCCCGTCGCGGTCGGGCGTCGCCGCGGCCACCGCGTTCTTCGCCGGCGCCTGTCCGCTCTCCGCCGCAGCGAAGGCGATCTCGCCGACGGGTTTGATCCGCTCGGCGACGCTCGAGCCGCTGGCCAGCAGCACGCTGCGGTCCAATCTGACCTTGTCGGGGATGTCGCGGTGATGGGCCACGAGGAGGAACATGAACACCAGCAACGCAGTGCTGCTCCCGAGAATCATCGCAACGTGCATCGCGTAGCTTTTTTTTGACATGGGTGGCCCCGGCGACGCTACAACAATCCCTTCACGAAAAACACTCCCCGCGTAAAAAAGGTGTAGTCCGCCTCAAGCGCCCCGATGCCCAAAAGTACCATCAGCAGCAGCGTCGGGACCAAGATGGCGTACATCAGCGCCAGCCGCTCCCACATCATGTGCATGAAGACGGCGACGATCAGCCCTGCCTTCAGCAACATGAATACGATGATCAGAAACCACCTCAGGTAACCCTGAAAGTGGAAGTAGTCGACAGCATACGACATGGCACTGAGGACGAAGAGCAATCCCCAGATCTTGAGGTAAATGCCAATAGGATGCTGCTGCCCTTCCACGTGTGCCATGGTCTGCCTTACCAGAGATAGAAAACCGCGAAGATGAACACCCACACCAGATCGACGAAGTGCCAGTACAGACCCATGATCTCGACGATTTCGTACTTCCCCTTCCTGCCGGTCAGGAAACCCGGTCGCTCGTGGTCCAGGTCTCCTCGAATAACCTTTATGGCGATGATAATCAGGAAAATCACGCCGATCGACACGTGCGTGCCATGAAAGCCGGTGATCATGAAAAATGTCGAGCCGAACTGCGCCGCACCCAGGGGATTGCCCCACGGGCGTATTCCCTCATCCACGATCAGCTTGGTCCACTCGAAGGCCTGCATGCCGACGAAGGTCGCGCCCAATGCCGCGGTGATCAGCAGCAGGATGAAGGTCATCCTTCTGTTCTTTTCATAGCCGAACTTGACGGCCATCGCCATCGTCCCGCTGCTGCTAATCAGGACGAAGGTCATGATCGCGATCAGGATGAGGGGGATTTTCCGGCCGAAGAGCGTTAGAGCGAAAACCTCACTGACGTTGGGCCAGGGCTCGGTGGTGGACATGCGCACCGTCATGTACGAGATCAGGAAAGAGCTGAAGATGAAGGTGTCGCTGAGGAGGAAGATCCACATCATGGCCTTGCCCCAGGGCACGTTCTTGAAAGCGCGCTGGTCGGAAGACCAGTCGGCGACGATGCCTTGCACGCCTTCAGGCAGCGGGAGAGCTTGTGCGCTACTAGTCGGATTCGCTTGCGTCATGTGCTTTTGGGCCCGTTCATCTAATCCCGCAGAGCTTCAACAAGACGTCCAGATTGTTTCCCGTGAACAGCAGACCGAAAAGCACCAGCCAGACGAGGAGCAGGAAGTGCCAGTAAACGGTGCACAACTCCACGCTCTGCCTGACCTTCGCCACGTCGAAATCGCCCCACACTCTGGCGACGGTCCTGCCCCAGGCCACCAGACCGCCCAGCAGATGCAGCCCATGCAAACCCGTGATCAGATAGAAAAACGCGACTGCAGGGTTCGTGACATCAAAATAACCCATCGCGCCCAGTTGCCGCCAGGCGAGGAGCTGCCCGAACAGAAAAACCACGGTGAAAGCGCCGGCCGCAAGCAGGCCGATCCGCATGGCGTCCATCCGCCCGCGACGCACCGAGTGCTGTGCCCATTGCAGGGCGACGCTGCTCAGTATCAGCACAAACGTATTCGCCCACAGCAGCTTCAGTTGAGGCGCGGGACGCCAGTCCTCGTACGTCATCCGGCCTGCATAGGCGATCACCAGGAGCATGAACAGGACCGCGACCACTGCAAGAAATACCCGCAGAGCGAGTTTCTTCGCGGCGCGGTGCGCTTCGTCCGGGTGGCGAAGATTCTCGACCGCAGCTTCGCTCGCCACCCAGGGCTTGGCCATCAGTTGCTGCAACATGCTCATGTCGTCGGATTGCCGGCCGCCTACGCCTTGCTGCCGCTACCCGCGGCCTCCCGCGGCGGGACGTTCTGCGGGATGAAGTCCTGCTTGGCGCCCGGCACGCTGTAATCGTAGGCCCAGCGGTAGACCAGCGGCAGCGTCGGGCCGAAGTTGCCGTGCTTCGGCGGCGTGTCGGGGGTCTGCCACTCCAGCGTGGTGGCGTTCCAGGGGTTGCCGCCCGAGGGCTTGCCTTTGAAATAGCTCCAGACCAGGTTGTACAGAAATACCACCTGGACGGCGCCTACGATCAGCGCCGCGATGGTGATACCGACGTTCACGGAATGCGCCGATTCGGTAATGAAGTCCGTGCCGCCGATCGCGTAATAGCGGCGCGGTACGCCCATCATGCCCAGGTAGTGCATGGGGTAGTAGATGCCATAGCTGCCGACGAAGGTGATCCAGAAGTGAAATTTGCCCAGGGTATCGTCCAGCATTCGCCCGGTGATCTTGGGGTACCAGTGGTAGATCGCCCCGAACACGACCAGGATGGGCGCAATGGCCATCACCATATGGAAGTGGGCGACCACGAACATGGTGTCCGATAGCGGCACGCTCACGGTCGGGTTGCCGAGGAACAGGCCCGTCAATCCGCCGTTGATGAAGGTGAAGACGAAGCCGATGGCGAACAGCATGGGGACGGTGAACTGGATGTTGCCGCGCCACAGCGTCAGCACCCAGTTGTAGACCTTGAGCGCCGTGGGGATCGCGATGATCAGCGTGGTCGTGGCGAAAAAGAAGCCGAAGTACGGGTTCATGCCGCTGACGTACATGTGGTGCGCCCAAACGACGAAGCTCAGGGCGCCGATGACCACGATCGCCCACACCATCATCCGATAGCCGAAGATGTTCTTTCGCGCATGGACGCTGATCAGGTCGGAGACGATGCCGAAGGCCGGCAGCGCGACGATGTAGACCTCGGGATGGCCGAAGAACCAGAACAGGTGCTGAAACAGCACCGGACTGCCTCCCGAGTGGCCGAGCTGCTCGCCCATCGAGACGATGGCGGGCATGAAGAAGCTCGTGCCCAGCAACAGGTCCAGCAGCAGCATGATGGCGCTGACGAACAAGGCGGGAAAGGCCAGCAGCGCCAGGATGGTGGCCATGAAAATGCCCCATACCGTCAGCGGCATTCTCATGAGCGTCATGCCTCGCGTGCGCGCCTGCAGCACCGTCACCACGTAGTTCAGGCCGCCCATGGTGAATCCGATGATGAAGAAAGCGAGGGAAACGAGCATCAGGATGATGCCCCAGGTCGCGCCGGGAGTGCCCGCGAGGATCGCCTGCGGCGGGTACAGGGTCCAGCCCGCGCCGGTCGGCCCGCCCGGCACGAAGAAGCTTGCGGTCAGCAGCAGCACGGCGAACAGATAGACCCAGTAGCTCACCATGTTGACATAGGGGAAAACCATGTCGCGGGCGCCGACCATGAGCGGGATGAGGTAGTTGCCGAATCCCCCCAGGAACAGCGCGGTGAGCAGGTAGATCACCATGATCATGCCGTGCATGCTGACAAACTGGAGGTAGTTGCTCGGGTCGATGAAGGAGAAGGTGTCAGGGAACCCCAGCTGCAGCCGCATCAGCCACGACAACACCAGCGCCACCAGCCCTATCCCGATCGCGGTGAACGCGTACTGGACGGCGATGATCTTGGCGTCCTGGCTCCAGATGTACTTGCCGATGAAGGTTTTCGGATGGTAGAGCTCTACCTCCTCGACTTCCGCGGGCGGGACCAGAATGCTTGCATCGTGCGCGACGTAACTCATGGAAATCTCCTGCTCGCTAGCTCCTCAGAAACAACATTATCAGCGCAAGGTGTTGATGTAGGCAACGACGTCAGCGATGGCCTGGTCGTCGGTCAGCATTCCGGTCATGGCTGCCATCTGCGGACCGTACATGTCCTTCGCGTGGGTGCCGCGAATACCTTGCTTTAAGTTTTTCAGCTGAGTGACCAGGTACCAGTCGCTCATGCCCGCCAGGGCGGGGGCGTTCGTTGCCTGCAGGCCCCGTCCCTCCGGACCGTGACAGGCGCCACAGGTCACGTAATCCCTTCGACCCTCGTGCGCATTTCCGGCCACCGTGGCCGGGGCCGGCTTGTCCGGCAGGGTCTTGATATAAGCGACGACGTCGGCGATGGCGGCGTCGTCAGCCAGCGTCGCCGCCATCGGCGCCATCATCTTGCCGAACACATCCTTGTCGTGCGTGCCCCGCGCACCCAGCTTGTAATTCTTCAGTTGCCGCGTCAGGTACCAGTCGCCCTGGCCGGCCAGTTTCGGCGCATGCAGCGCAGGATTGCCCTCCGCCTGCGCGCCGTGGCAGCCGGCACACACTGCATAGAGCGCCTTGCCCGCCGCAGCCGACCCGCCGGCCGCTCGCGCCTGCATCTGCGCGTACGTCGGCTGGCTGCTCAACCACGCCTGAAACGCCGGCTCTTCCTCGACGACGACCTTGCCGCGCATGACGAAGTGCCCGACGCCGCATAGCTCGTTGCACAGGAGGTCGAACTTCCCGACGCGGGTGGGGGTGAACCAGATGTAGGAGACCAGGCCCGGCACCAGGTCCATCTTGGCGCGGAACTGCGGCACCGCGAAGTTGTGCAGGACGTCCTTGGCGCGCAGCAACACCTTGGTCGGCTTGCCGAGGGGGAGATGCACCTCGGGGCTCGATATCAAGACGTCGTCCTGTCCGTCGGGATCGCCAGGATTCATGCCAAACGGGTTCTGGTCGCTGACGTGCCGGGCATCGACGGTGCCCAGCTTGCCGTCCTTCCCGGGGAAGCGATAGCTCCAGTGCCACTGCTGGCCCACGACCTCGAACACCGCCGCGTCCTGCGGGACGTCGACGAATTTCGCCCATACGAACAAGCCGGGGGCCAGCATGGCGGCGATGCCGAGCGAGCTCAATCCCACGAGCCACGCCTCCAGCTTCTTGTTCTCGGGCTCGTACGCCGCCCCGCTCCCCTTGCGCTGACGGTAGCGCAGCAGGCAATACGCCATGAACAGGTTGACGGCGACGAAGACAAAGCCCGTGATCCAGAACGTGATGCTGATCGTGTCGTCCATCGCGCTCCAGTTGGAGGCGATCGGCGTGAAATACCACGGGCTCAGGAAGTGAAACAGGACCGAGCCGACGATCAGTATCACCAATACGATTGCCATGGGCATAGGCGGATTCAACTCTCCAGTGCAAATCTACCCGCGGATTACCACTTGCAGCTCAGCGGTGACGATATCAAATTAATGCCTTCCTGGAAACCGGGTCCAGCCGGACGCTGCGAACCAAAGGATCTACGCCAGGTAATGGTCGGCGAGCAGCGCCGCAAAGAGCGCGGCGAGATACACGATCGAGTAGCGGAAGCAGCGCTGCGCGAGGCGATCGCTGTACGCGGTGTGGAGGCGCACCGCGTAGCCGAGGTAGACCGCGCCGAGCGCGAGCGCCGCGGCGAGGTAGAGCCACCCGCTCATGCGCACCGCGAACGGCAGCAGCGACACCGCAAAGAGAATGATCGTGTAGAGCAGCACCTGCAGCCGCGTGTATTCCTTGCCGTGCGTGACCGGGAGCATCGGCACGCCCGCCCGCGCGTAGTCCTCGGTGCGGTACAGCGCGAGCGCCCAGAAATGCGGCGGCGTCCAGGCGAAGATGATGAGGAACAGGAGCATCGCCTCGGTCGACACCTCCCCGGTGACCGCGGCCCAGCCCAGCACCGGCGGCATGGCGCCCGAGGCCCCGCCGATGACGATGTTCTGCGGGGTCATCGGTTTCAGGATCACCGTGTAGACGATGGCATAACCGACGAAGGTGGCGAGCGTGAGCCACATGGTGAGCGGGTTCACGAAATGCACCAGCACCCACAGGCCGAGGCCGCCCAGCATGCCCGCGAACACCAGGGTCTGCAGCGACGACAGCTCGCCGCGCGGCAAGGGCCGCGCGCGCGTGCGCTGCATGACCGCGTCGACCTTCTGCTCGACCAGGCAATTCACGGCAGCCGCGGCGCCCGCCACCAGGGCGATTCCCAGCGTTGCCGCGAGCAGGATCTGCGCCGGAACCATGCCGGGCGTGGCGAGGAACATGCCGATCACCGCGGTGAAAACGATCAACGACACCACCCGCGGCTTGGTGAGCGCGTAGAACGCCCGCATCCTGCGTATCAGGGGGCGCGGTGGCGCGGCGCTGTGACTCGGGTGTAGCCCAACCGACATGGTTGGATCAGGACACTAGCATACCTCCGCGGCGGGGTCGCCGCGAACGCGCTAGGGGAATGCCGGCATCGTCGGTTCCAGGCCGTGGTCGCTGGCTTCCGGGTGGCTGCGATGCACCAACTCCTGGATCTCCTCGACCCTGTCCTTGGGCACGTCGACCATCAGCAGCACGCGCCCCTCGCCGATCGCGGCCTCGAAGCGCTTGAGCGCGGTATTCGGCGTGGAAACGCCGATCATGGTCGCCGCCCACGCGCCGAACAGGGCGCCGACCACCGTCGCGATCAGGATGGTGACGAGCTGCAGATTCGTGCCCTCGGGCGGCGTCAGGTAGATGTAGATGCCGCACACGAAACCGGCGCAGCCGCCGAGCATGAAGCCGAGCTGCATGCTGTGCCGCAGGTCCGATTTCTGGAAGACATTCGCTTCGTGCAGTTCGCCGAGCGACGTGCCGCGCTTCGCCAGGTAATGCATGTACCGGTCCTCGATGCGCGCGAGCAGCAGATCGTTGCTGGTGCGGATGGCGCTGCCGAGGTCCGGCAGCACGAAGTACAGGCGTCTTCTCATGCGACCTCCCTCCCGGGTTGAATCGCCGACTGCTTCCAGTCTTGCCTCACGGCGAGCGGAAGTCAAGGCACGGCCGCGGAGGTCAGCCGATCCGCGACGTCCTGAGCAAGCGCTGCAGATCCCGGATCATCTGTTTCGGATCCGGGTCGCGCGGGTAGCGCATCATCAGGTTGCCGAGCGGATCGACCAGGTAGATGTGATCCGTCACGGCGCCGGCGGCGGGAAAGCGCGTGGCCAGGTCGCCGGCGCGCTCCACGTGCGTGCCTTCGATCGCCGCGCGCAGCGCGGCGCGCGGGCGGCCGGCGTCGGTCAGCAGCCACAGCCGCGCCACCCGCTCCTGGTCCTTGCCCTGGGCGCGCCGCAGCTGGCGCATGAAGTAGAGCTTTCTCTCGCAATACGCGTCGCAGGCCGCGGCGTCGAAAGTGACGAGCAGCCAGGTGCCGCGCAGCGCCTCGAGCGGCGGCCCGGACAACGGGCGCGGCGGCATGACGAGCTCGCCGTAGTTGGAGGTCGCGCCCGGCGCCCAGTCGAACCACCAGGCGAGCCAGGCGAGCGCGAACGGCGCGGCGAAGAACAGCGCGAGCAGCGCCAGCTGCGCGCGGCCGCGCTTCACCGGGTCAGCGGGCAGGACGCTCACGGCGCAAGCTCAGCACGACGAACAGCGCCACCGCCAGCGCGGCCAGCGTGTACCACTGCAGCGCGTAGCTCTCGTGCTTCTCGGCGCCGGAGTCCGGGGGCGGCCAGTTGCGCGCCAGGCCGTCGGGAAAGGGCGAATGCTGCTCGAGCACGTAGGGCTCGAGCTTGAGTCCGGACCAGGCGGCGAAGGTCGTCACCTCGACGTTCTGCCAGACGCGCCCCGCGGGGCGCGCGCCGGACGGGTCGTAGGCGCGCGGAAAATGCTCGAGCACGCGGCCCTCGACCTCGTACACGCCGGGCGGCGTGCGCAGCTGCGGCAGCTGCTCGCGGTGCGCAGGCGCCGCCACCCAGCCGCGGTTGACGAGCACGTGGCGGCCGTCGCCGAGCTTGAGCGGCTGCACCACGTGGTAGCCCGGGCGCCCGCGGTTCAGCTTGTTGTCGAGCAGCACCGTGTAGCGCTCGAGGAACTCGCCGCGCAGCGCGAGGCGCTTTTCCGCGGCCGCGGCGGCGCGCTTCTCGGCGGCGCGGCCCGCCTGCCAGTTACCGAGGACGATACCCGCGACGCAGCCGGCCGCGGCGAGGGCGAAGGCCCAGGCGCGCGGCCGGAAAGAGTATCCTGAAATCATGCGTTATCTGGTGCTTGCCGTATTCGCGCTGATCATCTTCAGCCTGGCGTCGGGGCTGTACTTCGTGTTCCAAGACCGCGGCGATTCGAAGCGCGCGGTCAAGGCCCTCGCGGTGCGCGTCGGCCTGTCAATGGGACTGTTCGTGTTGCTGATGGTTGCGTACTACTTCGGATTCGTTCCGGCGCGGCTGTAGACGTCGGGCGCCGGCGACGTGAAGACGTCGGAGCCTGCGTTTGAATTTCCATGGTCTCGCCTTTTCCGGCTCGAAGATTCACCGAGCCGGAAAAGGCGAGATCGGTTTGGAGGGCAAGCTTACAGCCAGTACACGAACACGAACAGCCCCAGCCACACCACGTCCACGAAGTGCCAGTACCAGGCCACGGCCTCGAAAGCGAAATGCTTGTCGGGCTGGAAGTGACCCTTGAGGCAGCGCGCGAGGATCACCGCCAGCATGATCGCGCCCACGGTGACGTGAAAGCCGTGGAAGCCCGTCAGCATGAAGAAGGTCGAGCCGTAGGCGCCGGTGGTGAGCTTGAGGTTGAGATCGGCGTAGGCGTGGCCGTACTCGTAGGCCTGCACGCCGAGGAAGGTCACGCCCAGCGCGACGGTGAGGAACAGGAACAGGTTCAGCAAGCCGCGGTTGCCCTCCTTCAGCGCCCAGTGCGCGATGGTCACCGTCACCCCGGAGCTGAGCAGCAGCAGCGTGTTGATCGCCGGCAGGCCCCACGCGCCCATGGGCGAGAACGTCTCCTCGAAGCCCGGCCCGGCCGAGGGCCAGGTGCCCTTGAACTCCGGCCACAGCGCCTCGTGGTGCTCCAGGCTCGCGAGGTCCGGCACCGACAGCACGCGAATGTAGAACAGTGCCCCGAAGAACGCCGCGAAGAACATCACCTCGGAGTAGATGAACCAGCTCATGCCCCAGCGGAAGGAGACGTCCTCCCAGGCGTGGTACTTGCCGCCCTCGGATTCGGCGATGACCTGGCCGAACCAGCGGAGCATCATGTACAGCAGAAGCAGCAAGCCGGCGGCGACGCCGACCCAGCCGCCGGAGGAGGCGTTCATCACGAATGCTCCGCCGAGCATCATCAGGAACAGCGACATCGAGCCGAGCACCGGCCAGTACATGGGCTGCGGCACGAAGTAGTGCGGCCGCGGGGTGGTTGCGCTTGGCGCCATTTTCGTCTCTCCCGATTGCGGATGCGTCAGCCGGTCACGATCCGCACGATCGTGATCAGCGTGAATATGAATACGGCCACCAGCACCAGCGCGGCGACGATCAATTGCAGCGGCCTGACGCGCACGTTGTCGTGGTCCGCCTTGCGCCGGATGCCGACCAGCCCCGACAGCACCGTCTTCAGCGCGGCCATCATGACTTGCCCCCGCGCCCCGAGACCTCGAAGAAGGTGTAGGACAGCGTGATGGTGTTCACGTCCTGCGGCAGTTTCGGGTCGATCACGAACACCACGGGCATCCTGCGCGTCTCGCCCGCGGCGAGCGTCTGCTGCGTGAAGCAGAAGCACTCGATCTTGCGGAAGTGCTCGGCGGCGCGCGCCGGCCCGTAGCTCGGCACCGCCTGCGCGGTGACCGGTTGGCTGCGCACGTTGGCGATCTCGTATTCGACCGTGGCGAGCTCGCCCGGGTGCACGCTGACGTGGCGCACCAGCGGCCGGAAGCTCCACGGCAGCTTGTGCGCGTTGGCGTCGAACTCCACCGTCACCGTGCGCGTGGCGTCCACCTGCGTGTTCGCCGGCCGCACGTCCGCCTTGACGAAGTCGTTCACGCCGAGTGCGCTGCAGATGGCGTCGTAGAACGGCACCAGCGCGTAGCCGAAGCCGAACATGGCGAGCGCCACCACGCAGAGCCGCACGCGCATGCGGCGGTTCTCGCCCTGGCGCGCGGGGCTGCTCATCCGCCCATCACCCAGTACTTGAGGATCACGCCGAGGAAACACACGAGCGCGATCGAGGCGAGGATCAGCCCGGTCTTCGCGTTCCTGCTCAAGGCCGCCATCAGCGCAGGTCGGGCTGCGGGTCGAAGGTATGGTAGGGCGCGGGCGTCGGCAGGTGCGTCCACTCGAGCGAATCGGCGCCCTCCCAGGGCTGCGCGGGCGCCTTCGCGCCGCTGCGGATGCACTTCAGCACCACGTACAGGAACAGGAGCTGCGACAGCCCGAAGCCGAAGGCGCCGATCGAGCTGACCTTGTTCCAGGTCTCGAACATGAGCGGATAGTCCGGGATGCGCCGCGGCATGCCGGCGAGCCCGAGGAAGTGCTGCACGAAGAAGGTGACGTTGAAGAAGATCATCGTCAGCCAGAAGTGCCACTTGCCGAGCGTCTCGTCGTACAGCTTCCCGGTCCATTTGGGCAGCCAGAAGTAGATGCCGGCGAAGGCGGCGAACAGCGCCCCCGCCACCATCACGTAGTGGAAGTGCGCCACCACGTAATAGGTGTCGTGCACCTGGATGTCGATCGGCACCATCGACAGCACCAGCCCGGTGAAGCCGCCGAGCGTGAACAGGAACAGGAACCCGACGGCGAACAGCATCGGCGTCTCGAAGCTGAGCGAGCCCTTCCACATGGTGGCCACCCAGTTGAACACCTTCACCCCGGTGGGCACGGCGATGAGCGTGGTGGCGTACATGAAGAACAGCTGCCCGGTGAGGGGCATGCCCACCGTGTACATGTGGTGCGCCCAGACGATGAACGACAGGATGGCGATGGCCGCGGTCGCGTACACCATCGAGGCGTAGCCGAACAGGGGCTTTCTCGAGAACGCCGGGATCACCTGCGACACTACGCCGAAGGCGGGCAGCGCGATGATGTACACCTCGGGGTGGCCGAAGAACCAGAAGATGTGCTGGTACAGCACCGGGTCGCCGCCGCCGGCGGCGTTGAAGAAGCTGGTGCCGAAGTGCCGGTCGGTGAGCGTCATGGTGACCGCGCCGGCGAGCACCGGCATCACGGCGATGAGCAGGTAGGCGGTGATCAGCCAGGTCCAGCAGAAAAGCGGCATCCTCATCAGCGTCATCCCCGGCGCGCGCATGTTGAGGACGGTGGTGATGATATTGATCGAGCCCATGATCGAGCTCATGCCGAGCAGGTGCACGGCGAAGATCGTCAGGTCCATGCCGATGCCCATCTGCACCGTGAGCGGGGCGTAGAGCGTCCAGCCCACGCCGGGCGCGCCCCCCGGCACGAAGAACGAGAGGATGAGCAGCGACGCGGCGAACGGCAGGATCCAGAACGACCAGTTGTTCATGCGCGCGAAGGCCATGTCGGGCGCGCCGATCTGCATCGGGATCAGCCAGTTGGCGAAGCCGACGAAGGCCGGCATGATGGCGCCGAACACCATGATCAGGCCGTGCATGGTGGTCATCTGGTTGAAGAAGTCCGGGTCGACCACCTGCAGTCCCGGCGCGAACAGCTCGGCGCGGATGACCAGCGCCATGATCCCGCCCACCATGAACATGATGAAGCTGAACCACAGGTACATCGTGCCGATGTCCTTGTGGTTGGTAGTGGTGACCCAGCGCATGAGGCCACCGTAACCGCCGTGGGGGTCATCGTGGCCGTGGCCGCGGGCGTGGCTGTCCAGGGCAGCGCTCATCGCTATTTCCTCCGGGCCTTGACTTCGGCGGGCTGCACGGCCTCGCCGGTGCTGTTGCCCCAGTTATTGCGCGTAAACGTGATCACCGCGGCGATCTCCGCGTTGGAGAGCTGCTTGCCGAAGGCGGCCATCGCCGTCGGCGTGCCGTTCTTCGCGACGCCGTCGAGGACGACGTCGATCTGCGCGGACCTGGGCCCGAGCACGAGCGTCGAGCCGTCGAGCGGCGGGAAGGCGGGCGGCACGCCCTTGCCGTTCGCCTGGTGGCAGGCGACGCAATTGGCGGCGTAGACCTTCTCGCCGCGCGACTTGAGCGCGGCGAGCGTGAAGCTGCGGGTCTCGTCCGCGGACGCCTTGGCGGCGAGCGCCTTCTGCTCGCCGACCCACTTCGTGTAGTCCTCCTGCGACACCACGCGCACCACGATCGGCATGAAGCCGTGGTCCTTGCCGCACAGCTCCACGCACTGGCTGCGGTAGGTGCCGGTGCGGGTGGCGGTGAACCACAGGTCGCGGATGAATCCGGGAATGGCGTCCTGCTTGGCGCCGAACGCCGGCACCCACCAGGAGTGCACGACATCGGCGGCGGTGGTGAGCATGCGCACCTTCTTGCCCACCGGCACCACCAGCTCGTTGTCCACCTCCAGCAGGTAATTCTCGCCTTTCGCCTCGCGCCCCTCGATCTGCGCGCGCGGCGTGGCGAGCGTCGAGACGAAGCTGATGCCCTCGCCCTCGCCCTTCAGATAGTCGTAGGCCCACTTCCACTGGATGCCGGTCACCTTGATGGTGAGCTCGGGGTTGGAGGTGTCCTTCTGCGCGATCACCACCTTGGTGACCGGCCAGGCGATCAGCACCAGGATGAGCGCCGGGACCATCGTCCACAGGATCTCCACCGTGGTGTTCTCGTGGAACTGCTCGGCCTGGTGGCCGATCGACTTGCGGTGCGCGTAGCAGGACCAGAACATGAAGCCGAACACGCCCGCGAACAGCACGAGCACCAGCACCATGACCATCTCGTGCACCCAGTGGATGTCCGCGGCCACCTTCGAGGCCGCCGGCTGCAGGTTCCACTGCGCGGCCACGGCCAGGCCGCACAGCGCCAGCCCCAGCGCCCCGAGAAACAGCTTCTTCAGCATCATCGACTCTTCGCAGATCAGCGCAGCGCAGGAAAAACGGGGCGAAACGTTAACATAGTTTGTCTGCTCGCGGCACCGGCCGCCGCTCGAAATGCACGATGCTGCGTGCGTCGGCGCTCTTTCGCGGCGCGCCTTTCCACGCATGCCCATAGATCACTTCGATGGACGCAGAAGTGCCTGCCGCTGCGAGCGCCGCGCGCAGCCGCCGCCCGGCGAGGCCGCGCGCGCGGTCGCGCCGCGCGAGCGTCTGCCCGGTCGCGCGCAGGTCGGCGGGCAATCCCGCCGCGTCGGCATAGGTGAGCGTCAGCATTTCCATGTCCATCACCGGGGCGGCGAACCCCGCCGCGACCAGCGCATCGCCCAGGTCGTGCATGTCGGCGAACCGGTGCACGCGCGCTTCGCCCGCCGCGGCGCGCAGCTCCTTCAGCGTATCGGGCCCGAGGGTGCTGAACATCAGCAGCCCCTCGGGCGCGAGCACGCGCGCGAGCTCGGCGAGCGCGGCGCGCGCATCGGCCGCCCAGTGCAGCGCCATGTTCGACCACGCAAGCTGCAGGCTGCCGGCGGCGAGCGGCAGGCGCTCGAGCGCGGCGCACACGGCGAGCGCGCGCGCCCCGCGCAGCCGCGCGCGCCAGCCGAGCGAGCGGCGCGCGAGCCGCAGCATCGGCAGCGAGAAATCGAGCGCCACGAGCGCGGCCCCGGGGTAGCGGCGCGCGAGCGCCGCGGCCTGCGGCGCCGGCCCGCAGCCCGCATCGAGGATCCTCGCCGGCGCGAGCCGCACGTAGTCCAGCCGCTCGAGCATGCGCGCGCCGACCTCGGCTTCCAGGCGCGCCGCGTCCCGGTAGCCCGCCGCGGCGCGGTCGAAGCGGCGGCGCGCGGCGCGCGCGTCGATCTCAGACAAGCGGGCGCAGCAGCTTCTCGATGGCGGCCGCGGCGGCGAGGATGCGCCGATCGCTCAGCGCGGGCCCGAAGACGGTCAGGCCCACGGGCGCGTCGCCCGGCTCGTGGCAGGGGAGCGACACCCCGCAGCCGTCGAGGAAGTTGACGATGCCGACGTTGCGCAGGAAGCGCGCGTTCCAGCCGAAATAGGCTTCGTCGCTCGCGTCCACCTCGGCGATCGGCGGTGCCACGCAGGGCGTGGTCGGCATCAGGATCGCGTCGAACGGCGCGGCGAGCGCCTCGACGGCGCGGATGTACTCCGCGCGCGCGAGGCCCAGGTCCACGTAGTCCGCGGCGCTCATTTGCCCCGCGAGGTCGATGCGCTTCGCGATGCGCGGGTCGTACTCGCCGCGCCGGTCCTGCCAGCGGCGGTGGATGGCATAGGCTTCCGCCCCGGCGAAGCCGCCGTACCTGAAGTATTCGCCCTGGCGGTCGAACTCGGGCACGGCGCGCTCGGTGATCACGGCGCCCGCCGCGGCGAGCTTCTTCAGCGCCGCCGCGAAGGCGCGCCCGACGTCCCTGTCCAGCTCCTCGAGCAGCGCCGAGCGCGGCAGCAGCAGCCGCAGGCCCTGCACCGGCATCTCGGCAAGCGGCGCGGCCGATTCACCGGCGAGCACCGCGTCGCAGGCCGCGCAGCAGGCGACCGTATTGGCGAGCGGCCCTACCGTATCGAGCGTGTAGGAAAGGGGAAACGCGCCCTCGCGCGGCACGCGCCGCTGCGTGGGCTTCCAGCCGGTGATGCCGCACAGCGCCGCCGGATGCCGGATCGAGCCGCGCGTGTCGCTGCCCAGCGCCATCACGCACATGCCGTCGGCGAGCGCCACCGCGGCGCCGGAAGAGGAGCCGCCGGGCACCCGGCCGGTCTTCCTGTCCCACGGATTCTTCGGCGTGCCGTAGTGCGGGTTGAGGCCGGTGGTGCCGAAGGCGAACTCCACCATGTTGGTGCGCCCGACGATGACCGCGCCCGCGGCGCGCAGCCGCGCCACCGCCGGCGCATCGGCCTTCGCCGGCGGCGCGCCGGCCAGCAGCCTCGAGCCCGCGCGCGTCACGTCGCCGCCGATGTCGTAGAGGTCCTTCACCGACACGGGCAGCCCGTCGAGCGGCGAGCGCACGAGCCCCGAGCGCCGCAGCCGGTCGGCGTGCTCGGCCTCGGCGCGCGCCTGCTCGGCGTACACCTTGATGAAGGCGCGCGCGCCTTCGCCCGCCGGATCGGCGATGCGCGCGAGCGCCTGCTCCACGAGCTCGCGGCTCGTCGTCCTGCCTTCGGCCAGCTCGCGCGCGAGCCGCTCCACCGTCCACATGAAAGCAGTCTAGCGCACAATATTCGCCATGCTCGGCCCTCTGGCGCGGCGCATTGCGAACCTGGCTTTCGGTGGCCGCTGCTTCCTGTGCCGCGGCGCCGCCGGCGGCGTGCTGTGCGCCGCGTGCGACGCGGATCTGCCGCGCCTCGGCGGGCCGCTGTGCCCGCGCTGCGCGCTCGCCGCGCCCGCGGGCGAAGTGTGCGGGCGCTGCCTCGCGCGCGCGCCCGCCTACGACGCCACCGTGGCCGCGCTCGCCTACGAGTTTCCCGCCGACGTGCTGCTGCAGGCGCTGAAATTCCGCGGCGAGCTCGCGCTCGCGCCGCTTTTCGGCGCCCTCCTCGCCGCGCGGCTCGCGCGCGGCGCGCGGGTGGACTACGTGCTGCCGGTGCCCCTGGCCGGGGCGCGCCTGCGCGCGCGCGGCTTCAACCAGGCGCTCGAGATCGCGCGCCACGTCGCGCTGGCCACCGGCTCGCGCCTCGAGCCCCGGCTCGCCGAGCGCGGCCGCGACACGGCTTCGCAGACGGACCTGGCGCACGCCGAGCGCGCGCGGAACGTGCGCGGCGCGTTCCGCTGCGCTCGCGCGCTCGAGGGCGCCGAGGTGGCGCTGGTCGACGACGTCATGACCACCGGCGCGACGCTCGACGAGCTCGCCGCCACGCTGAAGCGCGCCGGCGCCGCGCGCGTCGTCAACTGGGTGGTGGCGCGCACCCCCGCCCCGGCCGATGCTTGACATCGTGCTCTACCGGCCGGAGATCCCGCCCAACGCCGGCAACGCGATTCGCCTTGCCGCCAACACCGGCGCGCGGCTGCACCTCGTCGAGCCGCTCGGCTTCACCCTCGACGACCGGCAGCTGAAGCGCGCCGGGCTCGACTACCACGAGAGGGCGAACGTGCGCGTGCACCGCGACTGGGAGGCCTGCCGCGCGGCGCTCGCCGGGCGCCGGCTGTTCGCCGTGTCCACGCGCGGCGCGCTGAGCTACGCCGAGGCGCGCTATGCCGCCGACGATGCGTTCGTGTTCGGACCCGAGACGAGCGGGCTGCCGCAGGCGCTGCTCGAAGAGTTCGCGCCCGAGCGGCGGCTGCGGCTGCCGATGCGCGCGGGAAACCGCAGCCTCAACCTCTCGAACGCCGTGGCGGTGGTCGTTTTCGAGGCCTGGCGGCAGCTCGGCTTTTGCGGCGCGGGCTAGCGCGCGCCTCCTCCTTCGGGTCGCGCGCGAGCAGCCGCTCGACCGCCTGCGGCGGTGTGAGCCGCCCTTGCAGCACCGCGTTCACCGCCTGCGTGATCGGCATTTCGACGCCGGCGCGCGCGGCGCGGCGCAGCGTCTCGCGCGCCGAGTGCACGCCCTCGGCGACGTGGCCGAGCGCGCCGAGGATCTCGGCGAGCGGCTCGCCGCGCGCCAGCGCCAGGCCGACGCGGCGGTTGCGCGACAGATCGCCGGTGGCGGTGAGGATCAGGTCGCCCGCGCCGGCGAGGCCCATGAAGGTCTGCGGCCTGCCGCCCAGCGCCACGCCGAGGCGCGTGATCTCCGCGAGGCCGCGCGTGATGAGCGCGGCGCGCGCGTTCTGGCCCAGGCCGAGGCCGTCGGCGATGCCCACCGCGATCGCCATCACGTTCTTCACCGCGCCGCCGATCTCCACGCCGGCGAGATCGGAGCTGTGATAGACGCGCAGGCGCCCGCCGTGCAGCGTTTGCGCGGCGGCGCGCGCGAACTCGGCGTTCCTGGAGGCGAGCGTCAGCGCGCACGGCAGTCCGCGCGCCACTTCCAGCGCGAACGAAGGCCCGGAGAGCGCGCCGCACACCGCGCGCGCGCCGAGCACGGCGGCCACCACCTGGTGCGGCAGCAGCCCCGTGCCGGCCTCGAAGCCCTTGCACAGCCAGACGACGGGCACGCCCGCGGCGCGCGGCAGCACTTCGCGCAGGCCGGCCACCGGCGTCGCGACCACCAGCAGGTGCGCACGCAGCGGCCAGCGGTCGGTCACCGTCAGCGCTTCGGGCAAGGGGATTTCCGGCAGGTAGCGCGCGTTCAGCCGCGAGCGGCCGATGGCCTCGGCCTGCGCCGCATCGCGCGCCCACAGGGTGACCTCGTGCCTCGCGGCGAGCACGGCGGCGAGCGCCGTGCCCCAGGCGCCCGCGCCGAGCACGCCGATGCGCGTCACACCCCCCAGACGAGGCTCGAGCGCAGGTAGCCGTTGGCGCCGTCGGCATGGCGCACGCGCAGCCACCCGCCCGGCACCATCCCGAGCAGCTCCAGCACCACGTTCTGCGCGGCGCTGAACGCCACCGGCGCGCCGTCCTCGGGCCGCACGCGCGCCTCGGCCGAGGGCGCGGTGACGACCACCGTGCGCTGCTCGACGAGGGCCTTGCGCTCCACCCAGGTGAGCGCGCCGGAGTGGTCGCGCACCTTCACCCAGGCCTCGAGGTTGACGATCACCTCGAGGGGATACTGGCGCGACACGACATACAGGGGCTTGGCGGCGCGCGAGGGCGCGTCGTAGAGAATCGCAGCGTTCTCGCCGACGCTCAGGAACTGGGCGTGCGCGGCGGGGGCGGCGAGTGCGAGGAGGAGCGCGGCGGCGGCGCGGCGCATGGCGCTAGCTCGCCGCCTCGGCGCGCGGCGCGGCGCCCGCGGCCTGCTGCTGGCGCTGCGCGTACAGCGCCTCGAAGGACACGGGCGCGAGCAGCACCGGCGGGAAGCCGCCGCGCGTCACGGCATCCGAAACCGCCTCGCGCGCGTACGGGTACAGGATCGTCGGGCAGGCGACGGCGAGCAGCGGCTCGAGATCGGCGCTCGGCACGTTGCGCACCGAGAAGATGCCCGCCTGCGCGGCCTCGGCGAGAAACAGCGTCTTTTCGCCCGCCTTGGCGGTCACCGTCACCGTGATCACCACCTCGTAGAGCCCGTCGGCGAAGCGCGTGGCTTCGTTGCGCACCTGGATCTCGAGCTGCGGCGTCTGCGCCTCGAGGAACACCTGCGGCGCGTTGGGGATCTCGAGCGAGAGGTCCTTCACGTAGATCTTCTCGATCTGGAAGCTGGGCTGCGGCTGCTCTTCGGCCATGGCGCTCAGGTCCTTTGCGCTTCGAGCAAGGAATCGAGCGCGCCTTCGCGCTCGAGCGCGTACAGCTCGTGGCAGCCGCCGACATGGCGCGCGCCGATCCAGATCTGCGGCACCGTCTGCCGTCCGGAGCGCGCCTGCATCTCGGCGCGCCGCGCCGGCTCCAGGTCGACGCGCACGGTCTCGACGCCGGTGACGCCCTTTTGCGCCAACAGGCGCGTGGCCGCCTGGCAGTACGGGCAGGCGGCGGTCAGGTACATGAGCACCCGCGCCAAGTCAGCGCTCCACCGGCAGCCCGCCCTGCAGCCAGGCGCGAAAGCCGCCGGCGAGGCTGACCACGTGCGTGAAGCCGCGTGCCTTGAGCAGGCCCACGGCGCGCGTCGCGGCGCGGCCGGTGTCGCAGTGCACGATCACCGGCTTCGACTTGTGCTTCTCCAGCTCGCCGGCGCGCTTGTCGAGCTCGGCGAGCGGCAGGTTCTTCGCCCCGAGGATGTGGCCGGCCGCGTACGCGGCCGGCTCGCGCACGTCGAGCACCAGCGCGTTCTCGCGGTTCATCAGCTGCGTCGCCTGCAGCGTGTTGACCGAGGAGCCGCCGACGCCGCCGCGCACCAGCGGCCACAGCAGCATCGCCCCCGAGCCGACGGCGGCGGCGACGAGCAGGAGGTTCTTCTGCAGGAATTCCAGCATGAACGGAACATTATAATTGACAGCATGCACCGCATCGTGTTCCTGCGCCACGGCGAATCGACGTGGAACCGCGAGAACCGCTTCACCGGCTGGACCGACGTCGACCTGTCGGCCGCCGGCGTCGAGGAAGCGCGCGCCGCGGGGCGCCTGCTGCGCGCGGAGGGCTACGCCTTCGACCTCGCGCACACCTCGGTATTGAAGCGCGCCATCCGCACCCTGTGGCTCGCGCTGGAGGAGATGGATTGCTGCTGGCTGCCGGTGGCGAAGCACTGGCGGCTGAACGAGCGCCATTACGGCGGCCTGCAGGGCCTCGACAAGGCGGAAACGGCGGCCAAGTTCGGCGAGGCGCAGGTGCTCGCCTGGCGCCGCAGCTACGACACGCCGCCGCCGGCGCTCGACAAGCAGGATCCCCGCTACGAAGGCGGCGATCCGCGCTATGCCGGGGCGGAAGTGCCGCTCACCGAGTGCCTGAAGGACACCGTGGCGCGCGTGCTGCCGTACTGGAAAGAGGTCATCGCGCCGCAGGCGCGCGCCGGGCGCCGCGTGCTCGTCGCCGCGCACGGCAATTCGCTGCGCGCGCTCGTCAAGCATCTCGACGGCGTCTCCGACGCCGACATCGTCGGCCTGAACGTGCCCACCGGCGTACCGCTCGTCTACGAGCTGGACGACGCGCTCAGGCCGCTCCGGCACTACTACCTGGGGGACGCCGCGGACGTGGCGCGCCGCGTCGCCGCCGTCGCGGCCCAGGGGAAGGCCAGGGCCTGACGCGCGCGCTCCTCGTCCTGCTCGCGCTCGCCGCGGCACCCGCGGCGCACGCGAGCCGCGAGGAGGACCTGGCGGCGCTGCGCGCGCGCCTCGAGGCGCTGCGGCTCGGGCTGGACGAGAAGGAGGCGAGCCGTCGCGAGGCGCGCGACGCGCTGCGCGACTCCGAGCGCGCCATCTCGGAAGCCAACCGCACGCTGCGCAAGCTCGAGGCCGAGGCCCGCGAGGCGCAGGCCGAGCTCGCGCGCCTCGCGGCGCACAGCCGCACGCTCGCCGAGCGCCTCGCGCGCCAGCAGGCCGCGCTCGGGCGGCTGCTCGCCGCGCGCCATGCGGCCGGCGCCCCCGACGCGCTGAAGATCGCGCTCTCGGGCGAGAACCCTTCGGACGTGGCGCGGCGCCTGTACTACCTCGCGGAGCTCTCGCGCGCCACGGCGCAGCTCGGCGAGGCGCTGCGCGGCGGGCTCGCCGAAGCCGAGGACGTGCGCCGCGCGGCCGAGGTGCGCCGGCGGCGCCTGGCGGCGATCGAGACCGAGAGCCGGCGCGACCGCGCGCGCATCCTCGCCGAGCGGCGCGAGCGCCGCGGCATCCTGCAGCGCGTCGCCGGCGACATCCGCAAGGCGCGCCGCCAGATCAGCACGCTGGAAGCCGACGAGCGGCGCCTGGCGCGGCTGGTGGAGGAAATAGTGCAAGTGCTCAAGAGCCGCCCCGGCGCCGGCTACGCGCGCGTGGAAAAAGTCCCGCAGCTGGGCTCGCTCGCCGGGCCCTTCTCGGAGCTTCGCGGCAAGCTGCGCCTGCCGGTGCGCGGGGAACTCGTCGGCCTGTTTGGCGCAGCTAGGGAGGAAGGCCCTGTCGGCAAGAAGGGCGTTTTCATCCGCGCGCAGGAAGGCCAGCCGGTGCTGGCGGTGGCCGCCGGACAGGTGGTGTACGCCGAGTGGATGCGCGGCTACGGCAACCTGCTGATCGTCGACCACGGTGAGGCATATTTATCGATCTACGCCAACAACGAGTCGCTGCTCAAGCAGACCGGCGACCCGGTGGCCGCCGGCGAGATCGTCGCCACGGTGGGCGCGAGCGGTGGCAACGAGCAATCGGGTTTATACTTTGAACTCAGGCATCTGGGTAAGGCTTTCGACCCCCTTCGCTGGGTCGTGCTGAAGTAAGGATCGATCGATCATCATGAGCAGGATCAGGAACATCGGGCTCATCGCGCTCGGCGCCGTCGCCGGGGTGCTGCTGAGCCTCAATTTCCAGGCCATCGCCGACCGCGCGGCGCGCGGTCCGCTGCCCGTGGACGAGCTGCGCGCCTTCACCGAGGTGTTCGGCGCCATCAAGCAGAACTACGTCGAGCCGGTCGAGGACAAGAAGCTCATCACCGAGGCCATCAACGGCATGCTCTCGGGGCTCGACCCGCATTCGGCGTACCTCGACGCCGACGCCTTCAAGGAGCTGCAGGTCGGCACGCAGGGCCAGTTCGGCGGCCTGGGCATCGAGGTCGGCATGGAGGACGGCTTCGTCAAAGTGGTCTCCCCCATCGAGGACACGCCGGCGTTCCGCGCCGGCATCAAGCCGGGCGACCTCATCATCCGTCTCGACGACACGCCGGTGAAGGGCATGACGCTCGCCGACGCGGTGAAGAGGATGCGCGGCAAGCCCAACACGCAGATCACGCTCACCCTCTCGCGCAAGGGCGAGCCGCGGCCCCTGGTCGTCACGCTGACGCGCGCCGTGATCCGCGTGCAGAGCGTCAAGTCGAAGATGCTCGAGCCGGGCTACGGCTGGGTGCGCGTGTCGCAGTTCCAGGAATCGACCGCCGAGCACCTGGTGCGCCACCTTGCAAATCTTTACAAGCAGGGCGAGCTGAAGGGCCTGGTGCTCGACCTGAGGAACGACCCCGGGGGGCTGCTCTACGGCGCGGTGGCGATCTCCTCGGCGTTCCTGCCGCACAAGGCGCTGGTGGTGTCCACCGACGGCCGCACCGAGGACGCGAAGAAGAAGTTCTTCGCCACGCCCGACGACTACCTGCGCGGCATGCGCGAGGACGTGCTGAAGGGCCTGCCGGCGGCGGCGAAGCGCGTGCCGATGGTGGTGCTGGTGAACGGCGGCTCGGCCTCGGCCTCGGAGATCGTCGCCGGCGCGCTGCAGGACCACAAGCGCGCCACGGTCATCGGCACGCAGACCTTCGGCAAGGGCTCGGTGCAGACCATCATGCCGCTCAACAACGCGACCGCCATCAAGCTCACCACGGCGCGCTACTACACGCCGAGCGGGCGCTCCATCCAGGCGAAGGGCATCACGCCCGATATCATCGTCGAGGAGCCCGGCGCGAGCGCGCAGTCGCGGGTGCGCGAGGCCGACCTCGAGCGCCACCTGGAGAACGACCGCGACGCCCAGGCCGAGAAGAAGGGCGCGCCGCGCGCGAAGCCCGGGGACACGCCGCCCGCCGGCGAGCTGCCCAAGCCCACCGAGCTCGGCTCGAAGGACGACTTCCAGCTCGCGCAGGCGCTGAATTTCCTGCAGGGCAAGCCGGTCCAGGGCCAGCCCTCCAAGAGCGTCGCCGAGAACAAGTCCGGCAGCTGAACGACCAGCAGCTCCTCCGCTACTCCAGGCACATCCTCCTAGAGGAGTTCGGCGTCGAGGGCCAGGAAAAGCTGCGCGCCGCCAGCGCGTTGATCGTAGGCGCGGGCGGGCTGGGCTGTCCCGCGGCGCTGTACCTCGCGGCGAGCGGCGTCGGGCGATTGACGATCGCCGACGCGGACCGCGTCGATCTCACCAACCTGCAGCGCCAGATCCTGTACCGCACCGACTCGGTCGGCGGCCGCAAGGTCGACGAGGCGGCGAAGACCCTCGCCGCGGTCAATCCCGAAGTCGAGGTGGTGACGCTGGCGAAGCGCGTCGACGCCGCGGAGGCCGAGCGCCTGGTGGCGGGCGCCGACGTG
>Ga0214472_10001472_pt1 | contig 26413 bp, 20 predicted proteins | sample RVTome_6_FD_207662 | JGI IMG/M metagenome (GOLD analysis project Ga0214472, IMG submission 207662) | Soil microbial communities from uranium-contaminated site in the Upper Colorado River Basin, Wyoming, United States - RVT140D175 | ecosystem: Environmental > Terrestrial > Soil > Contaminated >...
GGCCGATACATCGACGGAAATGTTTTGTTTCTTCTTCGGCCATCCAGCAGTTCAGCTGCCAGAGATCGGCGACCGGCTCTCGGCTGAACGGCATTTCGTGCAGATAGCCATCGGGGCCAAACTCGGGCGTCATCGTGGTGACGCTGTAGCCAGCTTCGATCTGTGCCTGCCAGATAATTTCCCACCAGGCCTGGTGCGCGCGCAGTGCATAGTGATATTCCTCTGCTCTGGGGTCGGGCACCTGGGGCCCCTGTTCATAACCGACACGCGCGTGGATATGATGTACCTGGGGTGATATGGCGCGAATGATATCGATTTCAGAATCCATCAGCCGTTCGCAGACCACACACCAGTGGCTGAAATCGACCGTCAGCCTGAGTGCGGGTAATTGCTCAAGGATGCGCGCGCACACCCAGGGGTTGAACAGTGAGCGACTGCGATGGGTCTCGAAGCTGATCGCTATGCCATAGTGTTCAGCCAGTGCCATCGCCCGGGCAAAGAAATCCAGGCTCTGGTTTTCCGGCCAGGCATCGCAACCGCCGATACAGGTGACAAACAGTGGTTCGAGAGGCGCGATCGCCTGGAGCTTTGTTTCCAGTGATTCGAGATGTTGTTGCAGGCTGGCATGGCGCTCCGGCACATAGGAACCCGCGGTGGTAATTTCTGCAATATAGGCCAGCTGATGGTCGTTCAACTGTCGGCCGAGAACAAGGCGTTCCGCCGCTGTTGCCGGTGCCGGGCCTTCGAGCCCCTGCATGCCTGCCTCCAGCAGTTCGGCGATGGCGGATTCAATCGAGCCCTGAAAGCCCCACATAGTTTTAAACACCTGTAACTGCATCGATTCCTCCGCTTCTGATCTGAACCAGCAAGACCTGTGCCAGCAAGCAGTCGCGCCAGACTCGGCCGAGGTCGCTGAGGCATGACCTGAAATGATACATTCTTCCAGATAACGCACTGTTTGTGTGCGTTATAACGGGATGGGCCTTAGGCTATTTTGATAATACTACAATAAACAACAACTTAAGCAGGAACACCTGGTTGGCATAGAGATTGCTCTAAGAGTATTACTAATATCAATTTTAGTAATACCTGGAGACTCCGATGAAAACTAGTATCAATGCCATATTTAAAATCTTCACTGCTGTTTTACTGCTGGCCAGCAGTTTCTCTGCGACAGCGGCCGAACCACTCAAGATCGGCTATAGCGACTGGCCGGGCTGGGTGGCCTGGGAAATCGGTATCGAAAAAGGCTGGTTCAAAGAAGCCGGTGTCGATGTCAAGTTCGAATGGTTTGACTATGTGCCTTCGATGGACGCGTTTGCCGCCGGCAAGCTCGATGCCGTAGGCATGACCAATGGCGACACCCTGGTGACTGCGGCCACTGGCGGCAAGGGCATCATGTTTCTGATGAATGATTACAGTAATGGCAATGACATGGTCATCGGCAAACCGGGGATCACTTCTATCAAGCAGCTAAAAGGCAAAAAGGTCGGTGTCGAAGTTGGCTTTGTCAGTCATTTATTACTGATCAATGCGCTGGAAAAGAACGGCATGAAAGAATCCGATGTCGAGCTGGTCAATGTGCCTACCAATGAAACACCACAGGTGCTGGCTTCGGGTGATGTCGATGCTATCGTTGCCTGGCAGCCGAGTTCTGGCGTGGCATTAAAACAGGTACCTGGTTCGAAGCCGATCTACACCAGCAAAGATGAACCCGGTCTGATCTACGACCTGATGGTGGCTTCACCGCAAAGTCTGAGCAAACGCAAGGCAGACTGGATAAAAGTGGTTAAGGTCTGGTACCGCATCGTGGATTATATCAAGGACCCCAAAACATTCGATGATGCTATCAAGATCATGGCTTCAAGAGTCGGTATCCCGCCTGAAGAATACAGCTCATTTGTCGACGGCACAAAAATCCTGACTCTGAAAGAAGCGCAGATGTATTTCAAAAAGGGCAAAGGCTTCACATCGCTCTACGGTTCGACAAAGATTTCGGATGATTTCAATGTTGCCAACAAGGTCTATGAAAAGCCGATGAGCCCTGATGAATATATCGATGCTTCGATCACCCTTGGCCTTTAGAAGTATCTGAATCGACACGGCGAGCAGAGAGATGTCTAACCAGTATTCAGCAGGACAAAAGTTGAACAGACGCAACAGTATTGTTTTCTCGATACTCAGCTTCGTCATTCCGCTGCTGATCTGGAGCCTGATTAGTTATGTACCGTTTATCTGGCATCCCAAGGTGGAAATTACCGAGCCAGGTGATGTCGACTATTTAAGCAAAGGCATGCTGCTCGATCGTGAGATCTTCGACAAGGAAGTCGATAATGCCAGGGAAAAATCGCTGGCGGCCCCTGAAGGCTTCCGCGCCAACCCGGTCTATTTGCCAGCGCCTCATCAGGTGGCAACGGCGTTCTACACAGCATTCACTGCCGAGCCAGTGAGGCGTGATGAAAAATGGTTACACGAGAGTCTCTGGGACAGTATCCAGGTTATTTTCTGGGGATTTTTTCTTTCGTCCCTCATAGGTGTGCCGATCGGAATTCTCGCCGGCACTTACGGCATTGTTGCAAAACTGTTCGAACCTTTTATCGAATTCTTCCGTTATCTGCCTGCGCCTGCTTTTGGCGCCCTGGCAGTGGCTATATTAGGCATACACGAGGCGCCAAAAATTGCGATTATTTTTATCGGCACCTTTTTTCAGCAGGTTCTGATCGTGTCTAACACCACGCGCAAACTCGATCCCATGTTGCTCGAAGCGGCGATGACTCTGGGCGCAAAAAGAATGTCCCTGCTATGGAATGTCGTGGTGCCGGGTATTATTACTTATTTGTACAAAGACCTGAGAATTTTGCTCGGCTGGGCATGGACCTACCTGATCGTGGCCGAGCTGATCGGCACCAGTTCAGGCATTACCTGGTTCATCACCCAGCAGGCGCGCTATAAAAATTTTGAAAATGTATACGCCGCCATTTTCATCATTGGTTTCATCGGTCTCAGTACCGATTTGCTGCTGGCAATGCTGGGAAGAAAAATATTCCCCTGGGACAAAGCTACGGTGAATGCATAATGAATCGCATAAATAATTGTCAGCACTCATGAACAAGCCAGATTTACCCAGTTATCTTCGCCAGGACCTTAGCGTCAAAGATCGTTTCGATCGTATGAAGAAACGTCCTGTCATCCTGCAGGTGAAAAACCTCAATAAAGTTTTTTCTTCCATGCAGGGTGAAGTGACAGCGCTGAAAAATATTAATTTCGAAGCTTACAAACGTGAGTTTGTCTGTGTCGTGGGACCATCAGGTTGCGGCAAGTCGACCCTGGTTCGCATTCTCGCCGGACTGGAAACAGCCAGCTCGGGTGAAGTCCTGCTCGATGGCAATGCGGTCATAGGCCCGGGCCCGGACCGCGGTATGGTGTTTCAGGGTTACACCCTGTTTCCCTGGCTGACCGTGAAAAACAACGTCATGTTCGGGCTGGAGATGTCAGGCCAGGGAAAGCACGAAGCTGGTCAGGAAGCCCTGCAGTGGATCGACCTGGTCGGCCTGAGCAAATTCGTCAACGCTTACCCGCATCAATTATCCGGTGGCATGAAACAGCGTGTTGCGATCGCGCGCGCCCTGGCCACCCAGCCGCGGGTGTTGTTGATGGACGAGCCCTTCGGTGCGCTCGATGCGCAGACACGGGCAAAGATGCAGGCCTATCTGCACGAAATCTGGAAGAACATCGATATCACCATCGTATTTATCACCCACGATCTCGACGAGGCTATATATCTCGCCGATCGCGTGCTGGTATTAAAGGCCCATCCCGGCGAAGTCCAGGAACTGATCGAAGTACCTGTTCCACAGCCACGCTCGCCGGAGCAAACCCTGAGCCCGGAATTTCTTGCTACCAAAAAACATCTGGAAAGCCTGATTCACCCGCCGGAAAACAATATCGGCCTGAATGAAGACCATTTAAATATGGTGCGCATGGTGAGCGTCGACAGCGATGTCGAGAGCGTATTTTAATGAAAAGCTGGCACCAGATGACCTGGGAAGAAATTGGCCAGCTGCTTGCACAGGATATGGATGCGGCCATCCTGCCCGTGGGCGCGACCGAGCAGCACGGCCCGCACCTGGGTTGCGGCATGGATGCGGAGATCGCGTTTCATTTGTGTCGCGCGGTCGGCAATGCGACCGGTGTTGCTGTATTACCAACCGTGCCCTACGGTTGTTCGTTGGGACATTCTAAACGCTGGCCCGGTACTCTGGCACTGCAACCAAAAACCATGATCGATGTTATCAAACAGATCGGTGACTGGGTCTACGCTTCGGGATTCAGACGGTTGTTCATTGTTAATTCGCATGTCACCAATTTCGCGCCTTTGCGTTGTGCGCTGGAAATGCTGCGCGCTGACTACGACGACATCATGGTGAGCCTGATCAATTCGCCGGAGATCAGCGAGCGTGTCAGACAGCAGCATTTTAGTGATGGCGAAGACTGGCACGCCAACGATGCTGAAACCTCGCTGATGCTGGCGCTGAGCCCTGGAATGTTGCTAACAGAAAAAATTACCACTGCCGATGATCCTGATCGCACTGGCGACTGCGTGTTTTCGCACCCGGTGAACCGTACCAGCACCAACGGCGTGACCGGAATGCCGAGCCTTGCCAGTAAAGCCAAAGGCGAGCAGCTGTTTGCCTGGATGGTGGAAGACCTGAGTGCACTGGTACGCAAAGGACTGAAAGAAACACCGCCTCTGGCACATTCGTATTTTGACAAACTACCGTAGAACAGACTGGAGTATAAACTTGAAAAGCCCGGAAGAAATTAAAGCCATCAAACAGAAACTGAAAGACGAGGGTGTGAAATATTGCATCGGTGCCTATGTCGATATCCACGGCATCGCCAAGGGCAAATTTGTACCCATCGACCATCTCGAAGATATGGCGCGTGGCTCTGAACTTTATACTGGCTATGCGCTGGATGGCCTCGGCCAGGCGCCCAACGAAGACGAAATTGCATCAGTGCCCGATCTCGACAGCATTATCCAGTTGCCCTGGCGCCCCGAAGTCGCCTGGATGCCGGCGGACAATACTTTTCATGGCGAGCCTTATGAAATCAACACCCGCGTGGCTTTGAAAAAAGTATTGCAGCAGGCCGCCGACATGGGCTTTGGTCTCAATCTCGGTATCGAGTGCGAACTTTATGTGCTGAAAGAAAATGAAGACGGTAGCCTGTCTGTGCCCAATAAAGACGACAAGCTCAGCAAGGCCGCCTACGACGTGCGCTGTTTTATGGACCAGTTCGGCTTTCTCGATAAAATCGCGACCACGATCAATAATCTCGGCTGGGACCTGTATTCTTTCGATCACGAAGACGCCAATGGCCAGTACGAATTCGATTTTCAGTACAGCGATGCGCTGACCATGTGTGATCGTTATATATTTTTCCGTTACATGGCGAAAGAATACGCCAAACAGGAAGGCCTGCTCGCTACGTTCATGCCTAAACCATTTGCTGATCGCACTGGCAATGGTGCGCATTTCAATATGTCGCTGTACGATCTTGAAACCGGCAAAAACCTGTTTGCCTGCGATCCCGAAGATGATCCCAAAGGCCTGGGCCTGACCGAACTGGGTTATCAGTTTATCGGTGGCATCATCAAACACGGGCGTGCGCTGTGCGCAGCATTTTCGCCGACGGTGAACAGTTACAAACGTCTGGTGCGTCAGGGCAGTATGGCGACGTTTTCCTGGGCGCCGGTGTTTAATTCATTTGGTTCGAACAATCGTACCAATTCGATCCGGGTACCGATGAAGGGCGGCCGTTGTGAATCGAGAAACGCCGATGGTGCACTCAATCCCTATCTCGCGGCGACTCTGGCGCTGGCCGCCGGACTCGAAGGCATCAGAGAAAGCATCGATCCGGGCGTGCCCCAGGATGACAATTTATATGAGTTGAGCGAAGCCGAGCGGCGTAAACGCGGCATCGAGTTTCTGCCGCAAAGCCTGATCGAAGCGGTGGATGCGTTTGCCAGCGATCCTTTTATCGAACAGACCCTGGGCAAGGGCCTGAGTGATGAATTTATTCGCTACAAGACCCAGGAGTGGGAGGCATATCATCAACGCATCTCGGCCTGGGAAATCGAACGTTATTCCCATATGTTCTAACTATGAGCGTTGTGAGTAAACAATGTGTCAGCCGTATCAGCGTCTCCCTGCCCGAGACCATGCTGCAGGAAATCGATCAGATGGTCGAACGCCGTGGTTTTGAGAGCCGCTCGCAGGCGCTGGTCAATATGATCCATCAGCAGATCACGCAGTATCATGGTGAGTATGGTAATGAGATCATGGCCGGCACCATCAACCTGGTTTATGATCACACCACACCGGGCCTGCAAAAACAGCTGGTAGATCTGCAGCACGAAAACATCGATGAGGTGATCAGCTCATTACATGTGCACCTGATGCAGGCGAAAACCATGGAAGTGATTCTGGTGCAGGGGCCGGCGAAGAAACTGAAACTGATCGCAGATAAATTGCAGTCCTGTCGCGGCGTGATTGCGGGCAATCTGCAGATGTCGACCGCGCTGATTCCCCAGCTGCATCCGCCTGGTTTGCCGATGCGCGTGGTCCCTGCACAGGAAGATTAACAGCTGTATTTTATAAGTGAACCAATCTGAACACGGGTGAAAAACATGACAACGGCGTCAGCAACATTGCCTCCCAGCGCGGGTGAGGTGTTATACGAAGATAAACTGGCAGCGGCCTGCCACTGGTCGATGCGCATGCGCAAAGGCACGGCCCTCAGGCTGATCGACGAGGAAGGCGGCGCCAATCTCGGCATGCTGTTCTACAACCCGGACAACCTGCTGGAGCGATACAATGCTCCGGACACACTCAAATGTCAGCACACCTTCAAACTCAGCAAAGGCCATTGCCTGTATTCCGATATGGGCCGCATCTTCTGTTCCATCATCGAAGATTCGGTCGGCTGGCACGAAACCGTCTGCGGCAACAGCACCAAACAGATCGTCGCCAGTCGCTGGGGTGATCTTAGTTATCAGCAGGCGCTGAATGAATGGACCCAGAATGGTTATAACAGTTTTCTGGTCGAGCTGGCGAAATACGGGCTCGGCAGAAAAGACATGGCGTCCAATCTCAATCTGTTCAGCGCGGTCAGGGTCGATGATAACGGCGATTTATCTTATGTAGAAAACAACAGCCGCGCCGGCGACAGTGTCGAACTGCGTTTTGAAATGGATACCCTGGTGGTCATGCACACCTGCCCGCACCCGCTGAGTACAGCAAAAACATACCCCAGAAAAGCAGTGCGCTATCAGATCATTCAGGCCGCGCCAGTCAGCGAAGCTGATGTCTGTAAAAACAGCCACGCAGAAAACCAGCGCGGCTTTGAGAACAACCGGATTTATCATCTCGCCGGAGGCAGCTGTCATGATTAAAGCCAGCGAGCTGAATCCGGATGATGCCCGTTTTCGCCAGATGGTACCGGCGGGCGAATATTTTATCAAAGTCGTGAAACCGGGCGAGACTTTCAGAATTCTCGATCTCGAAGGCAATCAGGCCGCGGATACGCTGTTCTATAATGCCAATGACCCCGGCGAGCGTTATAGCGCGATGGACACCATACGTGAACAGGGCAATGTGTATCTGAGCGCAGGCACGAAGTTGCTCTCGAACGAGGGCAGGCTGATGCTGGAAATCGTCGCCGATACCTGTGGCCGTCATGATACTCTGGGTGGTGCCTGTGCCAGCGAAAGCAATACCGTGCGTTATGCCCTGGAAAAGAAATGCATGCACGCCTGCCGCGACAGCTGGATGCTGGCAGTCGCGGAGAACGAACAGTTTGGCCTGAGCAAACGCGATATTACCCATAACATCAATTTCTTCATGAATGTGCCCGTGACCAAAGACGGTGGCCTGACCTTCGAAGACGGCATCTCCGGTAGTGGCAAATATGTGGAAATGAAAGCCTTCATGGATGTGATAGTATTGATCTCCAATTGCCCGCAACTGAACAATCCCTGCAATGGTTATGACCCGACACCCATCGAGGTGATTGTCTGGGAATAGTGTTATCTTACTAACAAGGCATCCTTTTCATGTGACTCAATAGTAAGCTCACCGGGACGGCCCGGCTGAACATGGTGCAACGGCAGGACGTCCCGCCATAGAATACTAATACGATTATGTTTAGAAAAGTTCTTATCGCGAACCGTGGCGCCATCGCTACCAGAATCATCCGCACATTGCAGCAGATGCAATGTCAGTCGGTGGCGGTGTATAACGAAGCCGATGTCGATTCATTGCACGTGCAGCATGCTGATGAAGCCTATTCACTCGGCCATGGCCGCGCGGCCGATACGTATCTCGACCAGGACAAGCTGTTCGAAATCATAAAACAATCAGGTGCCGAAGCAGTGCACCCGGGTTACGGATTTCTCAGCGAAAACGCCGATTTTGTCAAACGCTGCGAAGCCCTGGGCATTGCGTTCATCGGCCCGACCACCGAGCAGATGAAATCGTTTGGCCTCAAGCACACCGCACGCCAGCTCGCTGCAGACAACCATATTCCATTATTGCCGGGCAGCGAGCTGCTGGAAACCGTCGACCAGGCACTTGCGCAGGCGGAGACGATTGGCTATCCGGTGATGTTAAAGAGCACCGCCGGTGGTGGCGGCATCGGCATGCAGCTGTGCTGGAACAGTGCGGAACTAAACAATTCCTATGCTTCGGTACGGCGCATGGGTGAAAGCAATTTTTCCAACAGCGGTGTTTTTCTCGAAAAGTTTATCGAGCGCGCGCGCCATATCGAAGTCCAGGTGTTCGGTGATGGCCAGGGCAAGGCGATCGCCATCGGCGAGCGCGACTGCTCGACGCAACGCCGCAATCAAAAAGTGATCGAAGAAGCGCCTGCGCCGAACCTGTCCGATGCAGCCAGAAAGCAGTTGCACGCAACCGCGGTGCGTCTGGTGCAGGCGGTGAATTATCGTAACGCTGGCACGGTCGAATTTGTTTACGATCAGGAATCGGGCAAGTTTTATTTTCTCGAAGTCAACACGCGCTTGCAGGTCGAGCACGGTGTCAGCGAACAGGTGTTCAATATCGATCTGGTCGAATGGATGGTGAAACTGGCGGCGCAGGAGCTGGACGATCTCGATACGCTTGCTTCAGGTCTAAAGCCATCCGGCCATGCGATCCAGGCGCGGCTCTACGCCGAAGATCCCGACAAGGATTTTCAGCCCTGCGCAGGCCTGCTCAGCGAGGTGCTGTTTCCTGTGCGTCAGGGTTTGCGTATCGATCACTGGCTGGAAACCGGGATCGAAATCTCGCCCTTGTTCGATCCGATGCTGGCGAAAGTGATTGTGCATGCGAATGATCGCAACAGCGCGATCGCCCAGCTCGATGCTGCGCTCGCCGAGACCGTGCTCTACGGCATCGAAACCAATATCCATTATCTGCGCGAAGTATTAAAAACCGAGGTGTTTATCCGTGGTGAGATATTCACCCGTTATCTCAACAGTTTTCACAGCCGTTCGGATTCGTTCGAAGTGATCAGCCCGGGAACCCTGACCACAATCCAGGATTATCCGGCGCGCAGCGGTTACTGGCATGTCGGTGTGCCGCCTTCGGGGCCGTTCGATCAATACTCATTTAATATGGGTAATCGTTTGCTGGCTAACCCGACCGATGCCGCAGGACTGGAGATCACTCTCAATGGCCCAATGCTGCGTTTCAAGACTGAAACCCAGATCGTGCTCACTGGTGCGGCCATGGATGCGCGGCTCGACGATCAGGCGATTGCGTTCTGGCAGGTGATCGATGTCGCTGCCGGCCAGACATTGAAAATCGGTAAGACCAGCGCGGCGGGTGCGCGCGCTTATTTATGTATCAGGGGCGGTATCGTCTGCCCGGATTATCTCGGTTCGAAATCGACCTTTACCCTCGGCCAGTTCGGCGGTCATGCCGGGCGCGCACTGCGCGCGGGTGATGTACTGCATTACCATGCACTTAGCAGCAAAGCAGAGATACGAACTTTGCCGGCAGAACTGATCCCCGAGATCGACCATCACTGGAGCTTGCGCGTTATTTACGGGCCGCACGGCGCCCCCGATTATTTTACCGACAGCGACATCGAAACGTTTTTCGCCACGGTCTGGGAAGTGCATTACAACTCCAGCCGTACCGGCATTCGTCTGCTCGGGCCGAAACCGCAATGGGCAAGAAGCGATGGCGGTGAGGCCGGGATGCATCCTTCGAATATTCATGACAATGCCTATGCCATCGGCACGGTGGATTTTACCGGCGACATGCCGGTGATCCTCGGCCCCGACGGGCCATCGCTGGGTGGTTTTGTCTGCCCGGCGACAGTGATCACCGCCGACCTGTGGAAACTCGGCCAGCTGAAAGCCGGTGATAAAATCCAGTTCGTTCCGGTGGCGATTGCCGATGCCGTGGCTGCAGAAAAGTCATTGCTTAACTCGATCACCAGACTGCAATACACCGAGCATACAGTCGCACCGTTAACAATCACTACCCCCGTGATTAAAACCATCTCGGCCGAACAGCACGGTGTGCAGGTGGTGTACCGGCCTTCGGGCGATCATTATCTGTTGCTCGAACTCGGGCCGCAGGTGCTGGACATCGAACTGCGTTTTCGTGTGCACGCATTGATGCTTTGCTTGCAGGAACATCCAGAGCCCGGTGTGCTCGAACTCACCCCCGGGATACGTTCATTGCAGGTGCACTATGATAGCCAGATCATATCTGTTTACGAACTCATCGAACTGCTGGATAGCGCGCTGGCAACACTGAGCAATATTGCCGATCTCGAAGTCGCCGCGCGCATCGTGCATCTGCCGCTGAGCTGGGACGATGCCGCCTGCCGACTGGCGATAGAAAAATATATGCAGTCGGTGCGCAAGGATGCGCCCTGGTGCCCGAGCAATATCGAGTTCATTCGTCGCATCAACGGCCTCGACGATATCCAGCAGGTGAAAAACATCGTGTTTAATGCCAGTTATCTGGTGATGGGACTGGGTGATGTCTATCTCGGCGCACCGGTGGCGACACCGATCGATCCGCGGCACCGTCTGGTGACCACGAAATATAATCCTGCGCGCACCTGGACCGCGGAAAACTCGGTGGGCATCGGCGGCTCGTATTTATGTGTCTATGGTATGGAAGGCCCGGGCGGTTATCAGTTTGTCGGCCGCACTCTGCAAATGTGGAACCGCTACAACAAAACCAGCGAATTTACCCAGCCCTGGCTGCTGCGTTTTTTTGATCAGATCAAATTCTATGAAGTCAGCGCCGAAGAACTCGCGAGCATCCGGCATAATTTCCCCAAAGGCCGATATCACATCGAAATCGAAGACACGCGTTTCAGTTTGAAAGACTATCAGGCGTTTCTGCAAACGAACAACGCCGATATCCAGACCTTCACCGAGAAACGCGAGCGCGCATTCGATGAAGAACTGCAACGCTGGATCACGAGCGGCCAGAGCCATTATGATTCATCGGCCGATCTCACCGCAAACGCGCTGAGCGAAGATGAATTGCCGGAGAACTGCATTGCGATCGAAAGCCCGGTCGCAGGCAGTGTCTGGAAAGTGCTGGTCGAGCCGGGTGATGTGGTCGCAGCATCGCAGGCGATCATGATCGTCGAGTCGATGAAAATGGAAATCGAAATCGTCGCACCGCAGGCGGGTACTGTGTATGCTATCAACAGAAGCGAAGGCAGCCCGGTGAGCGCAGGGCAGTCATTGCTGGTTTTGCAGGAGAACTGAAACAAGATGAATCTGAACATCGCGAGTCTGCGCGAGGCTTATACCAATAATGAAATCACGCCGCGCACTCTGCTGGAAACCATCCATTCGCGCTGCGAACAATATTCAGAACACAATATCTGGATCCATCTTCTCAGCATGGCAGAACTGGAGCCGTATATCACCAGGCTGGAGCAAGCCGATGCCAGCGAACTGCCGCTGTACGGAATTCCGTTCGCGATCAAGGACAATATCGATCTTGCAGGCATCCCGACCACCGCAGCCTGCGCAGCCTTTGCTTATACACCTGAGCGTTCGGCCTTCGTGGTCGAACAGCTGATCGCCGCCGGCGCCATTCCTGTGGGTAAAACCAATCTCGACCAGTTTGCCACCGGTCTGGTCGGCACGCGTTCACCCGAACCCTGGGGCGCGTGTAAAAACGCTTTTAATAAAGCGTATATTTCCGGCGGTTCGAGTTCCGGCTCGGCGGTGGCGGTCGCGCTTGGCCTCGCCAGTTTCTCACTGGGTACCGACACCGCAGGGTCGGGCCGGGTGCCCGCAGCGTTTAATAATCTGGTGGGACTGAAACCATCGAAAGGTCTGTTGAGTACCCGTGGTGTGGTGCCGGCCTGCCGCAGCCTGGATTGTGTGAGTATATTTGCGCTCAGCACCGATGATGCCAATGCGGTGTTCAATATCACAGCGGTCTACGATGACCAGGATCAGTACGCCAGAGGAAACATTTTCGAAAACAATCACCGCCACTATGGTTTGCCTGAACAAGGTTTTTCGTTTGCGGTGCCGCAGGAACATCAGCTGGAATTTTTCGGTGATGCTTCGGCGCAGGCGCTGTTCGAAAAAACTGTGCGTAGCATGCAGGAACTCGGTGGCGTCAAGCACGTACTGGACTTCAGTGTTTTTATCGACGCTGCGAAATTACTTTACGATGGACCCTGGGTGGCTGAGCGCTATGCGGCAATTGAAAATCTGATCAGCCAGCAACCGGAAGCGCTGTTGCCTGTGACCAGGACAATTATTGGCAGTGCTGAAAATAAAACAGCGATCGATGCTTTCAGGGCTGAATACCAGATGCAGTCTTATCGTGTTCAGGCAAAACGACTGCTTGCAGATTTTGATTTTCTGCTGACACCGACCGCGGGTACGATTTATCGCATCGACCAGGTGAAGGCTGAGCCGATCGCACTCAACAGCAATCTGGGTTATTACACCAATTATATGAATCTGCTCGACTGCGCTGCGGTCGCTGTGCCTGCGGGTTTTCTCGACAATGGCCTGCCCTGGGGCGTTACCCTGGTCAGTCCCTGTATGCGTGATCGTCGCTTATTGTCCTACGCCAATCGCTGGCAGCAGTACAGCCAGATCGCTGCGGACAATCTTGCCAGCGCGCTGCTCGAGAGCGCCACCGGGCCGGTTTCATTCTCGCACGCTATCCAGCTGATCGTCTGTGGCGCCCATATGGACGGGCTGGCGTTGAACTGGCAGTTGCGCGAACGCGGTGCAAGGCTGCTGGAAAAAACCACATCGTCCAGCTGCTATCGTATGTTTGTCATCGAAGGTTCGCCGCAACGGCCCGGGATGGTGCGTGATGCAAGCCACGGCGTCGCCATCGAGATCGAAATCTGGCAGCTGCCAGAGGCAGAATTCGGCGGCTTCGTCGCGGCCATCCCGGCGCCACTGGGCATCGGCAAGGTGGAAACCTGTGATGGCCGCTATCTGCCCGGCTTTATCTGCGAGCCCTACGCAATCTCAGGGGCGAACGAAATCAGCCAGCTGGGTGGCTGGCGGCGCTATCTAGCCGACCTCAATTAGCCCCCTCTGCTAACAGACCGTCCTGCCTTGCCATTGCCGAGCCCGCCGGGCTGGTTCCTAATTCTCGCTGGCTCATGCTAAAATCGCTGGCGATAAGCTAAAGCCTGATTATTCTGGATACGGCTTTTTGAGGACAGCAATGCATCGCGTGAACCTGTCTGCCCGCGTCCAGGATGGTCATAGACAAGAAGAAAAATAAACAAGAAGAAAAATAAATCTATGAAGCTTCCTTATTATCTCCTCTGCCTGTTGCTCATGAGTGTGTCGTCAGCGCAGGCCACGATATTTAAAATCGCGACCCTGGCCCCCGATGGCACCGCCTGGATGCAAAAAATGCGCGAGAGCGCTGAGCAAATCAAACAACAGACCTCCGGTCGAGTGATTCTGAAATTTTATCCCGGTGGCGTCATGGGCAGCGATGATAATGTGCTGCGCAAAATTCGCATCGGCCAGTTGCAGGGTGGGGCGGTGACCACGGGCAATGCTTCGGCGATCCAGAAAGATATCGATATTTATGGCCTGCCTTTTCTGTTTAACAGCCTGGACCAGGTTGACTATGTACGCAAACAGATGGATGCCACACTGATTAAAAAACTCGAAGACGGCGGCTTTGTCAGCTTTGGTCTGGCAGAAGGCGGCTTTGCCTACATGATGTCCGAGCACCCGATCAGGACCGTCGCTGACCTTAGCCAGCAAAAAGTCTGGTCGCCTTCGGGTAATGAAGTCGCTGAAGCGGTATTTTCGGGCGCAGGTATAACCCCGGTACCGCTGCCATTGTCCGATGTTCTCACCGCGATGCAGACCGGGCTGATCGATACCGTCATCGCTTCACCGATAGGTGTTATCGCTTTGCAATGGCATACCAGGATTAAATATGTCATCGATGTGCCATTGACGTATTTATCCGGCCTGCTGGTGATCGATAAAAAAGCATTCGATAAACTCAGTACAAACGATGCGGCACTGGTGCGCAAAGTGATGGCTGAAACTTTCCGTGAGATCGATGTCGAAAACCGCAAGGACAATATTGCTGCGCGCGAAGCGCTGAAAAACCAGGGCATAGAATTTATTGCGCTGTCAGAAGAGTCATTAAAATCATGGCACGATATCGGCGTCAAAGCGACCAAAAAGCTGGAAGAGAAGGGTGCGTATAGCAAGGCCAGTTATGAAGAGCTGGTCAAGCTGATCAAGCAAACTGAAGCTGTGTCCGTTGCCAATTAATCCTGTCTACGCGTATGAATCGCCGGATTTCACGCCACACTGCCAGAATCATCCTTTTTGTTAATCGGATAGAAGACTGGTTTCTGATCCTGATCCTGTCTGCGATGGTGACAGTTGCAGTGGCGCAGATCGTGTATCGCAACCTGTTTGACTCGGGCATCGTCTGGGCCGATCCTTTGCTGCGTGTGCTGGTGCTCTGGGTGGCACTCTCGGGTGCAGTGATCGCCACGCGCAGCGACAATCACATCCGCATTGATTTTTTTTCACGTTATCTAACCCGGTTCGCGATACCCTGTTTGCAACGTGCGGTGTATGCCTTCTGTATTTTTATATGCGGATTGATAGCGTGGCACGGCGCACGCTTTGTCAGCATGGACTATGAATTTGGTACCATCGCGTTCTCAGGCGTACCCGCCTGGGCCACCGAACTGATCATCCCGATCGCATTTTTCCTCATGGCAGTACGCTATCTGATGCTGTTCATTGTGCCGCCTGATGTGGGTCGTCGCTGATGGCGCTTGGGCTGTTTCTCGTCGTCCTGCTGGTGGTACTGGGAGTGCCCTTATTCGCTGTGATCGCGAGCAGCGCAATCTATGGATTCTCCAGAGCTGATATTGATCTCTCGGTGATCGCGATCGAAATCTATCGCATTGTCGACACCCCGGTGCTGGTCGCGATTCCTTTGTTCACGCTTGCCGGTTACATACTGGGCGAGAGTAAGGCCTCGGAACGACTGGTCAAGGTCACCGATGCGCTGCTCGGCTGGATGCCGGGTGGACTGGCGATCGTCTCATTGTTTGCCTGCGCGTTTTTCACTGCACTCACCGGTGCATCCGGTGCCACCATCATCGCGCTCGGCGCGATTCTTTATCCGGCGATGAAACAGGCGGGTTATGGCGAGAAATTCAATCTTGGCCTGATCACTTCATCCGGTAGTCTCGGGCTGCTGTTTCCGCCTTCCATCGCATTGATTCTCTACGGCGTGATCGCGCAGCAAATGGATATTGGTCAGGTAGTGGCAATCGATGATCTGTTTCTCGCCGGCCTGTTGCCGGGCCTGCTGATGCTGCTGATGCTCACCGCCTGGAGCGTCTACACCAGCACGCGCCCGGGTTCTGAAATCATCCGCAGCGAGTTCTCGTGGCGAAAACTGGGCTCGGCCCTGCGTGAATCAGTATGGGAATTGCCGATGCCGTTCGTACTCATCGGCGGTATCTACGGTGGTTATTTCGCGATATCTGAAGCCGCCGCGGTCTCGGTGCTTTATGTGCTGATCGTCGAAGTCGTGATCCTGCGCGAAGTGCCATTGAAAAAACTGCCTAACATTATGCGCGATTCCATGGTGCTGGTCGGCGGTGTGCTGGTGATCCTCGGGGTCTCGCTGGCTTCGACCAATTATCTGATCGATGCTGAAGTGCCCAATAAACTGTTCGGTTTTGTCCGCGCACACATCGACAGCAAACTGACTTTCCTGATACTGCTCAATATTTTTCTGTTTGGTCTCGGCATGATTCTCGATGTGTTCTCGGCGCTGGTGATCATCGTACCGCTGATCCTGCCGATGGCAATAGGCTATGGCATCAACCCGGTGCATCTCGGCATCGTCTTCCTCGCCAATATGCAGATCGGCTATTTCACCCCGCCGGTGGGCATGAATTTGTTCATCGCCAGTTACCGCTTCCATAAACCGGTCACCGAGCTATACGCCGCGACCTTGCCGTTTATGTTCATCCTGATCCTGGCGGTGCTGATCATCACTTACTGGCCGGATTTGTCTTTGTATCTGGTGAATCACAAGGGGTGAAAATCTAAAAAGCCTTAAAAGCTGAACCACAGAGACACGGAGCACACAGAGGAAAGCATTTTAGTTGTAAAAGCTAGAAGCGAAACCGCGGAGGCGCAGAGGACGCGGAGAAATTCTTTGAAAGAAAAAGCTAGAAGCTAGAAGCGAAACCACAGAGACACGGAGCACACAGAGGAAAACCTTATTGTGTTTTAATAATCACTGACAAGACAGGTGGGGGGTACGGAATATTATGCTAAGCGAATTCAACGAAATTCATTGTCCGTATTGCGGTGAAAAGATCGAGGTGTTTATTGATGCTTCTGTCGATGAACAAAGTTATATCGAGGATTGCACAGTGTGTTGTCGACCGATCGAGCTGACGGTGATTATTGTTGACGATGAGGTCAGTATTTTTGCGCGTCGGGATGATGAGTGATTTTATTTAGTATGTTGTCATCCCGGCGAATGCCGGGATCCAGTGTTTTAGCCTTTGCTCTTTGTTAGTGATCTTCACTGCCGGAAACAAAGTGGTTGTGGGTGCGAGAATCCATTACCACGTTACATAACGGCGCAATGCCCGTTGGTTATTGCGCCCTACGCATTTTACATAAAAACGTTTTTCTCTGCGTCCTCTGCGCCTCTGCGGTTTCGCTTTAAAATGTTTTAAGCCTTCCCCTGCAACTGCAACACCACACTCTCATTCTCGAGCGTAGAAATATCCTGGGTAATCTCTTCACCACGCGCGATCGTGCGCAACAAACGGCGCATGATCTTGCCGGAGCGGGTCTTGGGCAGGCCTTCGGCGAAACGGATGTCATCGGGTTTGGCGATGGCGCCGATCTGTTCGCCGACCCAGTCGCGCAGTACGGCGCTCATGCGTTTGGCTTCTTCACCGGTGGGGCGTTCGCCGTTGCAGATGACGAAAGCGACGATGGCTTCGCCCTTGATCTCGTGCGGGCGTGAGACCACGGCGGCTTCGGCCACGCGGTTATGCGCCACCAGCGCGGATTCGACTTCCATGGTGCCGAGGCGATGCCCGGAAACATTGATGACATCGTCGATGCGGCCCATGATCCAGAAATAACCGTCGTCATCTTTGCGTGCGCTGTCACCGGCGAGATAATACCTGCCGCCGAATTTTCCGAAATAGGTATCGAGATAGCGTTGATCGTCGCCCCAGATGGTGCGTAGCATCGAAGGAAACGGTTTTTTGATCACCAGATAGCCGCCGCTGTCGGCCTCGGTGATCGAGTCACCGTTTTCGTTGACCACATCGGCGATGATGCCGGGCAGGGGAATAGTGCAGGAACCGGGTTTGGTGTTGGTCACGCCCGGGATGGGTGTGATCATAATGGCGCCGGTTTCAGTCTGCCACCAGGTGTCGACGATCGGGCAGCGTTCCTTGCCGATGACTCTGTGGTACCACATCCAGGCTTCGGGGTTGATCGGCTCGCCCACCGTGCCGAGTAACCGTATCGAGGAGAGATCGTACGCGTTGGGAAAATCATCGCCCATTTTCATCAGCGCGCGTATCGCAGTCGGTGCGGTGTAGAACACGCTGACTTTGTGTTGCTGACAGATTTTCCAGAAGCGGCCATAGTCGGGCACGGTGGGTGCACCTTCGTAGATCACGATGGTGCTGGCCGCAGCGAGCGGGCCGTAAGCCACATACGTATGTCCGGTGATCCAGCCGACATCGGCGGTGCACCAGAAAATATCCTTATCCTGGAGATCGAATACCCATAAATTAGTGAGCACCGCGTTTAATAAATATCCCGCGCTGGAATGCTGGATGCCTTTGGGCTTGCCGGTGGAACCGGAGGTGTAGAGCAAAAACAGGGGATGTTCGGCGCTGACCCATTCGGGTTCGCAGTCGCTGACCTGGCCCTCGACAATCTCATGCCACCAGTGGTCGCGATCACTTTGCATCTTGATGTCGTGACCGGTGCGTTTGAGTACGACGACATTTTCAATACTGGGGCAACCGTGATCGAGCGCCTTGTCAGCGGCATGCTTGAGTTCGACGATCTTGCCACCGCGATGGCCGCCATCCGCGGTGATCAACATCACCGCGCCGGCATCGTTGATGCGGTCGCGCAAAGATTCCGCCGAGAAACCGCCGAACACCACGGAATGGATCGCGCCGATGCGCGCGCAGGCCTGCATCGCGATCACCGCCTCGGGAGTCATCGGCATGTAGATCACGACACGGTCGCCTTTTTTGATACCGCGCGCTTTCAGACCATTGGCGAACTGGCAGACGTCATCGTGCAGTTCCTGATAGGTAATATGGCGGGTGTCGCCCTGTTCGCCTTCAAAAATAATCGCGGTCTTGCTGGCGTGTTTTGCCAGGTGACGGTCGATGCAGTTGTACGAAACATTCATTTCACCATCGGCGAACCAGCTGAAGTGCGGTGCTTTTGATGAATCCAGTATTTGTTTAAAAGGTTTTTTCCAGTCGAGGTGTTCGCGTGCCTGCTGCGCCCAGAAACCTTCGTAATCGTCTTTCGCCATCTGGTGCAGCGCTGCCAGATCGGCCGGCTTGATACGTGCATGCGCGGTGAATTCAGGGGCGGGTGGAAACTGGCGATTTTCAATCAGGGTCGAGTTGATATCATTTTCAGACACGGTTTTTATCCTGTTTATTCAATGAGTTGTGACGATATTCTGGTGTTTGTGCAAGCTGAATTCGGTAGTATACCGCAAACCAGCAGGCACTTCGCAAGCGCTGCATGGGTATTTGAAGCCAAAGATAAAAGCGGAACCACAGAGGCACAGAGAACACGGAGAAAGAATTTATTTGTAAAAGCCAGACATCGAATTTCCTGGTGCAGATATCTGTTCAAGATTTCCGATGAGTCTTTCTATTTTTAAACAAAAACATTTTTTATCTCTGTGTTCTCTGTGTTCTCTGTGCCTCTGTGGTTTTGCTTTAAAGCTTTATGGTTTTTGTTTGTTGGTCATGGGAATGCGCCCAGGGTTCCAGAGCGCGATGGCGTGTTGCCAGAGTTCATCGAGTGAAGCCTGTTCGATCGTTTCGGGAAGTTCCTGGCCGAGAAAGTTTAGAATGCTGATGATGGTGGTGCGAGGATCTTTGTTATCGATCGCGGCCGCGCCGGTGGATTTACCGAGCTTGTTGCCGGCCTCGTCGAGTACTAATGGTAAATGTAAATAATCCGGCTGTGCATAGCCCAGGCAGCGCTGCAAATACATCTGGCGCGCGGTCGAGTCGAGCAGGTCGGCGCCACGCACCACTTCGCTGATTCCCTGTGCGGCATCATCCACGACCACCGCGAGCTGATAGGCGAACAGGCCGTCGCGGCGTTTGATGATGAAGTCACCGACTTCGTCTGCCAGCTGCTGTTGCTGCCTGGCGTATACCGCATCGTCGAACTGGATGATTTCGTCTGGCACCTTCAGTCTGACCGCATAGTCTTTCGATGGCCAGTGTGTCATCCCTTTGCAGGTGCCGGGATAGACCGGTGAGGCAAGGCCGGTTTCGTCTATCAGCTGTCTGCGCGAGCAGGTGCAGGGATAGATCAGATTTTTATGTTCGAGGTTGTATAGCGCCTGTTCATAAATAAGTGTGCGTTGTGACTGGTAAACGACTTCACCGTCCCAGTGCATCGCAAACGCCTCGAGCGTATTCAGCATTTGTGTATCGACACCCTTGATGCAGCGCCCGGTGTCGACATCTTCGATACGCAGCAGCCACTTTCCATCATGCGCACGCGCCTGCAAAAAACTCGCGATCGCCGCAACCATGGTTCCGTAATGCAGCGGCCCGGTGGGCGAGGGCGCAAAACGACCGATGTAAGTTTTATTGTTCATGGATAATTAATATTAGCTGCAATGAAAAGATTATAAACCTTAGAAGCTGAACCACAGAGGCACAGAGAACACAGAGGTAAAAACCATTTTAGTTTAAACAACAAAAATGTTCGTTGGTAAGCTTGAACTTGTGCATATATCAGGAAAATCGATACTTGGTCTTTACAAAGAAATTCTTTCTCTGTGTTCTCTGTGCCTCTGTGGTTCAGCTTTAATGTTTTAGCCTGCCAATAAAAAAGCCGGAACAGGTCCGGCTTTTTTGTGGGATAACAGCGGGCTTTATTTGCCCTTGGTCTGTTTTTCCTTGATCTCGTCGAGGCTTTTGCAATCGATACACTGGGTTGCGGTCGGGCGGGCTTCGAGGCGCTTCAGGCCGATTTCGACGCCGCAGGTTTCGCAGTAACCGTAATCACCGCTGGACACTTTGGACAGTGATTCGTCGATTTTCTTGATCAGCTTGCGTTCGCGGTCACGGGCGCGCAGTTCGAGGCTGAATTCTTCTTCCTGGGTGGCGCGGTCGGCCGGGTCGGGGAAGTTGGCGGCTTCGTCTTTCATGTGGCCCACAGTGCGGTCGACTTCGGCCATGAGCTCGTTTTTCCATGCGTTCAGCATGGCAGTGAAATGCGCGAGCTGGGCATCACTCATGTATTCCTCGCCCTTTTTTGCTTTATAGGGTTTGAAATTAGGTTCGGTTATTTTCGCGGTACTAGGCATTGATCCAACTCCAGCATTACCCGGGATTTTTAAAAGAGCGCGACTATTTATCATAAAAGACACCCGGGGTGCAACTCGGATTATCCGGAGGCGCGGATATCGTTGTTTTTAGACGGGATATTCTTTGCCTAAAACAGCCAATTAGTCGTCCAGTTGTTCGATGACCTTGCTGATCAGACGGCCTTTGTGCAGTCGGCTGGTAATTGAATCGCCTTTCGTCGTCTGGCTGGCATCGCTGAGCGCACGGCCGTGGCTGTCCAGGGTGATCGTATAGCCGCGCGCCAGGGTGTTGAGCGGGCTCACCGCGTTCAGCGTGCTCGCCAGGCGTTCCAGCCGGGCGCGGGTTTTCTCCAGCTTGCTGTGTGCGCGGTGCTGCATGCGCGCGATCAGCAGCAGCAACTGCTGTTCGCCGTGACGCAGGCGGCTGCGCGGTGAGCAGGCAAGCAGCCGACTGGCGAGCTGCTGCTGGCGGTGCTGCCAGTTCTGCAGACGCATGCGCCAGCCGCGCAGTAATCCCTGTTCGAGTTCGTCGAGGCGCTGCGCCCAGGCCTGCAATACCGTCATCGGGTGCTGCTGGGCGAGGCGGGTTTTCAGCCAGTTGAGTTCCTGCTGGCGCTGTTTTTGCGCTTCCTGGATCAGCTGCAGCAGACGGCGCTGGCCGGCGGCGAGGTTGCGCAGCCAGTGGGCCTGGTCGGGCGTGACCGCTTCAGCCGCAGCGGTCGGCGTGGCAGCGCGCAGATCGGCGACAAAATCAGCGATGCTGATATCGGTTTCGTGGCCGACGCCGCTGACGATGGGGATCTGGCAGGCATAGATCGCCCGCGCCACGGCCTCTTCGTTGAACGCCCAGAGGTCTTCCAGTGAACCACCACCGCGCACCAGCAGCAGGACATCGCATTCCGCCATGGTTTCGGCCAGTTTGATAGCGCGGCAGATCGCCGGGGCGGCGGCTTCTCCTTGTACAGGAACCGGGAACAGTCTTACCGGGATCGAAGGAAAACGGCGGCTGATCACGCTCAGCACATCGCGGACCGCGGCCCCGGTATTGGAGGTGATCACGCCGATGCAGGCCGGCAGGGCGGGGATGGCCTGTTTGTGCTCGGTAGCGAACAGGCCTTCTGCTGCGAGGCGGTTTTTCAGGGCTTCGAAACGTGCGCGCAGCGCGCCTTCACCGGCGGCTGCCATGCGATCGACGATCAGCTGGTAGTCGCCGCGCGGCTGATACAGGCTGACCTTGCCGCGTACCAGGACCTGCTGGCCGTTGTCCGGTTTGAAACCCAGATCAGTAGTGCGGCTGCGGAACATGGCGCAGCGCACCTGCGCGCCAGCGTCTTTCAGGGTGAAATAGAGATGGCCGGAAGCGGGCCGCGCGAGGTTGGAAATTTCCGCTTCCACCCAGACCCAGGCGAATTCCTGTTCGAGCAGGCCGGCGACTTCGCGGTTGAGTTCGCTGACACTGAGAATCTTGCGGGTCGGGGTGCTGGCCATCGCGGCATAATACAACAAAGCCGCAACAAAGCCGCAACAAAGCCGGATGCAATCGTTTTGTGGCCCGGATTATTTTGCCGGTTTGCAGTGTTTACACATAAACATTGCTTCCTGTCAGTTGTCGTGCAATCGCCATCAGCCTATAATTGGGCGCCTTTACCATTCGAGCAAAGGCACAGCAGGAACCCACATGCGCATTATCGAGGAAGCCCTCACTTTTGACGACGTTTTACTGGTTCCAGCCCATTCTCTGGTCATGCCCAAAGACGTGGATCTGTCCACCCAGCTGACGCGCGATATCCGGCTCAATATTCCTCTGCTTTCTGCCGCCATGGACACGGTGACAGAATCGCGTCTCGCGATCGCGCTGGCGCAGGAAGGCGGTCTTGGCATTGTGCACAAAAACCTCACCGCTGCCGAACAGGCTGACCATGTCCGCCAGGTGAAAAAATACGAAAGCGGTGTCATCACCGACCCGGTGCAGGTGCCGCCGGAAATGAGCATTCGTGAAGTTCTCGAGCTGCGCAAACAACATCATATTTCAGGTGTACCGGTGACCCGGGGCCAGGACCTGGTCGGACTGGTGACTTCCCGCGACCTGCGATTCGAAACCCGACTCGATCAGCCGGTGTCGGCGATCATGACGCCGAAAGAAAAACTGGTTACCGTGCGCGAAGGCGCTTCCAAAGAAGAAGTGCTCAGCCTGCTGCACAAACATCGGATCGAGCGCGTGCTGGTGGTGAACGATAACTTCGAACTGCGCGGCATGATTACCGTGAAAGACATCCAGAAATCCACCGATTACCCCAATGCCTGTAAAGATGCTGCCGGTCGTTTGCGCGTCGGCGCGGCTGTCGGTACTGGCGCAGGCACCGAAGAGCGGGTCGAGCTGCTGGTCGCTGCCGGTGTCGATGTCATCGTGGTCGATACCGCGCACGGCCATTCGCAGGGCGTGCTGGATCGTGTCAGCTGGGTGAAAAAACATTATGAGGTGCAGGTGATCGGCGGCAATATCGCCACCGGCGATGCAGCCAAAGCCCTGGTCAAGGCCGGTGCCGATGGCGTCAAGGTCGGTATCGGCCCGGGTTCGATCTGTACCACTCGCATTGTCGCCGGTGTCGGCGTGCCGCAGATATCGGCGATCAGTAATGTCGCCAAAGCGCTGCAGGGCACGGATGTACCGCTGGTGGCCGATGGTGGCATCCGCTATTCTGGTGATATGGCCAAAGCTATCGCTGCTGGTGGCTACTGCATCATGGTCGGCGGCATGCTCGCGGGCACCGAAGAAGCGCCGGGTGAAGTGATTCTGTTCCAGGGGCGCTCGTATAAATCCTACCGTGGCATGGGTTCACTGGGTGCGATGAAAGACGGATCCAGCGACCGCTATTTCCAGGAAAGCGCAGCAGGCAGCGACAAGCTGGTACCCGAAGGCATCGAAGGCCGTGTTGCTTACAAAGGCCCCCTGAGCGCCATCGTCCACCAGATGATGGGCGGCCTGCGTTCCAGCATGGGTTATGTCGGTTGCGCGACGCTGGATGAAATGCGCAGCAAACCCAGTTTCGTGCGCATCTCGGGCGCAGGCATCCAGGAATCACACGTGCACGATGTCACCATCACCAAAGAAGCACCGAACTACCGAAGTTCTTAAGCTTAAAAAATTTTAAAAACCTTTACCACAGAGGCACAGAGAACACAGAGAAAAGCGTTTTTTTGTTTGTCATTCCCGCGAAAGCGGGAATGACAAACAAGGTAGAGTCAGGCTTTTAACAGTAGATTTGTATTCCTCTGTGTTCTCTGTGTCTCTGTGGTGAGAATCTTTTAATCTACTGATCCATAATAATGAAAAATATTCATGCCGATAAAATCCTGATCCTCGACTTTGGTTCGCAGTACACCCAGCTGATCGCGCGGCGTGCGCGCGAAGCCGGAGTGTATTGCGAGATCCATCCCAGCGATGTCGATGACGCCGATATTTCCGCGTTCAATCCCAATGGCATTATTCTTTCCGGTGGCCCGGAATCGGTCACCGCAGTCGATACTCTGAAAGCACCCGAGATAGTGTTCAATATGGGTATCCCGGTGCTCGGCATCTGTTACGGCATGCAGACTATGGCGGCGCAACTCGGTGGCAAGGTCGGCGCCTCGACGCACCGTGAATTTGGCTATGCCCAGGTGCGCGCGCGTAATCACAGCAAGCTGTTTAATGATATCGAAGATCATGTCAACGAGCAGGGCCATGCTTTTCTCGATGTCTGGATGTCGCACGGCGATCGTGTCGACGAACTGCCCGAAGGTTTTGTCTGCATCGCCAGCACCGAGAGCGCGCCCAATGCGGCGATGGCGAACGAAGTCCTGCGTTTTTACGGGGTGCAGTTTCACCCCGAAGTCACGCACACCAAACAGGGCCAGCGCATTATCGAGCGCTTTGTGCATGAGATTTGTGGCTGCGCAGATTTATGGACCGCGGACAATATTATCGAAGACAGTATCGCCCGTGTGCAGGCGCTGGTCGGTGAAGACGAAGTCATCCTCGGTCTTTCCGGGGGTGTCGATTCATCGGTGGTCGCCGCACTTTTACATCGCGCCATCGGTGATCAGCTCACCTGTGTATTTGTCGATAACGGTTTATTGCGCCACCACGAAGGCGACCAGGTGATGGCAGTGTTCGCGCAGAACATGGGCGTGAAAGTGATCCGTGTCGATGCCGAACAACGTTTTCTGGATGAGCTCAAAGGCGAAGCCGATCCCGAGAAGAAACGCAAAATCATCGGTCGCGTGTTCATCGATATTTTCCAGGAACAGGCGAACAAATTAAAAACCGCCAACTGGCTGGCTCAGGGCACGATCTATCCCGACGTGATCGAATCCGCCGGTAGCAAGAATTCACACCTGATCAAATCGCACCACAACGTCGGCGGCCTGCCCGAGGACATGACATTGCAACTGGTGGAACCGCTGCGTGAATTGTTCAAGGACGAAGTGCGCAAGATCGGCGTTGAACTCGGCCTTCCCTCGGCCATGGTCTATCGCCATCCCTTCCCGGGGCCGGGTCTGGGTGTGCGCATACTCGGTGAAGTCAAAAAAGAATATGCGGATCTATTACGTCTTGCCGATGATATTTTTATCAAGGAACTGTATAAACACGATCTCTACGACAAGGTGAGCCAGGCATTCGCAGTGTTTCTACCGGTACGCTCGGTGGGTGTTATGGGTGACGGCCGCCGCTATGATTATGTGGTTGCACTGCGCGCGGTGGAGACCATCGACTTCATGACTGCACGCTGGGCGCACCTGCCGTATGAATTTCTTGATCATGTTTCACGCCGTATTATTAATGAGATCGACGGCATCTCGCGCGTCACCTACGATATTTCTGGCAAGCCGCCGGCTACGATTGAGTGGGAGTAGGGTTGATAGATAACATATTGAAACATAACAATAAAATAAGTTAAATCGACAATATAATCTGCATTATCAATGGTATTTTTCTTGGTATACGTTGCGTGTAGCAAGGCAGAAAGCAGCGATACCATGAGAGGAAAATTGATGCTGGCATGGTATCAGAGCGCTTGAACAACTCGCGCTCTGGAGCAATCCGGAAACTAGCTATACCAGTACAGCTTCAAATTGCTTTGCCTTATCCGTGCTGGCTGATTCACTCGTGAACAAGATGGTATAGCCCATCGTCTTGTAGCTTTTTTCGCGCTTATTGAACATGCGTTGAAGCATGGGGAGAGCGCAGTCAACGTAATCGTGAATCG